>Ga0118677_10001849_pt1 | contig 43820 bp, 43 predicted proteins | sample AliMusrvi5mmetaG_FD_86154 | JGI IMG/M metagenome (GOLD analysis project Ga0118677, IMG submission 86154)
GTTCATTACATAGTTATCAGAGACCTTATATGTTTTCCCCGTAAAAAGGTCCTTTACTTTAACCCTTTCCCTATTTACAGATTTAACAAAAAAGATACTGCTTATGAAATTATTCATTCCTTCAAAAAAGACGTGTTCCTCTTCTGTAAAAGAAGGACTATGTTTTTCGCAGAAAAATTCCAACGGAGTAAGGTCGTCGTTGTCCAACTTCCTATCAAACACATACCAATCAAGGAACAAACTTATCCTATCCAGAAAATTTGCATTATCCTCATGCACAGAACCTGACACTGCAAAGAACTCATACTTAGCCTTTTCTATTTCCGGCTTGTAAGTACCAGTTCCAAAGTCCTGCAGTATTTTGTCAAAAACTTCTCTAAATTCCATATAGCGGTTACCATTATCATATTTTTTTAACTCTGTCGCCTGTGTATAACACCGACAATAAAAAGGCCCTCGGTACAAAACCGAGGGCCTTAAAAAGAGCAGTATCTAAAAGTTACTTTCTGCCTTTCTTTTTAGCTTTCTTAGCAACTTTCTTTCCTTTCTTAACGGCTTTTTTAGCTTTTTTAGCTTTTTTAGCCTTCTTAGCCTTTTTAACCTTCTTAACCTTTTTTACTTTCTTTGCTTTCTTTGTTCTTTTTCTCTTAGCGCCTTTCTTTCCGCCACGAGCCATCTTCACGCTTGATACATCGCCATCTTTGTCGATGTAGAACAAATACTCAGGTTCTCTCTTAAGGTTAAGTTCCTTAACGATTTCTGGTTTCGATTTCTGTCCCTTCGCTCCACCACGTGCCATCTTTACTCTTGCGATGTTACCATTCTTGTCGATGTAGTAAAGATAACCAGGTACTCTTTTCACTCCACACTTTGCAACTTTCATAAGGTTTCCCCTCCTTATATTTTTCGTCGAGTTCTTTGTTGAACCCATCTATAAAACCTATTATAGATGATAAATTAAAAAAATGTGAAACTTTTTTTTATTTTTTTTAGACGAACTTTTATTTCTTGGAGGACCTGATTAAGAGGAGGGAGGCAATAACGAAGATCACGTTGGCTCCCCAAGCAGAGATAGGGGCATAAAGCCTGTCAGAGACACCGAGGCTGAGAAGCACAGAGAACAAGGTCCAATATATAAAGACGAGGGCAAACCCTATGCCAATATTAAGGGCAACTCCTCCCCGGCGGTGTTGCCTTACCGCAAAAGGAAGCCCTATAAGGCACATAACCAGCCCAGCGAAGGCCATAGAGTACCTTCTATTAAGTTCGACACTGTATTTAGCAGGAGAAAGACCTGCGCTTTTAAGATCATCTATATACTGCTGTAGATTGCTTACTGGTAAATAGTCCGATTTTGCCTCTATCTTCTTAAAATCGTCAGGGACTTCTCTAAGAGGAATGGTTTTATCCGACTTAAGTTCTGTAATAGCTCTCCCACTCGTAAAATCCGTATCTTTGACATCCTTGAGTGTCCAGGTACTTTTGTCCTTGTTATAAGAAGCCTTTTGAGCATAGACGTGCCTTATTGGTTCAAAGGCATCATTAAAGTAGTAAAGGTTTATACCAAACACTGTCTTTGTAGCGGAATCGTAGGAGGAAACGTTGTACAAAAGGTTCTTCTCTCTGAACCAAGCTTTTCTCTGGTGCAGGTTGCCATAGAACTCGGTACCTCTACCAAGCATTTCTACCATCCATACCTTTTCCGCCTGGAATGTTGCCGCCGGCAAGATCTTGTCCGAAACAAAGAACGAGAAGACGCCAATAATTGAAACGGTTATCACAATAGGGGTTGCTACCTTTATAAGGCTCCTGCCGCTGCAATACAGGCTGACAAGCTCATTGTTCTTAGCCAGCTCAGAAAACAGCATTAAGGTTGAAAGGAGAGCACTGACGGGTATCATCTGCAATACTATTCCTGGCGTTCTATAGAAGTAGTAAAGAGCGGTGAACTTAAAAGGAGCGTTTATGCTCCATATTCTGGACAAAAGATCAATTCCTAGGAACAGGATTATAAGTATAAATAGGAAGGCGAAAAATCTTTTAAGGAATTCAGTTATTAAATAGCGCGAAAGGACCATTCATTTATTCTACATCTTCTTCTGCAGATATATCAACTGTATAAACTTCCCCTGCCATTCCCTGTATTTTCACATCACTGCTCATTGAGGTAATGTCAGAAAGTTCTTTTTCTGCAAGCTGAGAAATGCTGTCGTTTGCTGTATTAAAGTCGATAAAACCTGCTGCAACTTCTCTAAGCGCAAGGACGGCTTCTTTGTTGTCGTCAGGAACCATTGCCCTTGAACCTTTTAGGATCTGCTTTGCTCTTCTTGCTGCAAGATGCACCAAGGCAAATCTATTAGGTACTTTTTCCAGACAATCTTCAACTGTAACTCTTGCCATATTAGGAACCTCCAAAGAGAATGAATATAGTCGTAAGCACAAGGGTTTTTACACTTTTGGGCATAAAAAGCAAGAATTATTTAAAGTCTGGGGTGTATTCACTGTTGGCAGAGTCCAACCCCTGCACAAAACCGTTCTCAAACCCAAGTTTTTCAAGGTGTTCCAACACGGCCTCATACTCCGCTGGACTGAGCTTTTTGTTCAATTCAGTGCACTCAAAAGCCTTGTGGGCAGGATAATATTGAGACATTAAACTTATAAAGACCTTATTTCCTATACTTTGCTCTATAGCGTTAAGGACCCCCAACGAATTTTCTACTGCGCCAGGCAATATAAGATGCCTTATTATAAGGCCCTGCTTCATGAGGTTATCAGCATCAAAAGTATCGCTGACCTGACCCTTCATTTCCCTTATCACGTCAACAATGTTCGGAAAATATCCCGGTGCAGAAGAATATTTAACAGCAAGTTCATTATCACTATACTTAAAATCAGGTAAATAGATGTCCACAAGCCCATGCAACCTCTTGATACTCTCTACTGTTTCGTAACCACCACAATTCCAAACTAGGGGAAGCCCAAATCCCTGCTTTTTTAGTTTTTTTAATACAGGCTCAATTTTTTCCTGATGTGGGGTAGGGGTAACAAAATTTATGTTGTGTGCACCCATACTCTTCAGTTCCATACATATATTGAAAAGCTCGTCCTGAGTAAGGTCCTTACCCTGCCCTAACTGGCTTATTTTATAATTTTGACAAAAGGAGCATGCTAGGTTACAGCGAGAAAAAAATATTGTACCGGAGCCTCTGCTACCGGAAATTGGCGGCTCTTCCCAATAATGAAGCTGATGAAGGTTTATGCGGAGGGAGCTGTCTTTGGAACAGAAGGGGTGTTCTTTGCAACGTCTAAAGCAATTATCGCACGAGTGCATCTTGCCACTTACCAAGGCCAGGGAACACAACGCTCCTCATGGATCCCTTGTCGCCAAGATTTTTCATTGATTCACCATTATAATCTATGGTTGCCGCTGCGGCATCGCCTAAGAGGACTTTCACTTCCTTGGTACCTTCAAGTTTTTTGATCCCACCCGTTCTTAACAAAAAGTCGAACGCCTTTTTATCGTCTATTTTGACTTTAACCCAAAGATCGGCTGTAGCTTTTATGGTAACTTTTTGAGTAATGACTTCTGAAGGTGGTGTTGGAGCTGCTGGTGGTGGTGCAGGAATCGTAGCTGGTGCTGTAACCGGCACAACTGCTGTAGGAGCAGGTGCAACTACCGGAATCGCAGGTTTTTGCTCCGCTACTTTTACTACCATTTGATCGCTGCTAACTACGTCTTTGTCTTTTTTTCCAGTCTTAGTATATAAATTATAAACGACCAAGGACAATACTATGATGACGACGGACAGCGCAGAGATAACGACCCTGGTGCCAAGCTTGACTTTGTACTTGTTTATCTTTACACCATCTCTATCGCTAAGATCATCTATTTTTGTTTCTGGTTTTCTGGTAGGCGAGATCAGAAGTTCATAAAAAAGGATAGCTTCTTTTGGATCGACCCCAAGATACTTAAGGTAACTTCTTATAAAACCTTTTACAAATATCGGAGCAGGAAGCTTTTTAAAATTATCAGTTTCAAGTGCTGCAAGAACGCTTATATTTATTTTTGTGGAAGAGGCGAGTTCTTCTATGCTTATGCCATGAGTTTCTCTGGTTTTCTTTAGATAAGTCCCTAAAGTGCCCATATTCTCTGTTTTATTATCAATATCCATAAACTTTATCCCCTAATTTTGTAAGTAGGCAATGAATTATAACGTCCACATTCCAAAGTCAATTCAATAGTCTTGACAAGGATTTGTCATTTAATATAAGCATATGGAAAGTTGGCGGGGTAGCTCAGTTGGTTAGAGCACACGGCTCATATCCGTGTTGTCGAGGGTTCAAGTCCCCCCCCCGCTACCATCTTGCTTCGTCTTTTTGTTTAATACTTCGTTGCGCTTCAGACTCGGCTCCCGCGCTGTATGTTCATATACAGCTTGGTCGCCTCGCTTCGCGCGCCTCGTCTTAAACAAAAATACTCGCAAGATTACTAAAACTTAGTTGGTGGGAATTTCGTCAAAGTGAACACTCACCACTCGCCCGCCCTTGACTACAAATTAGTGGAGTATAAAGTAAGACCTAATGCACCTTTCTAAACAAGAAATTATAGAGCTTCTTAGATCAACAGATAAAGATGCTTTGTTCAAACAAGCGTACGAAGTGAAAAAACAGAATGTTGGTACAAAGGTATATTTTAGAGGACTAATAGAGTTCTCCAACATCTGCTCAAAGAATTGTTTATACTGCGGGCTAAGACGCGACAACAAAAATATCAACAGATATAAAATGAACAATGAGGAAGTTGTAGAAGCTGCAAAGTTGGCGTGGAAATGCAAGTATGGCTCCATCGTCTTACAATCAGGAGAAAGGTGTGATGACGAGTTTAGTTCGAACATCACTGACCTTTTAAAAGAAATAAAAAAAGGAACTAACAACGAGTTGGGGATTACCCTTTCCTGTGGAGAGCAGAGTAAGGAAACATATAAACAATGGTTCGATGCTGGAGCGCACAGATATTTGCTAAGAATAGAGACATCCAACGAAGAGCTCTACTATAAGATACATCCAAAGGATAAGGACCACTCTTTTGAATCAAGGATACAAGCTTTAAAGTTGTTAAAGGAACTCGGATATCAAGTTGGTTCAGGAATAATGGTAGGCCTACCGTTCCAAACAACAGATAACATCGCTGATGATCTTATATTCTTGAGGGACATAGATTGTGACATGGTCGGGCTTGGACCATATATAGAACACAGTAATACCCCTCTATATAAGGAGAGAGCTACGTTGATGCCAAAACAAGAACGGTTTGACCTTGCCTTAAAAAGCATCTCCATACTAAGGATAATGATGGAAGACATAAATATAGCAGCAGCAACAGCACTACAAGCTATAGATGAAGAAGGAAGAGAAAAGGCTCTGCTTGCTGGCGCTAACGTAATAATGCCAAACCTTACTCCAACAAAATACCGTTCGGACTATCTGTTATATGAAGACAAACCCTGCATCAACGAGGGGGCCCTGCAATGCAAGAGCTGCCTTGAGAACAGAATAAAAAAATATGGCGAAACTATCGGTTATGGAGAATGGGGAGATCCCAAGCATTATCTTAAGAGGAAGTAAAAATGTTAAAAAGCCAAAGGCCACACATAGGTATATTCGGTAGGCGTAATGTAGGGAAAAGCTCTTTCATAAATGCAATAACTGGGCAGGACATCTCTATAGTAAGTGAACACCCAGGGACTACAACAGACCCTGTAAATAAATTAATCGAATTGGAGGATATTGGGCCTGTAGTTCTAATAGATACTGCAGGAATAGACGATAGCGGAATGCTTGGGAAAAAAAGAATAGAGGCCAGCAACAAGGCAATTACAAGAACTGATCTGGGAATAATACTTATAGATAGTAATGAGTTCACAAGATACGAAGAGGAGATAGCTAAAGCTTTACGGGAGCACGACACTCCCTTCTTTATAATTCATAATAAATCAGATGTGCAAGCTCTTGGTGCTAAGACGAAGCAAAACTTAGAAACAAAGTTTAAAGTAGAGGTAGTTGAGTTCAGTTCAACTACAAAAAATAATTTTAAACAGGTCATGTCCGCAATAAAAAGGAATACACCAGAATCCGCCTTTCAAAACCCTTCACTCTTAGACGGGCTTGTGGAAAAAGGGGACCTTGTGCTTATGATAACCCCTATTGATACGGAAGCACCAAAAGGAAGAATGATACTTCCGGAAGCACAAGCTCTTATAGATACGCTGAATAAAGATTGCATTGCGGTAACAATAAAGGAAACAGAAATAAAGCTGTTCTTTGATAAAATTAAGGTTAAGCCAAAAATAGCTATTACGGACAGTCAGGCCTTCAAAAAAGCAAATGCAGAAGTTCCCAAGGATGTCCCTTTGACGAGCTTTAGTATTTTGTTCTCACGTCTAAAGGGGAATTTCGATATATATATGGAAGGGGTTAAACAAATTTCCGCCCTTAAAGATAATGATAACATTCTTCTGCTTGAATCGTGTTCTCACCATGTAACACATGACGACATAGGAAGGGTAAAAATACCAAAATGGATAAGCGAGTTCACAGGTAAAAAGCTTAATTTTGATATAGTTGCGGGCCAGGATAGCATCCCCGATAACAAAAAGTATGCACTTGCGATACAATGCGGAGGATGCATGTTAACAAGGAAACAGGTACTGAGTAGGATCAAATCCGCAGTTGATAAAAATATCCCCATCACCAACTATGGTCTGGCGATAGCCTATATTAACGGTATCTTTGAAAGGGCTACGGCTCCTTTTAGGCATAGTAAATAGCTACTTTCGCTTAAATAACTCTTGCATTTAATTCCTACCATTAATATATCTATGCCTGTATTTTGCTGTGATTAACTTCACATTTCTTATACCCACAAAGGAGAACATGTCCAATGAGTCAATGTCCAATTGATCCCAAAGTCCTAGTTACGGAAGCTGTCAAAAAGTTCGGTACAAAAAGGGAAGCCCTGCTTGCGGTACTTCAGTATGTATACAGCAAGGAACATAAGCTGAGCAAAGAGGTCATGCAGCATATTGCTGCTGCTTTTGATCTTTCATCCGCAGATGTTTATGGAACGGCCTCTTTTTATTCTTTTCTAGAAATAGAAGAAAAAGGTCAAAACATCATAAGGCTGTGCAAGACTATTTCTTGTGACCTTAAAGGAAAACAAAAGATAGTTTCTGCAATAGAGAATAAGTTAAAAATAAAATTAGGAGAAACGACTCCTGATAAAAAGTTCTCTTTTTTGGAGACAAATTGCCTTGGTTGGTGCCACAAAGGTCCATCGATGTTAATAAACGATAAGGTCTATACCGATCTGACACCAGAAAAAGCGGTACAGGCAATAGACGAAAACTTATAAGGAGTATTAAAATGATCTCAGACAAGCTCAAAAAATACACAAAGAAAATAGACATAATCTTTTTAGACACAGACTGTAACGCGATCCTGGATAAAGGATTAAAAATGTCGGCCGATGACGTAATAAAAGAGATTACAGACTCTGGACTAAAAGGACGAGGCGGAGCTGGATTCCCTACGGGGTTAAAATGGAAATTCGCATCGCAACAAAAAGAAAATCCAAAATATGTAGTATGTAACGCCGACGAAGGTGAACCAGGAACATTCAAGGATAGAGAAATATTAGAGAAACAGGCATGCAAAGTATTTGTTGGTATGGCTATATGCGCTCACACAATAGGTGCTAACGAAGGGTTCATATATTTAAGAGGAGAGTACAATTATCTACTTCCGCAACTCAATAAGGAACTAGACAAATTCAACTCCGACCTAAAGAAAAGAAAATTAGACTTTAGCATTTCTATAAGATCGGGCAGTGGCGCTTACATCTGTGGCGAAGAAACTTCTTTAATAGAATCAATGGAAGGAAAACGTGGTGAGCCAAGGAACAAACCACCATTTCCAGTAGTAGAAGGTTATTTGAATAAGCCTACAGTAGTTAACAACGTAGAAACTTTTGTATATACAGCGATGATAATACAGAACGGTTCAAAATCCTTTAATGAGCTTGGAACAAAGGATTCTAGGGGCGCAAAAGTTTTTAGCGTTTCTGGGGACACTGCTTATGCAGGAATATATGAGCTTGAACTTGGGATGACATTAGAAGAGTTCGTTGACCTATTTGGCGACGCAGACACAAAAGCAGTTCAGGTAGGCGGAGCTTCTGGTTTCTGTGTTCCTAGACGTAAATTCAAAGAAACAATAATTGGGTTCGAGGGCGTTCCAACCGGTGGATCAATGATGTTGTTCAACAGTTCCAGATCAATGTATAACGTGCTCCATAACTTTTTGGAGTTCTTTGCAGAAGAATCTTGCGGACAATGTACTCCTTGCAGAGTTGGTTGCCAACAGTTGCTAAAAGGTATAGAGGCTGTAAAGAGTAAAAAACTTTTACCAAAATATTTGGATGACCTAAAGAACATGTCCGAAACAATGAGGAATTCCTCAAAGTGCGGACTTGGGCAATCTGTTCCAAATTGTTTCAGCTCAATATTAGATAATTTTAAGGAAGAGGTAATCTACTAATGAAAATGATCAAACTAAAAATAAACGACATGCCTATAGAGGTTCAAGAAGGAACCAAAATACACGACGCCGCTAAGAAACTAAAAATAAAAATACCAACGTTGTGTTATCACCCTGATCTTTCCATTGCAGGGAATTGCAGAATATGTGTTGTAGAATTAAAAGGTTCACGAACACTTGTGACATCGTGCTCAATGCCAGCAGCAGAAGGAATGGAAGTTTACACCAACACATTAAAAGTAAGAAAAGCCAGAAAGGATGTAATTGAATTGCTTCTTGCTGAGCACAACATGGACTGTACAAAATGCTATAAGAACTGCAACTGCGAGCTTCAATCTATCGCAAAAGAATATATCTCGGATACAGATAGATTTTTAGACGTATCTATAAAAAAACCTATAGATAAGTCATCCCCTTCATTTCAAAAAGACGACAGTAAATGTATAAAATGTCAGCGTTGTGTTAGGACATGTACCGAACTTCAACATGTGGGATGCTATTCCATGGCTCACAAAGGAGACCATGTTGATGTAGAAACATTTATGGACCTACCATTAAATGAGGTCGTTTGCACAAACTGTGGACAATGTATAAACAGATGCCCTACCGGTGCTCTTATGGAAAAGAACTCTATAGAAGAAACTTGGGCTGCCCTTGCTGATCCAGATAAATTCGTTGTTGTTCAAACTGCTCCTGCAGTAAGGATAGCTTTAGGCGAATCACTGGGTTTTGAACCTGGTGCACGTGTTACTGGACAAATGGTAACAGCATTAAAAAGAATGGGCTTTAACGCTGTGTTCGACACGAACTTTGCAGCCGACCTTACAATAATGGAAGAAGGCTTTGAACTATTGGGTCGTCTAAAGAAAGCATTGTTGGAGAAAAAACCGACTGTACTACCAATGATGACGTCATGCTCACCTGGTTGGATAAAATACATAGAGCATGAATTCCCAAATTTATTGGATAATCTTTCTACCTGTAAATCGCCACAACAAATGTTCGGCGTAATAGCAAAAACATATTATGCAAAGAAGATGAAAATAGATCCGGCTAAAATGATAGTCGTTTCTGTAATGCCTTGTACTGCTAAAAAATTCGAGGCTGACAGACCAGAAATGAACGCTAGCGGTTACAAGGATGTAGACTACGTTATAACCACTAGGGAACTTGCGTTAATGATACAGCAGGCTGGTATAGATTTCCCTGCGCTTGAAGAATCAAAGTGCGACAGCATACTTGGAGACTACACTGGGGCTGCTATAATATTTGGCGCTACTGGCGGAGTTATGGAGGCTGCTCTTAGAACAGCTTATGAAGTCGTAACTGGCAGAGAGGTCCCTTTTAAGAATTTGGAAATACTGCCTGTAAGAGGAATGGAAGGAATTAAACAAGCTTCTATAAAAATAGAAGGCTGTCTTCCTGAATGGAAATTTCTAGAAGGCGTAGAATTAAAAGTTGCTATTGCACATGGTTTGACCAATGCAAGAACACTTATGAAACTAGTTGAAAAAGGCGAAGCGCCTTATCACTTCATAGAAATAATGGCTTGTCCTGGAGGCTGTTTGGGTGGTGGTGGACAACCTATTCCAACTAATCTTGAAATAAGAGAAAAAAGAATGGCTGCAATATATGCAGAAGATAGATCTCTCCCAATGAGAAAATCCCATGAGAACCCAGAAGTACAGGAACTGTATAAAGAGTTTTTGGGGACGCCTAATGGGCACCTTGCACATGAGCTGCTTCATACTCATTATACAAAAAGAGAAAAATATTGAGTCTGATGTTCAAAGTAGATGATAGTAGTATCTTAAAAGAGCTGGATAGCAGTGTAAGCAATTCAATCACTGCTGTTAAAGAAGTGTTGTCTAAAGCTAAAGAGCTTAAAGGCATAAGTTACCACGACGTTATAACTCTTTTGAACGTGACGGATACAGAGTTAACGCAAGAAATATTTGATACTGCGAAATATGTAAAAGAAGCGATCTACGGAAACAGGCTGGTCATTTTTGCGCCACTTTATATTTCTAATCTTTGCAACAATGAATGTTTGTACTGCGCTTTTAGGTCTGCAAACTCTAAACTGGTAAGAAAAGAGCTTAACCAAGACGAAATAGCAAAAGAAACAGAAATATTAATAAACCAGGGACACAAAAGAATATTAATGGTCGCTGGAGAATCCTATGGAAGGGAAGGCCTTGATTATGTACTGAATTCCATTGAGACCATTTACAAAGCCAAAACAAAAAAAGGGAACATAAGAAGGGTTAACGTGAACGTTGCTCCACTTTCTGTAGAAGAATTTAAAAGACTTAATGAGCACAAGATCGGCACATATCAAATATTCCAAGAAACGTATCACAGGGACACATATAAAAAGCTTCATTTAAAAGGGCCAAAGTCCAATTACGAATATCGGCTTGAAGTAATAGATAGGGCGTTCACTGCCGGTATAAAAGATGTAGGCATTGGGATGCTTTTTGGTCTTTATGATTGGAAATACGAAATACTTGCGCTGTTACAACACATAAAACATTTAGAAAACAACTTTGGGCTCGGCCCACATACTATTTCTATTCCAAGAATAGAACCAGCGTTGGGATCAGACGTAAGTTACAGCCCTCCATATCCAGTAAGCGACAATGATTTCAAAAAAATAATAGCAGTACTAAGACTTGCTATCCCATACACGGGGATGATCCTTAGCACTAGAGAGAATAAAGAAACAAGGCGTGCAGCTTTTGAACTTGGAGTTTCTCAAATATCCGCAGGTTCCAGAACGAACCCAGGGGGCTATTCAGAAAGTCTTGCAGAGTGCGCAAAAGAGCACGAAGTAGGTACAGAAGCACAGTTCTCCCTTGGCGATGCACGACCTATGATGGAAGTCATAAAAGACATGGTAGATGCAAAACACATACCTTCTTTTTGCACAGGATGCTACAGGCTAGGAAGAGTTGGCGCAGATTTTATGGACCTTGCAAAACCAGGACTTATAAAACAACATTGCCTACCTAATGCCATGATCACTTTCGCAGAATATCTGTATGATTTTGCGGATGCAGACCTCAAGAACAATGGTTTTGCCTTAATAAACAAAATGCTTTCAACAGATATCAGCGACAATAACATTAAACAAAAAACTCAAAAGGCATTAGAAGACATAAAAGCAGGAAAAAGAGACCTGTATTTCTAGTTTGCTTTTAACTATCAAGAACATTAGAATCAAAGATATGAAGAACATATCAAAAATACTTCTTCTTGTATGTTCAACGAACCTTTTACTCTATTCCTGCATAAGCAATAATCAAAGTGGTTATGAAGTTACTTTAAGCGATAGCGACTTAAAATATGTCCCTACCACCTCCAATCATTTAGATGATAAAACATATATAAACGAGATAGATATCTTGCTAACAAGCACAGCAACCTCTATTGATAACGAGCAGAACTTTATTGATATAATAAAAGCTATTGCCTGGACAGAAACAAAATGGGAGCATTATTTTAAAAGAGACAATAAGTATTATGTTCTTTTAGGGGACGATGGGCACTCGTTCGGGATCATGCAGATAGATGAGGTGTACCATGGTGTTCACGCTGCACTTCAAGATAACGTTGAGTACGGTATCACCTTTGCTTTTGAGAAATATCAGGCAGCTGTAAGCACTAATTGTCCTAGCGGAACTAATTCTGGAACAAGCATCACTGCAATAGCAAGAAGGACTTATGCTCAATACAACGGTGGTGATGATGCCATGTGCAGAGACAACAATGCACGTGACAATAACCTAGAGGACGCACTCAACAGCCTACCTTGGAACAGCTACTTACTATGAAATATCTTTTGCACCTTAGCAGAGCTCCATATTCTGAAATCATCCACGTAGGTGAACACTGCAGGAACAACTATTAAGCTTAATAAGGTTGAGCTTATAACGCCACCCATTACAGCAACACCCATCCCTTGTCTAAATGAAGATAATTCGCTCAATCCAAAAGCAATAGGGACCATGCCTGCTAATAAAGCAAAACTTGTCATAAGAATAGGTCTTAATCTTGTTTTACCTGCCTTAACTATTGCGGTTTTCCTTTCCATACCCTGCTCTATCAACTGATGAGTATAGTCGACCAATATAATAGAGTTCTTGGCGGCAACACCCAAAAGCATAATACAGCCTATCATAGAAAAAAGGTCCAAGGACATACCTGTAATAAACAGAGCAAAGAATGCCCCGCAAAGAGCGAGAGGAATAACTAACATTATGGTAAATGGAATAATAAAAGATTCATATAAACTTGCAAGTATCAGGTACATAAAAATCAAACCTATTGATGCTGCAAGCAACATACTTGAGATAAGCTCTCCAAAAGTCTTTGCCTGACCTTCAAAAACATAGTCGTAGCCTTTTGGAAGCTTGCCTTCTCCTTTAAAATAGTTCCTGATATCTTCCATTGCTTTTGCCATACCAGGCCCCTTTGGAGCAACGTCGGCAGATATCAAGACATAACGAGACCTATTAAGCCTGTCTATTTCTGTTGGACCTGTAGTTTCAACACCCTTTGCCACCATTCGCAAAGGTACCAATCTATTATTTATGTTAGGAACATAACTTGTTTCAAAAACACTTCTTAAATCCCTTTGATCTGGCTGTAACCTAACTCTAACGTCGTAGTTATTGTCAGCTATCTTGAACTTGGTTGGAGTTTGTCCCTCTACAAAAGTCCTAAGTTCCATGCCTGCCATATTATTAGAAACGCCAAGAGCCTCTGCTTTACGTTTATCGAATACAACTTGGAACTCTGGTTTTCCACCCTCATAAGAGGTATTCACATCTTTAAGAGCAGGATGGTTCTTGAATTTAGTCATTATGCCGTCAGATATTTTTTTCAGTTCATCTAGATCATCACCCCTAACATAAAGTAAGAACGGCTGTTTGGAACCAAAGTTACCGACGGTATCACTTATTATTGGACTTAAAAAAGCATAGTCTTTCATTTGCGATCTTATTACATCCTTGAATTTTGTTGTAGAAAATCCGCGCCTTTCACTTTTATCTACCATTCTAACATATATGCCTATGTTGTTAGGGTCGTCGGTTCCTCCACCTATAGTTATAACGGTACGAGTAACCACTTTGTTCCCTCTGATAACATTATCAACTTCTTTTGCATAATGCTCTGATTGGGCTAAGCTTGTTCCAGGTTCTGCCTTCAAGAAAACAGTGAACTCACCGTTGTCCGACGCCTGTTTAAATGATTTTGGAACCCATATTATGGTTGAAAAAGTAACTAAAAATACTCCTAAACTTATCAGAATAATTTTTCTGGTATGCGCAAGAGTATAAATAAGAACTCTTTCGTAAAAATGTTCTAACCATTCCTGCATTTTTGCGAATTTTGTTAATATCCAATTCTTTCTTTCTTTATGCTCCTGCTTACCAGCAAGATACGCAGATAGCATCGGTGCCATGGTAAGAGCATCCAACAAACTTATCGCCATAACAAAGCAAACTGTTAGACCAAACGATTTAAAGAACCTTCCAACAACGCCTGTTAAAAAAGATACCGGAGCAAAAACAGCTATTATAACCAGAGTGGTAGCAGTAACAGCAAGCATAACCTCTGTGGTTCCTTTTAGAGCTGCATCTTTGGGTTTTTCGCCCAGTTCAAGATGTCGAAAGATATTCTCTCGAACAACTATTGCGTCATCTATGAGCAACCCAACTGCAAGGCTCAACGATAGAAGTGTTATAACGTTAATAGTAAAACCGGCAATGACCATCAATATAAAAGCACCAAGCAAAGAGTTCGGAAGTGCCATACTGGTGATAAAAGTGGACCGACCACTACCTAAAGCAAGATAGACAACTAATATTGTAAGTATAATTCCTAAAAGAATTGTATCTCTAACATCCTTAACGTTCGCAATAATTGGCCAGGAACTATCCTGAACCATAGTAAGCTTAGGGTTCCCTTCTTTGGTAGCTAATATTTGGTTAAGTTCCTCAACTTTTTTCTTAATAGCTCTGACAACTTCAACAGTGTTGGTATCTGACTGTTTATAGACCTGAACCAGTAGTGCTTTTTTACTATTTATGAAAGCACGGGACTCTTCGTCCTCTAAAGACTCACTTACCTTTCCAACATCCTTAACTGTTACAGGGACATCGTTACCTACAAAGTTAACGATGCTATTCTCTATGTCGTTAAGGTTCTTAAATTCAGCAAGTGACCTTACAGAAAGGTCTTTAACGTCACCCTGGACATTACCCGCAGGGATATTCTTTCCGGACAAGCCAACTTGATTTGAGACCATTATCGCAGAGACTTCTCTATTCTTTAATTTGTTCTTATCAAGATCAACATGGAACTCTCGTTTTCTTCCACCGATTATATCAACTCTACCAACATTATCTGCCTGTTCTAATTTTTGTTTAATGGTGTATTCAACCAGATCATATATTTTTGCGTCATCAAGTGAAGCCTCTATAGAAACAACAGCAACAGGTGTATCTGATGGATCCGCAAGTCTGATAACTGGTTCTTTAATATCATCAGGAAGTTTAGACCTTACAGCAGAAATTTTATCTCGTACCTGTTGTTGTGCATATTTGATGTCCGTCTCAAGACTGAATTGGCAAACTATGATGCTAACTCCATCCTTGTTGTTGGAGTACAGATCTTCCAATCCAGAAATGGAACCTATTTCATCTTCCATTACCTTAGAAACATCCACCTCAACTTCCGCAGGTGAGGCACCAGGATATATTGTGGTAACAGAGACGATAGGGAACGTTATATCCGGAAACAGGTCTATCCTCAAGGTGGCCAGTGCAAGTCCACCCAAAGTAAGAATAAGAATAAAGATACACGTGATAAAGATCGGTCGTTTTATCGATAATTCAGCTATATTCATATTTGATTTTCCTCTTTTCCATTAAATGTTTTCATTGTCCCTATCATCTGCAACATTTGCAATTGCATATTCAACCTATTGTATTGAGCAGTTGCGTAGTCCTGTTCAAAAGTTATAACCTGATATGTGGTAGTTTTTCCCAACTTAAGTCTGTTCTGCTCATAAGTATATTTTTTGAACTGAGCATCTTCTAGCTCTTTAGCTATTTTAAGCCTTTCTTTGAGGTCTGTTACTTTTTTTGTAAGATTACTCCACTCTCTATCTGACTCAAACTGTTTCCTTTCGTATGAGTATTCTGCAGCAACTTTATCTAATTCATAACCACTGTTAACTTTATGTATACTCAAAAAGTCCAAGGGAGCGCTGAATTTTACACCAACCACTGTGTATGGAAAATTGCCTCTCCATGATTCCTTAAAGGATGGAGAAAAATTTGGATCTCTGCCATTTAAGGATAACGAAGAGAATAGATCTAACGTAGGTCTATTTTTGTCTATGGATATCCTTGCACTTGCATCAGCAGCCCTTGCTGCTTCTTTAAAGGACGCTACGTCGTCACGAATGCCTTTTCTCTCCGGCAATGGCATTGCTACAACACCTTCAACCGTAAGTTTTTCTGTATCATCCTTGAACTCATCAGAGTCTACGCCTCTCATAGTATTAAACAGTCTAGTTGCCTCTTTTTCATCATCCAATGCGCCTTGCAGATCCAATTGAGTCATTTTAAAGTTAGCCTCTGCTTGCAGCAGATCTACATTATCCGCTAAGTTGGATTTAGACCTTCTTTGCGCCCACTCTTTTATTTTTTCTGCTCTTGTAAGGTTATCCTGTTTTATTTGTACAAGGTCCTTAACAAGGGACATCTTCCAATATATCGCTTCAGCATCTGATAATAATTTTTTAGCATCATAACTTGCTGCATAGGACGTACTTAAATTCTTTGCATCAGTAGCTTCAATAATAGCTCTGGTCTGTCTACCAAAAGCATTTTGCCAAAAAGATTGAGAGAATTCTAGCACTGGTCGCGTATCATAGTATTGGTCTGAACTTAAAAAAGCAGGGTTAGCACCGTGCATATAAGTTGAACTTATATCATAATGCAAAGAGCCACTAAAACCAAACGAGGTCAATTTATTAAACCCAAAAGATAAAGTATTGTTGGTAACCCTGTCCCCCGTTATAAAAGAATAAGTACTTTCTCTTTTATCGTTAGAATTCTGGTAGTTCGTAAAGAACGAATAGGCAAGCATTAGGTCGCCTTCATCCTTTTTTGCCTGTTCGCCTTCCATTCTTTTTTCTGATGATGTGTAACTTTGGTTACCCTTTGAAACCTGATCTAAAAAATCGTTTAGCTTTAGCTCTGCAGCTTGAACGCTTACAGCACCTAAAAACAAACAAAGGATCACTCTAATTTTCTGCATGTTCCTCACCTCTTCTCCTTATAAATTCCTTCTAAAAATATTTTCATTATGTGCTCTTTAAATTTTTTTCTGCCTTCTTCTGTTTCAACAGAGAATTTCAAGAATGGTTTCCTTAAATTAGCATTAATAAAAGTATTCTTTATGCATCCCATCATAAGAAAAGACAGCAAGGTAACATCCACATCTTTTCTTATAAAGCCAGACCTTTGTGCTGATTCAAAAAAAGAAACAACCATGTTGAACGCCTTGTAAAAGGTCGTCTTGAATAATTCTACAGCCTCTGCACTTCCTGTTTCGAACTCATGATGAACTAATGCTAAAAGCATTGGCTGCTCAACATAGGAATTTGTGATCTCATCCATAAAGAGTTCAAAACGAACCATAAATTCCTGTTGGGACTTAGGTGCTTGCAATATTTTGTACGCGATACCGATTTTTTCTTCCCCAAACTTTCTTAAGCAATCATGGAACAAAGCAAGCTTCCCGCCAAAGTGATAGCTAACAAGGCTCACATTGATCCCCGCAGAATCAGCGATATCCTTTACAGTTGTGCCTTCATAGCCGTTCTTTGCGAATAGCTCTGTAGCCTTGGATATTAATAGTTCCTTTGTGTCCATTGTGGCCGTTTTAAAACAGCTATTTTATAAAGTCAAATAAATATTTGAAAAATACCTAGTTCTGTTTAATAACATGATGCTGAGTCACCTGACTAACGGTATAAAAAACTTGACATGAATTGTTTTTTTGTTAAATACTACTATTACTTAAGCAACTCGAGTTCCTATTGTTGTCACTCAGCTTAATGATGAATACTAAAAGGAGGACTCCATGAGAAGATTTGTTGTTTTAAGTTCCATTGCATTCAGCTTAAGTTCATTCGCTCAACAACCCAAACCTCTTACAAAAGAAGATCTGGTGATCATTAGGGACATAAAACCAGATCAAACTGACCTCACAGATCAATTAACGTTAGAAAGAGAAACAGAATTACTGCAAGCAGCAATTCTGGACACTTATAGTAATGCATTGCCTACAAATCTAAAAGAAGTCGTTGAAAGCGGGATCCAGTTCCACGTTAATCACACATGGCTTCCTGTAACAAAAATGTACCTTGGATGGGCACCAGAAGATGATCTTGAATATAAATACCCCGACGTAAATTATTGCAATGCAACCACTCCAAATGGAACCATAAAAGTTAATTTCTCACAAAAATTTATGAAAATATTGGATCTTGGCGAAAAATTGTCAACGGAGAGCACTGCCGTTAAAGAAGGTGCCCAAGCTTATTATTGGGTAACAATTGCTCATGAACTATTGCATGCGTATCAGTGGCACACAAAGCCCGTTGCATCTTTATCTATGTTCCCTGAATCATGCAAGAGTGGAAACGGATTTTGCAGTAAAGAGATGATCCTAGGCACTAAAGAAAAAATAAAATATGAGGAAGCTGCGTTCGCACAAAGCAATACGATAATGAAACCAAAATTGGACCAAATACTAAAGTTCGCTGACGCTGTAGACAAATATGAAACAGACCATCCAACAGATTTTAAAAAAGAAGCTGGACAATACAGGATGCTGTCAAAAGAAAACGGAACCTTTGGGTTGGCCACTAGGTTAAGAGCAGGCGTTGAAGGTAGCAGCAAAGCAACAACTATAACTGGTGCAACAAAGGTCATTTATTTTGGAGAATACAGACCCTGTGAACTAATTTGGGAGCTCAAAGACCTTGATAAAACCCCATACGATGAAGCAGCGATCAAAAAATTAGTTTCAGAGTGGAACGTGTATATACACTCAAATGAATCGGCAACAGTAATAAAAACGTTCCCATACCTAAAGGATGTAAAGGATGGGTTTGAAGCATTACTCACAACAATGGGTTATAAAAGCCTTCTGCCAACAGAAGACACAACTGAAGTGCCAGCAGATTTTTAACTTTTGCTGTTTGCTCACCTCGACTTGAACGTAAATTAATGTATGATAATATTTGCTTAAAAAAGCGGGGGAGTAATTTGAAGATATCAGAAAAACTACACGAAGAAATGAAAACTGCAATGAGGGACAAGAACGCAAAAAGGCTTTCTGTAATAAGAATGCTTATGGCGGACCTAAAGAACGAAGACAAATCTGCTGGTAAAAAACGCACAGAGGAAGAAGTGTGTTTTGCTTATCACAAAAAACTTGTGAAAGCGTTGGACCTATTCCCAGAAGATAAAAGAGCAGAACTTAAAGATGAAATAAAAATAGTAGAAGAATTCTTACCTAAGTTAATGAGCAAAGACGAAGTGATCGCCTTTATAAAAGAGAATGTAAAAGAAGAAGTCAGCATGAAAACCGTAATGCCTCTTTTAAAAGGAAAAGCAGACTCACAAGTAATAAAAGAAGTAATAGATAACTGGAACAAATAATATTTTTATTTCTTCAACAAATAAGAGACAGTGAGCGCTGCATAAACAGAAGACGCATTGGCATATTTGCTTTTGTTATCTAAAAAATGCATCATCCAACCAGCTGAAGGTGAGACAAGAAAAGACTCTCCCCATTTAAAAGACATTGATGTCTGGATATCCACAACCTGGACCAAACCTTTGTGTATAGTTGCTGTATCATCGTCATCAGAACTCCCTACCGTAACTTCAGTTGTTTTTGAGCGACCAAGTCCATAGAGTACAGATATCGACCAGATATTATTTATTGGCAAAGAAAAATTCAGGCCAAAAACATCCGAATCGTAGGTGGTATATTTAACAGATCCCCCTTGTGTTCTTTTATTATAATTAACATCAAATAACCTGAACGGTAACACAGGCATTCTTATGGAAGTATCCAAACTTATATATCTAAACTCTATATATTTATTGAATTTAAGCCCTGCGTACATAATGCTGGCAGCCTTTGTATCGCCAGCCCCAGCTAACTTAAAAGTTCCATAGCCCTGCCCACCTTCAATATCGAACATAGCGAACACTGGCACGGAAAACGTGAACAAAATAATTATGAGGATTTTTTTCATAAACACCCTTAAAAAACTGTGCTAGCATTGCTAATGTCATGACTGTATTCTCAAATTATCAAAAACTCACCCAAAAAATAGAGCACCTCTGCAATAAAATACATTCCTTGTATAAAGATCATATTAATTGTGGCAAAGGCTGCTCAAAATGCTGCATTAGTGGCCTAACCCTAGTCCCAGTAGAATTTGACTATATAAAAGAAAAAATAAAACATAAAAAAATAACTCCGAATAAGACAAAAGGGGCCTGTGTGCTGTTAGAAAATGGGCAATGCCAAATATATCAACACCGACCACTTGTTTGTAGGACGCAAGGTTTACCTTTGCTGTATGGAGAAGAATTGTCTTTGTGCGATACCAACTTTAAGAATATGAACGGTGCTTTTTGTTTTTCTGCAGGAACCTTAATAGACATGACCAAAGTTAATTCCGTTCTTGCTGCAGTGGATCTTGAATACGTTAAAGAAACAGGCAAACTTGCTTCTCTAAAGAACAAACGTTACAACATAGAAAGTTTAATAAAATAACCAATGAATAAACACGGACGCTATCAAAGAGTAATTGAACAGCTGGAAGAACTTTTTATAAAAACAAAAGATCCCATAAGTAGAATGGCAACTGCAGCATCCCTTTTGCAAAACAAATTCGACTATTTCTCTTGGACTGGATTTTATAGGTTGGTCGATGGTAAATTAATAGTGGGGCCATACCAGGGACTTGTTGCTTGTTTGGTTTTAAAAGAGAACGTCGGCGTATGCTGGCACGCAATAAATACACAAAAAACCGTTTTAGTTGCGGATGTTCACAAATTCCCCGGTCACATCGCTTGCGATAGCAGATCTAATTCGGAAGTTGTTGTTCCCATAAAAGACAAAAGTGGGAACGTAGTTGCAGTTCTTGATGTGGACAGCACTCAACTTAACTCCTTTGACGAAGATGACGCTAACGGGCTAGAAAGAATAGCCAATTCTATATACTAATTTCACCCCATTTTTTAATGGAAAATATAAACCATAATATGGAACATCCGAATTGGAGGGATCTTTATGATAAAGAAATTACTTTTTATGTTCTGCATGTCCATGAATTTAATGAACAGCGCTGCTGGTAAAATGGTGACCAAACCAGTCGAGTACTCCAGCAACGGTGATGTAATGGAAGGTTATATTGCCTATGATGATGCAAATAAAACACCTATGCCGGGTATTCTAATCGTTCATGATTGGATGGGATTAAGAGATTTTACAAAACAGAAAGCAGAAAAATTAGCAAAACAAGGGTACGTTGCCTTTGCTGTAGACGTATATGGAAAAGATGTGCATCCAAAAGATGCAAAAGAAGCTTCTGAACTAGCAACAAAATATAAAGACGATAGAAAATTAATGAGAGAGCACATCCGTGCAGCTTTTGATAAATTGGTCTCCATGAGCGAAGTTGATCCTAAAAAAGTAGTCGTTATGGGATATTGTTTTGGCGGAACCGTTGCCTTGGAACTTGCCAGAAGCGGAGCTTACTTAGTAGGGACAGTCGTGCTCCATGGAGGATTATACACACCAACACCTCAGGATGATTCTAATATAAAAGGACGCGTACTGGTACTTCACGGCGCAGATGATCCAAATGTTCCTCCAGCAGAAGTTAAAGCTTTTAAACAAGAAATGAAAGCAGCCAAAGTAAAAATGAAGTTCGTTGCCTACAAAGGTGCGGTTCATGCATTCACTAATCCCGAGGCTGGAAATGATAATAGCAAGGGAGCTGCGTACAACGCAAAAGCAGACAAAAAATCGTGGATGGAGCTTGAAAGGTTCCTAGTGGAAGTTACTACTGGTTGGAAGCAACGCCGACAATCTGTTGTATATTGAACTTATTTATTTTTAAACATAGCTGCTGCGCGCTTACTCATTTCTTCTTCTGATACATCTTCTTTATGCGTAGCAATCTGCCATAAATGTCCGAATGGATCCTGCAATAAGGCTGTGCGGTCGCCGTAGAATTGATCCTTCGGCTCTTTTAATAATGTTGCTCCAGCTCCAACTGCTTGCCTAACCGTTGTATCAACATCCTGCACATACAAATATAAAATCACTGGTGTTCCACCAATAGCTCTTGGACCAAAGGCTCCCATGTCATGGAATTCATCGTTAAGCATTATGCGCGAATCACCAAATATAAGTTCTGCGTGTCCCAATTTCCCGTCTGGCATCATAAAAGGAGCTTTACCCATGTCTTTTGCGCCAAATGCTTTCTTGTAGAACTCAATCGCCTTAAGACCACCATTCACGATCAAATTGGCAGTAATGTTGTTGTAACCTTCTTGTATGTAATTAACCATGTTATACCTCCTAATAAAGTATTCTCCCACCAGCTTACACTGCGAAAATAAAAGCTCCATAAGATGAATAACCCATTAAAGCTGAAATAATAAGTAATCAAAAACTAATTATCAATATAAATAATAAGTTGACTAGACAGACTTGTTTAAAGTATAAAATGACAAACTCACGGAGGTTTTTTATGAAGAAACTTTTGCTATCATTTTTATGCATTCTTGCTTTTACAGCATCATCTTTTGCAGAAGATATAACTTTGAATGGAGATAGTGCTGCATCAAAAGTAGCTAGAAAATCTTTAATGAAATATTATGACGGTGCTACATGGGTTAATTCTGGAGTCTACTATATGGCATACAATGGCGGACAATTTCTTCCGACGGATATCAAGGGCGCTGTTATTTTGTCAGGAAACCTTGTGTCTTGCCCAGATGGGAAAATTTCAATAATAAAAGTAATTGAGACCACTGTGGATGCTGCCAATCTTCCGTTAGGTATACCAGGCGGTCTAACGAAAACTGTATACGATGACACATTGTTTGCCTGCGAGTCCTTAGAAGACTTTTTAGGTTATGTAGCTAGCGGTAAATATCCCGTTTCGAATAAATAATATAACTATAAAAATTGTTCCATTCAGTAATAAATTGGAGGTCTTTTATGAAAAAATTATTTTTTATATCCTGTGCGGTATTCTTTTGTTTTAGCTCGCATGTTTATAGCGGAACTATTGATTGTAATTTCAATAGTTTTACGAATGCTACCAGTTATACAGTGCATGCAGTTAGCTATCCTGACACTGCTGGTCTTCGCACAATGCCGATCACTGTTGCAGGTCTTTTCGGTCATAGGGATAATATAGGTGCTACATATATTATTGTTACAAACAAAACAGAATCAATTACATTATCATTTCCCGCTATGCAAACAGGCAAAGAAGAGATTTTGGACAATAAAGGTGTTGCGCAAAACTTATACTGGGTAGATATTCCCGACTATTCCAACGACACTAACTTTGAAGGTAACGCCGTCAATGAGTACCTTTGTAATCTTGATATCATAAAATAAAAGAAGAATATAAATCAAATTATATAATTACAAGATAACTTTTAATATTAGTTAATATTTACTTTTCATATCTAAAATGATACATACTTCACAATAAGAATTGGAGGCTTTTAATATGATAATAAAAAGTATTTTTCATAAATTTTGCTTTGTTATTTTATCAGCTTTAATCTTTACTGGCTGTGTTCAGAGTGATTTTTATCCTTGGACTATAAGTGGCACCATTACAGTCTTAACTAGTGGAGAACCTTTGATTTACACGCTGAAGACAGTACATGGAAACACCCCCCATGATTGGGTCATTGAAATTAACGATGCAAAAAAAGGACAAGTAACAGTAAGGAATAAAACACTATATAAAGCGTCCGAAGACAAGTTACAGGGACTTTTTAACGCCAATGGATTCACTAGTGGAATTGAAGACCTAGTTACAGATATTGTTAACGACAGATATGCAGGACTATATAAATGTTCTCTAAAAACAAATTCAAGCACAATAAACAATTACGATGTATCGTGGGGGACTGCTGAACTTTCAGATAAGCCATCAGAGTTCATGGCTGACTTTGAATGCAGATCAACCAATGATTTACTCTTCATTTCCATCGACATATTATTAGAAGGTGAAGTTCATTACATCCTATAGAGTCGACGTAAACAACTCTATCAAAACATTCTTGAGCAATCGAGTCGTACTGGGGCTAGATACGTAGAGTTTTTTGAGTCAGACAAAGAAACAGGTAAAAAACGACGTGGATATGTGACGACTAATTTTACGAGTATTTTTTCTTTAGGCGAGGAGAACGAACCGAGGCGACCAAGGTGTAGATCAACTACTCCGCGGGAGCCCGAGGTGAGTTCGACGAAGCATAAAGGAAAAAGACGAAGTAAAATGGAGGTGCCGGGAATCGAACCCGGGTCCGCGAACCTTCAAAAGCAGCGTCTACGTGCATATCTTGTGATTTAATTAGGCTTTAAAAGCTCCCACAAGAAAGATATCTTAAAGCCGTGTCTGTTTAATTTTCGCCGTTACAGGGAACAGACAATCCCTTCACAACTATGTCGAATGGTTTACACCCCGCTCCACACCTCGACCATGTGTGGGCAGAATGGCTACTTAAGTATTAGTTAAGCGGCAAGTGGCATTTCGTTGCCAGTTAAAAAAATGCCGGATTTTTTACGAGGCCATCCGACTTCCTCGGCACGCAACTACAATCTCAGTTGAACACGTCGAAACCTGTTCACCCCCAATTTCAAAGATCAATAACTGATAAAGGTATTAAAACGAGGCCTAAGTCAAATAAAAATTTTTTTTATCATCGGACAGACTTCTGACGCCTATGCCTTTTTTTGTCACAGATGCCTTAACTTGTCACTTTTAACGACCGTGTAAACTTTGCAACATACTGTAATAACAATTGTTTTTGTACTAAACGCACTGGCACAACACTTGCAACATATATAGTAAGAAAGATACAAAAATCGGGTGGGGTTATCAAAATGGCTTTAGTTAATAGAGAAAATTTGGTGTCAATTTCTTACCAGGACAATGATGGTGACAATTACAGTCACAATCAAATTGCCCAAGAATTAATTAATAATATCGACAAGTTAAAAGAACTAGAAAAAAGATTATCTTTTATGTTGAGAGAGATTGACCTCGCAGTCAATAAAGGCTAAAAAGAACACCTAATAAATATCATTCTTCGAATAGGTTTCCCCCTAAAAAAGAATGATAAAAAAACCCCGAAGGCAACTTCGGGGTTTTTTTCGTCTAAAGCCATTAAACACCGTAATTGCTTCGTCGCATAGATGAGATCCAGCCTTATACCTATTGTTTAGAGGACAATCTCGGAAGGCAAAAAAGCGAGCTATGAGCTTTTTTGCCTGAGAGTTAGGCGGCTTTTTATATAGGCGAGAAGCCTATATAAAAAGAACACCGTGTCCGAGAAATAATAGGTATAAGGCTGGATTAATTTATTGGACGAATTAATTAAGAGCGTTTTTTTTGGCGAGAACGTTATTTTCGACGATATGGAAATACGTGCGTATTAGTAAACTCTTTTCTTCGTCTGGAAGACTTTGAAAGAAAAGTTTTCTGCCATTTATGGTTGGTGTGGACATGAACATCTCTACCAGCTTTTCCGTAGTACGTGATCTCTGCTCGTCAAAAATGTCATCATCGGTTTTTGCAGTATTACAGAACTTTTTGATAGTCTCATTATCAAACAAGACATGATAACCATTCACCGATTGCTGAATGATGTATTGGATCTCTTGCATCTGTGATGAGCTAATTCGTATCATACCTATATGAAACAACATCAGCCCCTAAAGGGGAAGAATATTAGTTAAATTACGACAGTTATTTGTCACTTCAATTTGGCAAGAGCTGCGCCAATGCTGGCCATTCCCTTTTTTATCTGGTCTAAGGATGTGGCTACAGAAAGTCTGATATTGTTATCCATACCAAAAGCTTCACCAGGAACAACCGCTACACCTGCTTCTTCCAAAAGGAACGTTGCAAGTTCTATGGAGTTAGTAATGGTCTTTCCGTTAAAACTTTTGCCAAAATATTTATCTACAGTTGGAAACACATAAAAAGCTCCGTCCGGTATCACGCAAATTGAAAGAGACATATGCTCCTTTATCAATTTAACGGTGGTCATAGTCCTTTCTTCGTACGCCTTTACCATAGGAATAATAAAGCTGGTGTCTTTTAGCGCTTCTACACATGCATATTGAATGAATGTTGGGATGTGAGAAAGAAAATGTGATTGGAACTTTGCCATAGCCTTTATTATGTTTTGTGGCCCAGCAGCGTAGCCTACTCTCCATCCAGTCATGCAATAAGATTTGGAAAACCCATTTATTGTTATTGTATTCTCATATATTTCTTTGCTCAAAGCTGCAGTAGAAATAAACGTCTTGCCAGAAAAAATTATTTTTTCATAAACTTCGTCGGAAATAACAACAACACCCTTTTTTATGCACCAGTTAGAAATATCCTCTAACTCTTTTTGTGTGTACATAACCCCTGTTGGGTTAGAAGGATTGTTAAGTATAAGGACTTTCGTTTTTGGAGTGTATGCTTTATCTAAGTCGCTGACGGTGATTTTATATCTGGATGCTTCTGTAGTTTGTATAAAAATAGACTTGCCTCTTGCAAGCTTGACCATGTCTGGATAACTCACCCAGTATGGAGAGGGAACAAGGACCTCTTCTCCCTCATCAAGAAGCACACAAAGCGCCATAGAAATTGCCTGCTTTGCACCACAAGTTACAATTATTTGCGTTGAATCGTAATCAAGACCGTTCTCTCTTTTTAGTTTTCCACAAATTGCTTCCCTTAATGGTTTAATACCTTCTGTTTCTGAATATCTTGTAAAATTGTCGTTTAGCGCTTTATATGTTGCGTCCTTTATGAATTGTGGGGTTTCAAAATCTGGCTCGCCAACGACAAGACTTATGATCTCTTTGCCCTTAGCTTTTAGTTCTATTACTTTTTGATTTACCGCCATTGTTTTAGACGGTTTAATTGATTCGAGCCATTTAGCGGTGTTCATTTAATTTTTTCTCCACGAACGGGGTTACAAATGCAGATATGTCGCTCCCGTGTTTTGCGATATCTTTTACCATAGAGGAACTTATATAAAAATATTTACCTCTTGTGGTAAAGAATATCGTCTCTATTTCTGGTGCAAGACGTCTGTTCAACGTTGCCATTTGGAATTCATAGTCGAAGTCACTTACCGCTCTTAAGCCTCTTATTATTGCGCTAGCTTTTATTTTTTTTGCATAATCTACGACCAGACCTTCAAATCCAGTAACTATTATGTTCTTTTCGTTCTTTGTGGCATCTTTTACCATTTCCACTCTTTCATGCACAGAGAACATCGTCGATTTTGAACCATTTTCTGCAACTATAACGTGCAACACTTCAAAGAACGGTATCGCTCTTGTTAATATATCCAAGTGTCCATTAGTGAATGGATCGAAAGAACCCGGATATACAGCTATGTTTTTCATCCCTTAAAGACCTCCTCAGCCATATAGGAACTCCTAACATACACCCCAGCAAAGACATAGTCAAAACCTAAAGCCAAGCCGTACTCTTTAGCGTCGTTAAAGAACTTTTCATCGTAGAACTTTTGGACCTTGATGGCTCGCTCAGAAGGTGGTGCAAAATATTGTCCTATGGTCAATATTCGCACCCCAGAATCAACAAGATCTTTCATAGTCTCTTTAATTTCCTGCTCTGTTTCTCCAAGTCCTACGATGATCCCCGACTTTATTTTTATACCACTTTTTGCAGCAAACTTAAGGACACTAAGCGATCTTGAATAATCCGCTTTGGGTCTTATTGTTGGTGAAAGTCTTTTTACAGTCTCTATATTGTGGTTAAAAACATCAGGTTTGGCAGAAAGTACAGTTGCAAGGTCTGGTTGCGAGCCTTTAAAATCTGGAGTTAAAACCTCTATGGTCGAACCAGAACATTTTTTTTTGAGGGCTTCTATCACTTTCTTAAAATGGCCTGCTCCACCATCCAACAGATCATCCCTTGTTACCGAAGTTATCACAATATGCTTGAGTTTCATTTTATGCGCTGCTTCCGCTATCCTTAAAGGTTCGTCGGCATCCAAAGGAGCTGCTTCTCCGGTCTTAACGTTGCAGAACCTACAGTTCCTGGTGCAGACATCGCCCATTATCATAAAGGTTGCAGTTCGTTTGGCAAAACATTCCTGTATGTTAGGGCACATCGCCTCCTCACATACTGTGTGCAAACAGGAAGTGCGCAAAAGTTTTTTTACCTCGTGCAATTCCGACAATCTGAGCTTTCTTTTAAGGTCTGGTTTCTGCATTTTCTGGGTGTGATATATCACTACTAATTCCCACACTCAAAGGAAAATAAAGTCTATACCTATTCTCGCCGTTAAGGTGCTCAAAGTAGGACATCCCTCTATAACCTTTAACTATTTTTTCTGTTACAAAAAGAGCAAGGCTCCCGAAACCAAGGCCTTCGTTCTTTAAAGGGATACCGTTATCCGTTATTTCCAGCAGCAACATTGAATTGTCCTTTTTAACAGATACTTTTATAAAACCGGAACCTTGTCGTTTTGAGATCAACTCTGTAGAGGTATTTATGAGGTTAAGTACCGCCTGTACCAGCTCGTTGAAAACGGCCTTAACAAAAAAAGTGGCACCATCTGTTTCCACTGTATATTTTATGTTCTCATGCCTGATTTGCAGTTCTATTAGTGGCGATAATGTTTTAAAAATAGAGCTAAATTCAACATCCCTCACTTGCTCATCGCGTGAACTTCTGGAAAAATGCAGCAAATTATCAACTATGTGTTTACATCTTTGGGCAGCTACTTCCATTTCTTTAAGGTCATCATAATAAGGGTGTTCCGTATTGGTTTCTGCAATTATTATTTGTAATAAAGCTATGATGCCACCAATAGGGTTATTAATTTCGTGTGCAACGGAACCGGCAAGGATCCCTATCTCTGCGAGTTTTTCTGAATAAACCAACCGCTCCCTGTAACTTACCTGCTCAGAGATATCCTTATAAAAGTGAACGGCACTCACTGTTCTTTCTGCATCCTTTATTGGATATGACCAGGTTGTGTAAAATCTTTTTCCGCTTTGTGCCGTTATTTCCGAACCTGCCGGGTGTCCGGAATCAAAAGCATTCCTTATATTACATCCAGCACAAGGTATGTGTGTCTTGTCTGTCTGGAAAACGTCGTAACATTTTTTGCCAGCAATATCCCTTAAGTTCTCAAGTGTAGCCTCTGCAAAAGCCCTATTTGCCCTTAAGACGTTGAACCTGTCGTCTATTATTACTATTGGATCGTCTATTGAGTCAAAAGATGACTCCCATTGTCTTTTTATTTTTTCTAGTGCAAAAAAACGAACTATCTTTTCTGCAGACATTGCAACAACATCACAGACTTTTTCCAGCAGATCTATTTCGTGGCTCGCAAAGAACCCCTCTTTTTGGAAGATAATTTCACCCAGAAAACAACCTGAGCAAAAAAGAGGCATATTTAAAAAACCTTCCGAAGCTATTCCCTTACCTGTTGGGTTACTTTTGTATTCCAGATTTATTTTGATATCCTTTATTCCCATATGCTCATGCAACGCTTTTTTTAAGTTCTGCTCTATTTGTTCCACTTTTTCAACACCCTGCAAAGAACACAGCACTGCATTCATCACTTCAAGGTCGGTGTTCATCCCTTTCACTGTAAAAGCATAGGTATTTATGCTCACCTGTTGTTCCTTACTTTTATTCTCCAGCGCTTCCTTAAGTTGGAGCAGATAAAGGTTCCTTGCCTCCACTTTTGCAACAAGATGTGAGTTGCTCCTTGTTATATCTATATATTCAACTGCGCTTTTTATGGAGGAATAGATCTCCTCCTCTGTCCAGGGTTTGAAGATAACCCTAAAAACGCCTCCCTTATTTATTGACTCCTTGATGTCATCAAAACTTGGGTTTTTACATATAAGGATCTTTGCAGGATCTATTCCCAACCGTTCAAGCTCGTAAAAGAATTCCCTCCCTGCATCACCGTAGGCGATCATGCAATCAGGGTGGAATTGTTTTGCAAGGTTGATAGCCTCTCCAGGTTCAACTGCTATATAAACAGAGGGAGTAAACTCGAACTTCTGGTTAAGGATAAGGTTCTTTAATATACTTGACTCCTCTTTTCCCTGGTCAAGTATAATTATTCGTCGGTGGGAATCATCCCTTGTTACTAGAATATCGAAAGACAAACTTTGGCGACCTCCTCTAGAGGATCCTCATAGGAGTCAATCAGCAACGATGGTATTTGTGATACAGTTGTTTTTTCATCCCATACCTCGTCAATAAAAGGGAGCACTATTTTTTTATCCGTGTTCTTGCTTTTTGTCCTGAGGGGTGACTGTATAACCTTAAGCAGAGTTGTACTTTCTTTCATATAGTGAAGGTATGTTTTTGCCTGTTCACTTTCTTTTGTTTTTGAGTCTATCAGCAACAGCGACTGGGACAGCTTGTCACTAAAAAATACCTTAAGCACCTTTATCATTTCGAGCTGACAAAGAGGCATATCAAGCAAAAGAATATCTACGTCACCCCAGTTAGTATTTATGATCATTTTCTTTATGAATTTAACCACATCTTCCTTTTCCCAAAAAACAGGTCTGTTGTTTTGGTTCATAAAAAGCAGCGGGCTTAAATAGGGATAAGCGAATTGTGACATCGGGGGAAGTATCCCTCCGGGAACAATATCCAGCGGCTGAGCTGTGTTATATCCCATATAATATGGCAAATACGGAGTCATCGAAGTTTCTACGAGCGCAGTTTTGTATCCTTTTTGTTTTATTTTTGACGCCAGCAACAAAGAAAACAAGGTCTGCCCACAACCATTCTTGTCGGAAGTAATTATTATTACCTTCCTGATCATACCCAAACGGGTCTTCTTCAACCATGCGTTATGTATATGCTTATCCAATTCACAGATAAAAGATTTCTCGCAAAGCTCGCATTCATGCATCCTTAAACAGTCCATAATTAATAAAAGCAAATCACAGCGTGGGGAAAAAGTCACTTGAAAAGCAAGGTGGTCAAGTGTAAAAGGTTTCATATGAGCTTGGAACCCATAAGTTGTAGGATCATCCGTTCGTGCATGGACTATGCTGCTGCAAGGAGCATAGACCTTGAGCACCTTATTTCCAAATATGAATACAGTAGCGAAATGCTGGAGGATTCATACAACTGGGTCTCTGCCGATTTTTTGAACGAAATAATAGATAAGATATCAACAGAAACAGGGAAACAGGATGCTGCCTTCGAAGTCGGTAGTGACAGCACCAGCAGAAATAGCTGGGGAGATATAGAGAACGTAATAAAAGCCATTGCCAACCCCAAACCAATACTCGTAAATGTAGAAAGATTCACTTCCTATTTTATAAAAGTTAATGCTTTAAAACTCATAGATAGCGACAACCTTTCTGTAACGATAATCCCGATAGCCCAAAGCGATGTTTACACCAACGCCATAGAGTTCATTCTGGGAGCCTTGATCTCCATACCAAGACTGTGGGGAGCCAATGATCTTTCTGCCGTAAGGTTCAAGGACGGAAGTGTACGGATAAACTATAGCGAAGACCCTTGCTTTTTTGATACTTCCAATGATTACAAAAAATATTCCCCTAAATTACTTGAGGAAATAATCTTTGGCTTGGAAAAAACAAAAAAAACCATAGAACACAAAAATAAGGAACTCGAAAAAAAGAACAAGGAACTGGAAAAAACGTACAAAGACTTGGAAAAGACGCTGAACGAAAAGGTCCAGAACGAAAAGATGACAACGCTAGGAGAACTTTCTACAGGGATCGCTCATGAAATAAACAACCCGCTAAGTTTTGTTATAAGTAACCTGCAAAGCCTTAAGAACTATTTTGAGACCATAATGCAGACCCTTGAAAGCGGAGGAACACCGTCCAAAGAGATCACAAACGATATTCCCCAGCTAATGATGGAAACGGAAACCGGACTTAATAGAGTCAAAAAACTAGTAGAAGAGATCAATTTTCTTGCACATCCAGGCTCAGGCGAAAAAGCAGAAATAGATATAAGTGAAATAATAAAGAACGCGATACAGGTAACTATCAGTTCACACAAGAACGTCGCTATAATAGAAGAGCAATATCAGCACAAAAGTAAAATCCTCTGTAATCCATCAAAATTGTCACAAGTCTTTATGAACCTTATCCTAAACTCTGTTTATGCGATCAAGATAAAGAACCAATTTGCAGAAAAAGGAAAAATCAGGATCTCCACCAAGGAGCATAGCGGGATCATAGAAATATCTGTGAGGGATAATGGAGTAGGCATAAAAAAGGAAGACCTCCCTTACGTAGCAACCCCATTCTTTACTACCAAAAAAGCAGGAGAAGGCACAGGACTGGGGTTGAGCACAGCAATGTCCATCCTCTCAGCGCACAAAGGTAAAATGAGTTTAGACAGTTTTTATGGTGCAGGAACTACTGTGAACATAATCCTTTCGACCTCTCAACTCGAAAAAATAGAAAAAGGCTTTTTTGAATAGCATTGGTATAATGGACCAGACCTGTAAACATTTTATACAATGTTACAAAAAGAAGACTACAAGATGTTTGTTGCCAACAACTTGTCCAAAGATTTAACTATTTGTATTTATTACATTTTTTTAAAAAAAGAGGGCTTGGCATATAGCTTGCATCAAAAAGTAGTAATCAGACTAGATTTTTAGGAGGAATACTATGAAAAGGTTTTGGTTCATAATCGCAACAGCTGGTCTTATAGCTGGAATGACTGCAGAGGCAGCACCTTTCTACAAAGTTCAGTGTTATGATGCAAATGATAAGTTAGTAAATTGCAACGACATCGCTAACGTGAAAAAACATGCAAAAGTTAAAACAAGATCAAAAATAGCAAAAGCTAAAAGATCAGACTCTCTTGCACAAAAAAAGGCGAGAGAAAAAGCAATTGCGCTTAGAGAACTTGCACAACAGAACGAAGAGTTAAAATCAGAAATGCAGGCTCTTAGAAAAGCGAACCTTCTAGCTGCTGCAAAAACAGAAGAAAAACCTGCAGACACAGCGCAACTTGCTGCAACAACAACAGTTCAAGTACCTGCACCTGCAACTCCTATAAGCACAACTCAGGTTGCTAAAGACCCAGAGGCAGATAACAAATCGCCTTGGAGCTTTGAGGCAATGAACTGGGTATCGAAGAGTATGGCTGCTAACACTCCTTTGGCTAACGAGTTAGACCTTTCTGCTGCATATGCTATTAGCCCAGAATATGCATTCGCATTGGAAGATGACCCTGTATGGAACTGGACAAACCCTAAGAACGACCCTAAACAGGGTTTTGCATTCGGCGACATCCAGCCAATATTTATTTTTAACAACATCTATACTTCCCCAAGCAAACAGACCATCTTGAAAGGTGACATAAATGGTTGGGTCGGTGTTTCTGAAGCATCACGTGATCAAGGCATGATCATGAACGCAAGGTTCAGATTAAAACTAATAACAAAAATTAACGACGGTAAAGGTTGGTTCAGATTTGACCCATTTGTTACTCCGGTTATACGCAGATACACAACGTCTGCCCCAACGGGAGCCCTAACAGACAGCAACACTTTTTCTATGAATGACGGCAGCAGCTACGAAAAGCTACAACCATATAGTAGGTTGGAAACAGGTATAAAAGTATGGTTCCATCACACTATCTCCGGTGGGCTATCATTTGAGTCGACCATTAAGATAAGGGGAAAATATACTTATGCTGATGAACTTGATACAGGCTCAGAGATAATAACGCTTACAGATGCACACTGGATGACGGACATACAACTTGAATTACCTAGAATAATGTACACAGTGAACGACAACCTAACAATAGATGGTGCTTTACTGTCACTAGGATCTCTATCAAGCTTCAGACCATACAGCATAGATAACGGCAACGACCTACAGTTCTTGTTCAGGATAACATACGACATCTAAGAATTATAACTATCGACGATACAAAAAGGCCGAGAGGAAATCCTCTCGGCCTTTTTGTTACTTAAAAGTTAAATATCCTGCCAAAACCATTATAATTTCAGATAGTTAAGTAATTTATTTCATTAAAAGAAATAGACAGCGATGGCAAAAAAATAGATCTACGCCGAAACCGAACTAATCCTTATAGTACTCTGTAGTAGGCATCTCTTCGTCAACATCGTCGATATCAACTTTTATAACTTCCAATCTGGAGGCGTCATCGTCCAGACCTTTCCTGAAAGAATCAAGATCTTTTTGGCCAATAAGCTTTTGCTTTATGTTCCTATTGACGACTCTTTTGTCAAAAAGCTTGCCATTTTGCATAAGACCTCCAATTAAAGGCATGGTGCCCAGGGACAGGATTGAACTGCCGACACGTAGATTTTCAGTCTACTGCTCTACCGACTGAGCTACCTGGGCTTTAAGCCGATGGTGATGTTTAACCAAAAACTTGCATCACGTCAACTATATTTTTCCTTACCTAGGCCAGTATTCGTTTATACACTGCGTCATTAATTTGATAAATATTAAGTAAGGTATGCAATTTTATGTTTGACATAATTCAAAGAGCAATTAATAATCGTATTGTTGGTTTAAAAGAATAAGTATCTTTAAGAGGAGGATTCGAAATGAAGAAGATTTTTTTGGTAGCAGTAGTAGCTCTTCTTGCGACTCCACTTTTTGCAAGCGACATGAAGTTTGACGGAAAGTTGGATTATGCAAGAACACAGGGTGGCGCAAATGGATTCGTAGTTGGACCAGCTATGTACTATTCATTGTACACAGACACTGGTTTCATCAAAGATTTTAGCGTTGGTTTAGGCTTGGACTTTACAATGGCTAAAGCATCTGGCGTTTGGGCTTACAACATGTTGTTTACCCCAGAAGCAAGATTAGAAATGCCTTATTCCTATGCTAAATTGGGATTTGGTTATGACTACACAAGATCAGGTGGAGTTAACAACAACGCACTTGGAATGAAGATCGGCCTTGGCGGTCTTTTCGTAGTTGCAGAAGGAACAAAGCTAGGTTTGGATTTCACATTTGTTGAAAAGCTAACTGGCGGAACAGCTTGGACAATCGAAGTAGGTCCAGTTGTATCTTTCGACCTGTAATCGTTTAATTTAATCAACACTATAAAAACCCTGTAGGACTCGATCCTGCAGGGTTTTTTAGTCTCCAAAAATCATTCAACCAATTTAATTAGGTAAACCTTTTTTTAAGTCAGAGTCTCCGGCTTTGACTGTTCTAACGCTCGTCTCACTAAAAACTCGCTGGCCACTACGCTTACAGCTCCGTTAGGCCTACCGCTAGCAAAGCCTCCAACAATGACTTAAAAAGAAGGTTTACCTTATGTTTTATATATAATTACTAATTTTAGAGACTACAGAATCCAGATCAAGGCCTTTGGCTTTTGCAACAGCTTCGGCAGGTGCAGACATACCGAACCCATCCACGCCTATCTTTAAAGCATCTATGCCAACTATGCCTGCCCATAACCTTGTGCTTCCAGCCTCAATAGATATTCTTTTTACATCAGTGGGAATAAGGGTCCTTACATATTGTTCTCCCTGCGAAACAAAAAGTTCCATGCACGGAACAGAGACTATCCTCATCCAACCTTCTGCCTTTAAAACTTCTCTAGCCCTAACAGCGAGAGGAACTTCACTACCTGAGGCAGCAATAACACATGTTAATGTACCGGTCTCTTTTTTTATTATGTAGGCGCCTTTTCTGACACCATTAATAACGTCGACTGAAGCAACATCGGTAATAGGATCAAGATTTTGTCTTGTTAATATAAGAGCAGTAGGGCTATTTCTATTCTCAAGCGCCATCAGCCAGGCTTCTATAACTTCAGCCTCTGTACCTGGTCTAAGTACATTTAGCCCAGGTATCAATCTTAAGGAACTAAGCTGTTCTATTGGTTGATGGGTAGGGCCATCTTCTCCGACGTAAAAACTATCATGAGTAAATACATAAGTAACTTGTTGTTTCATCAAAGCACTAAGCCTTATACTAGGCCTCATATAATCAGAAAAAATTAAGAACGTCGCTGCATAAGGGATCACACTTCCCTGTAAGGACATCCCATTGACCATTCCGCCCATGGCGTGTTCTCTTATACCAAAATGGATATTTTTGCCTTTGTAATCGCCTTTCTGTATAGATCCACCGTCTATAATTGTGGTTTTATTGGAAGGTCCAAGATCAGCAGACCCGCCCATAAAGCCTTCAAAATGTTTTGCAATTATTTGTATACATCTACCAGAAATGCTCCTTGTAGCATCTTTTTTACCGGTTAAGGAGGCCCTTAGCTCGTCGTAAAGTTTTGCCGGAACTTCCTTAGCATACAGAGAATCAAATATTTTTTTAAAGGAGTCATCCTTAAGTGTATTGTTGAATTTTTTTTGCCAGTCATCGTATTCAGCTTGCATTACCTTGATTTTTTCTTTTGCAAAAGCATAAACCTCATCAGGAAGAACGAAGGGTTCATTCTCCCATTTTAAATTTTGTTTTAAGAACGCAAGTTCCTCTTTGCCCAAAGGCTCACCATGCGCGGAACATTTGCCTTCTTTTTTATTAGCACCCTTCCCTATTATGGTCTTTGAGATTATCAGCATCGGGCTACCACTATGTTTTTGCGCAGTATTCAAGGCGCCCATTATCTGCGAATGGTCAAAACCATCTATTTCAAGCACCTTCCATCCAAGAGCTTCAAAACGCTTGCCAACATTCTCGCTCATTGTGATATTTGTTGGGCCTTCAATAGAGCATTCATTACTGTCATATATATATATCAGGTTATCCAGGCCAAGGTTACCTGCAATGCTTGCAGCCTCGTTGGTAATACCTTCCATCATGTCGCCATCGCTGACTATTGCATATACTTTCGAATTAAAAAGTTCCGGCCTGCCTGTTTTTTGCTGTAAGGCTTTTTTAGCAAGAGCAAACCCCACCCCATTTGCAAAACCCTGACCCAACGGGCCTGTAGTTGTTTCAACACCAGGTGTCACCCCATGCTCGGGATGCCCAGGGGTCTTTGAGTGTAGTTGTCTAAATTGTTTTATATCATCCATGCTCACGCCATAATCATAAAGATGCAACAAAGAGTAAAGCAGCATAGATGCATGTCCAGCGGAGAGGATAAAAATATCCCTCCCCAACCAATTTGGATCTTTAGGATTAAATTTAAGAAAATAGTGCCAAAGTATAAAAGCTGTATCTGCACATCCCAAGGGCATTCCAGGATGACCTGAGTTAGCTTTTTCTACAGCATCTGCAGAAAGAACCCTTATGGCATCTACAGCTTTTCTGACTTTGTTTTCATCATAAGTTAAAACCATTTTTAATCCCCTTTTAGACGCGATTTATTAGTAATAACAAAGGTGATTTGTTAAGTCAAATAAGTCCATCCAATTTATGTCTCAGTCTATAGATATTATTTCTCGGACACGGCGTTCTCTCGGTAGGTCTCGAGCCACCTAAGCTCTCAGGCAAAAAAAGCTCCCAACTCGCTTTTTTGCCTTCCGAGGTTGTCCTCGAAATAGTACCTATAGACTGGGCAACTTAATAATCATTGAAAACTATACACTTTTCCAATATTATACGGTTATGTCTCCAAAGTATGATCCAAATTTAGAGCAATATCTTAAAGAATATCAAGAAAATCCTAGATCCAGGGTATTCGCTCCTCTTGCAGAGGCATACAGAAAAAGCGGACTTATCGACGAAGCAATAGAGATCTGCAGAGAGGGCCTTGAGTACCATCCAAATTTCACCAGTGGAATGGTTGCCTTAGCTAGATGCTATTTTGATAAGGCTTTGTACACAGCAGCGATCAAAGAACTCGAAAAAGTTGTATCAGAGGTCCCAGACAATTATCTTGCACAAAAACTTCTGGCTCAATCATACAGCATGGTCGGAGATAAGAACAACAGCCTAAAAGCTTTCAAGACCGTTCTCTTCCTTAATCCTAAGGATGAGGACGTAAAAAAAACCATAGCAGAAATGGAAGGCACAATAGAAAAAGCACCGAATAGTTTTTTACCGGATGACCATCAGGAAAAAGAGAATTACTACATTCCACCAATGCCTGATTTTTCTCCACCGAACTTTGATCATCTAGAGGATGCTGAAGAGGAGGACCTGAAGTTCCAGGAAAGACCTGTAGGGCTTGCTTTCAAAAAAGTAGAAGAAAAAGACCTCGGGGAAGAAAGGATCCTTACAGAGTTAAGTACCATGACAATGGGTGATCTGCTGGAGGCACAGGGACTAAAAGATAAGGCTGCTGAAGTTTACAGAAAACTGTTAAGCCTTGAACCAAACAATCATATTTTAAAAGCAAAGCTGGAGAGAATAGAAAAGGAACTTGGGGTAACAGAACTGCCTGAGCAAGAGATAATGTTGCAAGAGAACCTAAGGGAAGAAACCTTTAGCGACGACCATGATGAGATTAAAAGAATAGAGGATGACCTTTCTGGCGTAAAGATGATTTACAAGGATAAGGATGCGATCAAAGAAGGAACTTACGAAACAAAAGCAGCACCTAAAGAAAGTCTTGAGGAAGTATTGGATGACAAATGGTTGCTTGGTGAACCCGTTGCTGACAATACGAAACTTACAAAACTATATGCTCTTTTAGACGGTATAACTAAATATAAAGCGTCACATTCCCGCTAACACAGGCTGATCGTTCTTTATTTTTGCCTTTATAAAGATCAACAGCTCTGAACGCATTTCCCTATCCTCTGATTTACCAAAGAAGAACCCTATTATAGGTATTTGTTTCATCAAAGGAACTCCGGCATTAGAATCACCAGTATCAAGTGAATAAAGGCCTCCTATGACCGCTGTTTCTCCATCCTTAAGCATTATCTGGGAGGCAGCTTTCCTTACTCCCACTCCCGGAGGAGTGTTCCTGTTGACCCTGTTAGTGTAATCAGGAAATTCTCTTTTAACATTAACATCCAAAATTATCTCGTTGTTAGTGGTTACCCTTGGAGTAACATTTAGGGCAACTTCTATGTTCTCAAATTCAATTTTGTCACTTAGTTCACCAGAGGGTCCTGCAACAGAAGTTTTGTAAGCAACTTGTGTCCCCTGCAAGATGCTGGCTGTTTGTCTGTCCAGAGTACAGATCTTTGGTGCTGAGATTATTTTTACATCCCCTTTTAGTGAGGCTAAACCAATAGTTGCACCTATGTTGCCATAGCCGCTTATACTCTTAAATGCTATATCGCCAGAGCCTGTAGCCCAAGAAAAACCCATTGACCGTATCCAGGCATCACTGGCTTCTATTATGTTAGCTTCTATCGCGACCTGTACCGGTTTGGTATCTATTGCCCTTAACATTTTGTCGGCTTTTAGGATAACATCCTCTATGTCGTTAACAACAATAGTTTTTGCATCCTTATCAACAGAAAGTTTTCCACGCTTGGATAGTAAAGAGGTAACTTTTTCTTCTGCTTCTTTTGCACCAATGTAATTCAATTTTGTAACCATTACTCTCAAAGGTTCGAGGCTGTTATTCGCATCCAAAGCTTCCGCTGCAAGTTTTCTTTCATCCCTTAGATCACCAAGAGGAGCAACCCTTATAACTGACCCTTGTCTGACATAACCAAGTTGCGCATTTTGTAGCACTACACTTAAAGCCTGATCCCATGGAACGTTAGTAAGAGTAACATCCGTTTTACCTTTAACTTTATCTGAAACAACGATGTTAACACCACTGACCTCCTGTATCATTTTCAACACATCAAGTATCTCCGCATTGGATACCTGAATAGACATCCTGCTGCCATAAAAGGTAGTTGGCTTTGCAAGATAATCCTCAAAGCTCATTCTGGAAAATTGCCTTGCTGCTTCTACGTCGTTAACTTCTCCGGGTTTTTGTGCCACCGGAGCATTTGTTGCGATATTTATTTCTTCACTGAATGGGAACGCTAGGCTCACCATATTATTCTTTTGTGAGATCTCAGGTTCAACTTCATTATTCAACTGTATCGTAACTTTTACTGCCTTATATGGTCCTTTGACCTCGCTAGGTGTAATAGAAGCGATAACACCTTCGCTGGAGCTAAGGTCAAGGGTCTTATTGAAGTTCTTAGCTAAAGAGGCGTTTGGCACATCTATAATGACCTGATTGTACCCTGGTTTGGAAGGCTTTCTTTCGTACTTAATAGGCCTGTCTGCCTGCACTACAACTTCTGTTCTATCATACAGCCTGTTAATTTGTATCCCTTTTATCACAGCCGGTTTGCCCATAGCTGTTTCTACAGCTCCTTCCTCCAGTGCAAAATCTGAACTAGCACCGCTATCTATTTGGTCAAGATCAGAGGAGGCTGTTTTTTTGCTATCACCGTTACTTTCCTTCAGCAGTTGATCTAACTCATCATCCGTTACTTCTGCTTTAGCCTGCTTTTGAACTGGAGCCGCAGGTGGCAGCGGAGGAGGTGTCTGTGGTTTAGCAACAACAGAAGCCTTTGGCGCCAAGAGAGAATCCAAGTCTTCATCTATACCGGCTGAGTTGGAAACCTCTGAGTCCAGAGCTTCAAGATCATCCTCTGCTATTTCCTGATATCCTGGTCCCATTGCCAGCACTAGACCGCTGGGACGTCTATAAACCCTAAAGCCCTGTTTCTTTTTCAGGTCCAAATCCACTCTTGAACCATCAGGTGTTGCCGCCGTTGTTATGTCGCTCAAGTAGTTGCTCTTAGCCGCAAGCACAGCTCTTCCTTTAATGTTATAGCCTCTAACATTAAGTGCTAGACCATTATCTTTTGTTACGACCGTATAATCTTTTAAATTACTTCCAGTAAGATAGACAAAGTCCTTTCCGCCTTTCTTTACATAATGCACATGCGCTTTATCGACGGGAGCTTTTAAAAGAGAGAACGGATCGTCGGCGTTATTAGCCTGTGGTGCATTCTTTCCTGTACCACAGCCATAGAATGCTGTAGCAAGCAAAGCATAGATCAAAAATGTTCGTTTCATTACTCCCTCCGCCCTTTATACGGGTTTCCCCACTCTTTTTACTGTCGACTTCTCTATTTTATTCTTATTTATATCGGTGTAGGTTTCTCTCACCAGAACTTCTCCCTTATCTATGTTCACTACCACACCTTTATTCCTTCCTATCCTATCCCCTACTCTTACGACATATCTCCTTTCGCTAGGACCTTTGAACATCCCCATAGGTTTCGCTATGTCCCAAATTGTCCCCAACAAAGTGAATTCACTAAGATCATAGTCGGTAATAGGGTGTTCCTTGTCGTTAAGACCTTCCAATAACCTGTAGAAAGGATCTCTTTGTATAGCATCAACGACTTCCTCTGCCCTTCCATACTTCTTCAATTTCTTTGCGGTATCAACTGAACTGTCTTCCAAAATTAGTTCATCGGACTCTTTTGCCTTGGCAGGTACCTTAGGCTGGGCAAATAAAAGGCTGGAGCCAAAAGCTATGAGCACAGCGATGATCATTTTTTTGCTCCAAGTCATTGGTCTCATTCCCCCCCTATTATCCTGTATGTGGTTATCATCAATTCACTCTCTGTCATAACGATACCAGAATTGTTTATAGGGCCAGTTATTTTCATATCCTGTATCTTTATTATCCTTTCAAGGCTGGAGATCCCATAAAAGAACGAAGCTACCTGCTTATAGGTTCCACGTATCTTCAACTTTATAGGTATCTCTTCGTAAACACCCTGATTAACAGCCTCCATTGGTTCAAACAGCAATATTTGTAACCCACTGCTTTCTCCTATAACAGAGACTTCCTTCAGCAGACTGGTTATTCCTATGTCCTTTGGGAACATAGAGGACGCCTGCATTATATCCTGTTTTAATTTTTTTATCTCTACATCAAGTTCGTCGTTGGAGCCCTGAGCCTTAAGATCATATATTTTTGTCTGTATGGTATTTATTTCTTCCTGTAACTCTGCCTCTGTTTTTTGACCAGTTTTTTTTGCAGTAGTGCTGTTGGCACCGAACATATACACGTATCCACCAACGATACAAACACCAACAAGCAGCGATATTAAGAACTTCTTGCTCATATCAGCTATAGAACCCCCACTATGGTGAACTTTTGCTTGTATGGACCAAACTCATCGCTGTACTCCGTTGACTTTATGTTCAGATTCTTGAACACGTTCTGGTTCACAAGTATCTCCATGAACTCGGAGAGGCTCTTGTTGTCCATCACGACTCCTTCTAACCACACGGTGTTATCCTTTTTACTTATGGTGGTCAAAGCCACCCTGTCAGAGATGTTCCTTCCAATAGCGATCAAAAGATCGAGAGGAACAGACTTCACTAAATTTAGGGATCGGATAGCATCTAAATTATTTTTTAGTCTGTTCCTCTCTTCGATCAACTTTGATGTATCAACGTTCTTCTGGGTAGTCGTTAACAAGGTCTGATATTCCTTTTGCAGCGTATCCAGTTTAGCCACTTGCGTAGGATTAATATCAGGTTCTTTAATTTTAGAAGCGCTGCTGGTATATAAAAAGTAAACTGCTGCAATGGCTATTATTATCGGTAGAGAAACGAAGATTATATCGAGGTCCTTGCTTCTTGAAGGCATTGCAGCATTAGAAGGACCTTCAGCATAAGAGACTTCTTTTGGCATAAGATTAAATCTTTTCATCAGTATCTTAACCCCCTTATTGCCAACCCTACTGCCACACCAAAAAATGGGGCAATGTGAGCAAGGTAGGAAACAGGAAAGATCCTTTCATTAAAAGCAATATTCTTTAACGGATTGATCGCCTCTGTTGGAAGTCCGGTCATTGATTCAATAACTTTTGTTATGCCTATCAACTTGCCACTACCTCCGACAACAGAAATCTCACCTATTGGAAGTTCCGATGCCGTTGCAAGGTAAAGGTCCAAACTTTTTCTGACCTCTATCCCAAGATTCTTTGCTTCTGCCAGAAGTATTTTTTCAACTTCTGGAGGCAAGGTCCCATCGTCTCCACTTAATTTTAAGGTTTCACCCTCTTCAAAAGTTATCCCAAGCTGTTCCTGTATCTTCTGTGTAAAATAATTACCTGCAATCTCTATCTCTCTAACAAAAACAGAGCGATCTTTTTCTATAACGCTAAGAACACTCTTGGAAGATCCTATATCCAGAATAATGCTCGCCTCGCCTACGTTGGCACCATAATTCTCTCTATACATATCGTACAAGGCAAGAGTACCTATATCCACTCCCTCAGCAATAAGCCCGCTATCATAAATAACGGCGCTATAGGAACTTACCAGATCTTTCTTTGCAGCTGCTATTACAAGGTCAGTTTTGCCTGTCTTATGATAATTAGGGTTTATTACATCGTAATCCAAATTCACTTCATCTATATTGAACGGAATGTATTGTTCCGCTTCCCACCTGATATGATGTTCTAACTCTTCTTTAGACATAATAGGTACTTTTATTCTTTTAACGACGACCCCTGAACCAAACACGCCAGTATAGGCAGCATAACCATTTACTTTTGAGGCAGAAACCACTTCTCTTAGAACACTGGATACAGCTCCTAAATTAAAGATCTCTCCGTCGACAACAGCATCTTTTGGTATTGGAGCAATGCCTATAGCGTCAAGATGATAACCGCCACGTACACGGGACAGGGCAACCAGCTTTACAGAGCTGTTCCCAATATCAACACCAACAACCTTTTTTGGAGTATTACCAAAAAACATCTATACTTCCTCTCCAAAAACTAGGTATTTATCTTTGACCACTAATCCAAGCGCTTCTAAGATCTTTCTTTTGGTATCTATTCTACAAGGGAATCCTTCTTCTATTCTACTGATGGTGATGGGGGAAACGCCGGCCTTTCTTGATAATTCTGCCTTGCTTATAAGGTTATCTTCTCTGTATC
>Ga0118677_10001850_pt1 | contig 43809 bp, 24 predicted proteins | sample AliMusrvi5mmetaG_FD_86154 | JGI IMG/M metagenome (GOLD analysis project Ga0118677, IMG submission 86154)
TGATAGCAACCCTTCATGGATTTTCCCAGACCGGGATCAACACCGACGGCACTCCTCCCGACCCTTCGGCCGGGCTGGATGTGAAATTTCCGAACAAGGGTTTGCTGCCGCCCAGGATGGCCAATGAGCAGATGAACGCAATACCCAATCCTGTGTCGGGGTTATGCGTGTTCTGCAGCGACTGCGGACCATCCGGAACCGGCGCCCTCGCCATGTTTATGAACGGAGGCTGGTACGCGATCAGCATGAGTTGCGCAGTGCCTGCATCTCCCGCGGCAGCAGCCAATACTCCTGATCTCACCCAGATCACCTGGAACTGGAACACGGTGGCAGGCGCTGCCGGGTACAAATGGAACACCACTAACAGTTATGCGACGGCAACAGATATGGGTACCCTGACCTCGAAAACAGAAACCGGGCTGACCTGCAGTACAGCGTATACCCGGTATGCATGGGCTTATAATGCTTGCGGGAATTCGCAACCGGTCACCCTGAACCAGGCTACCTCTTCCTGTCAGTTTGCCTGCGGTTCTCCCATCACCATCAGTCACGTGGCAGGTGCCGTTGCTCCTGTCAGCAAAACAGTTACTTATGGCACTATTAACAATATCCCGGTGAAACTGCCAAATGCTGGATTACCAGCAACCTTGGCGCCGACCACCAGGCAACTGATGCGGGTGATGCTACCGAACCATCCGCAGGCTGGTACTGGCAGTTTAACCGAAAACAGGGGTATAAGCATGACGGAACAACACGAACCCCCGGCACAACCTGGATCGCGGCAACAAATGAAACCATCGGCTGGCAGGCCGCCAACGACCCGTGCAGTCTTGAGTTGGGCAGCGGCTGGCGGATACCGACCTCAACAGAATGGACCAATGTAAATGCAGCCGGAGGCTGGACAACCTTGAACGGTCCCTGGAACTCCGGGTTGAAAATGCATGCCGCCGGGGATCTCTACTATACTGATGGTTCCCTGGAATACCGTGGATCGGGTGGCACTTACTGGGGCAGCACCCCGTTTGGTTCGACCAGTGGCTGGATGCTGGCCTTCAACGGCGGCACCTGCGGCATGGGCGCCAACGACAAGGCATTCGGCTTTCCTTTGCGATGCATCAAAGACAATTGACCTTAATACCCCAAATCCATCATAATTATGCAAAAGCCATTCATCATATTCATAATTCTTTTATTGACCGGGATCGGGCTTCATGCCCAGGTTGGCATCAATTCCGACGGCAGCCAGCCCGATCCATCAGCCGGGCTGGATGTGAAATTCACCAACCGCGGGATCCTGCCTCCCCGGATGACGAATGCAGCCCTGGGCACCATAGTAAACCCAGCCAATGGGCTGATGGTTTACTGCACCGACTGCGGAACGGCCGGAACGGGGGCGATGATGATGTTCACAAACGGGAACTGGATGGCCCTGGGGGTTACCTGCATCCCACAACCCGTGAGCGTGTCGGTATCTCCCTCGGCAGACCCTGTCTGTGCCGGGGTTCAGGTCACTTTTACGGCTACCCCCGTGAATGGGGGACCGGCCCCTGTTTACCTGTGGAAAATCAACAGGGTCGTCGCAGGAACCAACAACCCCGTGTATAGCTATTACCCGGCGGATGGGGATACCGTTACCTGCCAGGTGACATCGGGCGCTCCCTGCGCGACGGGCAACCCTGCCACTTCAAGGGTTTACATGCATGTGATCGTCAACCCGGAGGTGGCCGTTTACCTGACCGCATCATCCAACCCGGCGTGTGCCTCCGCGGAGGTGACTTTCAAGGCCACTCCCGTGAACGGCGGAGTGAGCCCTGCATGGCAGTGGAAGGTGAACGGAATCAATGCCGGCCCAAACAACCCGGTTTATACCTATCCCCCGGCCAACAATGATGTCGTTACCTGCGTTTTAACATCCAGCGCCGCCTGTGCGAGCGGAAACCCTGCCACATCCAACCCGGTGACCATGTCGATGTTTACGACTCCGGCAACTCCTGCAACGGGAACCCAGATTCCCGGGCAAACCCAGGTTGCATGGAACTGGAATAGCGTGGGAGGAGCTACGGGTTACAATGGGTGCCGATCACCAGGCAACCTCAGTCGATGATGCGACCGAAACATCTGCAGGATGGTACTGGCAGTTTAACCGCCAACAGGGTTACAAGCATGATGGGACGACCCGAACGCCCAATACTCCCTGGATTAACCCAATAAGTGAAAATTCTGACTGGATAGCTGCCAACGATCCATGTAACATCGAGTTAGGCAGCACCTGGCGAATCCCGACTTATACGGAGTGGGATAATGTTAACAATACCGGCGGCTGGACCTCATGGACCGGCCCGTGGAACTCCGGATTAAAACTCCATGCTGGCGGGTACCTGGACGGCAGCGATGGTTCGCTTTACCATCGCGGCTCTTTCGGCTACTACTGGAGTAGTGCCCAGTACGGGGCCACTCTTTGCCGGAGCATGTACTTCTACGTTTTGGGAAGCTATATGAACTACAGCGGCAAGGCTATGGGTTCCACTGCCCGTTGCATTCGGGACTATTGAGTGCCGTCGGTATCGGCTGTCAGGAGCAGGTACCCAACCACCCCTGCGGCAGCAGCCCGAAATCACCAGCCAGCTTGATTTTTTAAATTTCCCGTATCATAAGGGAATCATCAGCAAAGAACTCCCACCCAGCATCGGGGGAGGCATCAGACAGTCGCAGACCTATCTGTTGGGGCACATCCCCGGACCGGGATGGGTATCGATTTTCACTATTTGGTCAATTCAACTTTTAAAGAAAGTTCTTATTTAGATTCTTTCTAATCATGTACCTTTGTCCGGTATTAAACGCCGTATGATCCGGGGGATGGTTTCCTGTGTATAGGCGCGTTGAATTATCAGTTCATCAATGTCTCATAAAAAAATCGCTATATATATGATTAAAATGTGGATTAAAGCGTTAAAGGTGATACCCCGGATCTCGAAGAAGGAATGGGATGACCTTGACATCATTTCAAGGTGGCTTGTAGCCAGCCGTGCGGCCGTTTTCATCATGACCGCCACCGCCGGCGTAATCGGGGGTCTCCTTGCATACCGTATGGGGACGTTCAACGGGATCGTTTTTGCGGCGGCCATACTTGGGATCGTTTTTGCCCATGCCACCAATAACCTCCTCAACGACCTGATCGATTACCGGAAGGGGATCGACCACAACAACTATTACCGTTCCCTCTATGGCCCGCATCCCCTGGAACATGGCTTTTTGTCAAAAAAAGCATTTATGAACTATATCTATGTTTCGGGCGCCCTGGCTCTTTCGCTGGGAATCCTGATTACCGGGATGGTTGGGCTTTCGACGTTGTGGCTGATCGGTACCGGGCTCTTTTTCCTGCTCTTCTATACCTGGCCCCTTAAATATTTCGGTCTCGGTGAAATTTCAGTGATTATCGTATGGGGGCCGCTCATGATCGGCGGTACCTATTTCGTGGTATCCGGCGGTCACTGGGACAACTGGGTTGCCCTGGTGAGTCTTATATACGCACTCGGGCCTACCACCGTACTTCTTGGAAAACACACCGACAAACTCCCCGAAGACAAAGCCAAAAACGTGCGCACCCTGCCGGTGATCCTGGGCGAAAAACCAACCCGGTACCTCACGCTTTCGTTATGGGTGATGCAGTATGCGCTGGTTCTGTTCCTGGTGGTCACCCGCCAGCTTGGATATGCCATGCTGATCGTCTTCATCACGGTGCCTGACTTTGTAAAGATGGTGAAGGTATTTTCCAGGCCGCGTCCGGCGGAAGCGCCCGACGGGTATGATAAAAGCACCTGGCCGTTATACCTGGTCGCGCACGCCTTTGAATTCAACAGGAAATTCGGACTCTGGTTTATCCTTGGATTGATCATTGAAATTGTGATCTATAAGTTTTTCTAACCCGGGAAACGCGTTGCCCTGATTCAGGGAGGGGGTATCGAGAACACAGGTATATTTGCGCTCACCGCTCTCAACAGCGCATCACCGGTTCCTACACCGGCAGCGGGTTTGTTGGTTTACAATACCGCCACGGCCGGGACTTCGCCGAACAATGTCAATCCCGGGTACTATTTCCGGAACAGTACTAAGTGGATTTCCGTCAATTTGCCCCAGGGATCCAACCCCGGCGATATGATATCGTGGAATGGCACGCAATGGATTGTGGTTCCGGCAGGTATAAACGGACAGGTGCTTACGGTGAGCAGTGGGGTTCCCATCTGGAAAGCCTCTTCTACAATCTGTGGACTTCCTCTGCCGGACCCTGGAGTTCCAATCTTAAATTGTATTAAAATCAATGGGAGTTCAAGAACTCACTTGTCATTTGTCACTTGTCAATTATTATTTAACTTTACACCCTTCCTAAAAACTTCTTCCTATGAAACTATTTACCTTCGCTTTCCTGGCACTCATGCTCCTGGCGGCAAACAGGTCATTTGCACAATACCACCAGGACAATCCCAACCTGGACCAGGTACCGCAATACCTGCGTGAAAGTATCCCGGCCCATACGGATGCACCTCTCTCTTCCATCGTCACCGTCGGAAACTGGGACAATTTCCTGCTTGGGGTTGATTTTGCAGAGAGCAACATGGCCGAAAACCCTGTACAGCCGGCATGGTATTTTACCGCGTACAATACCAATGCCCCGCACAATACGCAAAACGGGTTTGACTGGGCCATAAACACTGCCAATTTCGGTGCGACCATGGCGGGCGACCCGGTGGTTGCCTATGACAGTCTTGGAAACCTGTTTTATGAAAACATGTATGGAAACATTTCCGGCTGCAAGGTACTTGCCTCAACCGATAACGGTGTAACCTGGGGATCGTCTGTTACCGCTATTGCGGGAAACGATAAAAACTGGATAGCCTGCGACCAGACAGCGGGCCCTTATGCCAATTACGTTTATACAACGATGACCAACGGCGCCCCCCCGGGAAATTTTGCCAGGAGCACGAACCATGGCGCTACATTTACCTCCACATTTGCGCCCACCACACAAACACTGCCGGGAATGATGGTTTGCGTCGGGCCGCAGGGCAATATCCAGGGCGGCGCTGTTTACGTGGTCACCAACAGCGGGAGTTCATATGCCTCTACTTACACCTTTTACAGGTCGAACGATGGGGGGGCCACCTTTGTTCAACGGTCAGCCGTACAATGGCCGAATTATGTCGGAACCTACGTGAGTAGCCGGAATTCGGTTCAAGGCATGCGCACCCGCCCTTACCCGATGATCGCAGCCGATAACAGTTACGGACCGTCGAGGGGAAAGCTTTACTGCGTTTATGCCTCCAACACTCCTGCCGGCAGCGGGAACAAACCCGATATTTTTTGCAGGAATTCGGCCGATGGAGGGGCAACCTGGAGCAACGCAGTGCAGGTAAACGATGACCCGAATACAACGAGCAACCATCAATGGCAGCCTTCGGTATGGTGCGACAAGCAGACCGGCAAATTATACGTGATGTGGATGGATACACGCGATACCCCCACCAGCGACAGCGCCTGCATCTATGCAAGCTATTCAGCCGATGGCGGAACAACATTTGCTGCCAATCAACGGATCTCGAATGCCAAAATGAAGATCGACTGCTCCACCTGCGGCGGGGGCGGCACCCCGCGTTACCAGGGGGATTACAATGGCATTATCTCGAATAAAAAGGTTTCGATGGTTGGCTGGACCGATTTCAGGGTGGGGACCTTCCAGAGCATGACAGCTTACTTTCCCGATTTTGCCATGGCCATCGACCATTCAACCCAAAACCTTTACACTTACTCCGACAGTGCCACATTCCAGGTTTCGGTTCCCGCGGTAAAATTGTACACCGACACGGTTTTACTCTCCGCCACGATCTCCCCGACACCATCCGCCGGCAGCATCACATTCAGTTACCCTTCAGGGAATTCAATGACCTCCTATCCCAACACAAAACCGGTCAGGGTGGTATTGTGGGGAAATGTCCCGCCCGCTACCTATACCGCCACTTTTTCCGCTGCCGGCCCCAATGGCACCCCTGTGCATCGGCGAACGGCAACAATTACGGTGCTAGCCGGTACAAATCCGCAGGCTGCCGTAACCCTGCTTCCAAACCATACGGCATGTGTCGGCGACACGGTGCATGTGCCGATCCATGTCACAGGTACGCACATCCATAACCTTGCCCTTTATGTCAGTTACGACCATACCAACCTTACCCAGACCGGAACACTGTTTACCTCATTGCTTCCTTCCATGACCGTCGCCTACAACCCCGCCTACAATTCGACAACACTCGCAGCCTTGTTTACTGTTATTGGCACTTCCGACATATCCCTTTCCAACGCCATGGTCATCGATCTCGTCTTTACCGTCACAGGTTCCGGAGCAACGGCCCTGCATCTCCGGAAGTCACCGGATACCAGTCCTGTATGTGTGTTGTCGAATAATGCAGCCACGCAATTCATCCAGGTAACCTATACAGACAATACGATTACCCCCAATACAGGCCCGGCGGTAAGTGTCACCATTGCAGCAAATACGCCAATGCCCGTTTGTGCCGGGACATCCGTCAGCTTTACCGCTACCCCTGTCAACGGAGGGATCTCACCGGTTTACCAGTGGAAAGTGAACGGGGTGAATGCCGGGACGAACAATCCTGCTTTTTCCTATATCCCTTCCAATGGCGACCAGGTAAAATGCCTCCTTACTTCGCACACCGCATGCGCTACCGGGAATCCTGCCACTTCAAATGTGATTACAACTGCTGTTACCTCTCTCGCGCCGGTAAGCGTTTCCATCACGGCATCTGCAAACCCATTTAACCCGGGATCAGCCGTTACCTTTACCGCCACCCCGGTAAACGGAGGCAGTTCGCCTTCGTACCAGTGGCAGGTAAACAATGTGAATGTCGGGCCAAACAATACCGTTTATAGTTATTCTCCGTTAAACCTGGATGTTGTTGCCTGTGTTTTGACCTCCAGCCTGGTTTGTAAATCGGGCAGCCCGGCTAAGTCCGACACGATCGTAATGCACGTGGTTCCGGTTCCCCAAAACACGACAATTCAAAATCTTAATATAAACGATACCCGATGTTACAACGCGACCCAGACCATTACCGTTTCGGGGAACGAAAACGGTACGATGCTGGTGAGCGGGTGCAATGTAACCCTGATCGCGGGACAGAACATTTTGTTTCTGCCGGCTACAACCGTCTTCCCGGGTGCCCATCTGCTCGGGTATATCACACCCAATGGATCCTATTGCGCCTCTAAAGCTCCTTCAATGGTCACTGTTGTTAACGGGGCCGGGGAAGAAAAGGTGCCTGAGCCAGGTTCGTACTTCAGAGTTTACCCCAATCCAACCAGCGGATCCTTCATCCTTGAGTTGACCGGGGAATACGGGAAAGGAGAGGCCCGGGCCGAAGTTTACGGTTCAAGGGGTGAGAAGGTTCTTACCCGGAGTTTGCCCGGAACCGGGATACATGAATTCACGCTGGCGGGTCGCCCGGCAGGGATCTACTATCTAAGGATCTTTACCGGGAACACGGTTATGGTCAGGAAGATCATTTTATCAAACTGAGCAATTCATCTCCGATACCGATCCGGTATCCCTCTGAAATGTAATTGATCACCCCTTCTTTGTTGACAAAAACCACCACAGGGAGGTTTTTTAGCCCTGTGTGTAATCGTTTAATGTCTGCAGGTTTCACTGCAAAGGCTGACTGAGAAGTATAGCTGATGACTTTCGGAAGCATGCGTGCCTCGGTTTTGACAAAGGAGTTCATCAATTCCTCCGATGGCAAAACCATGAAGAACTTACCTTTCCATTGACCAAAAGCATCCTTTTTCAGCCTGAGATCGGCGAGAAGGTGTTTGGTTGGTTCCTTGTCAGGGTCAACCCAGACGAGGATCATTTCCTGTGCAGTTCTCACATTTAACAATACAGGGTCGATCCGGCCATATTCCGGAAGGGGCAGCTGGTTCTTTCGCATTTCTATCGACCGGGTGGTCGTTTCCCCGGCTTTCACCTCAAAAACGCTGAGCTTGGACAATACCGTGCCACTGGTAAGCCGGTTCCCGGTAACCATGAGGCAGGGGCCGGCGGGGACTTCCAACGTACACGGATATTTTTGCACCAAAGGACTGCCTTCATAATCAAGGGTGCTAAAAAAACCATCTTTGAACTCTTCGATGGTGTATTGAGTGGTATACTCTGGTTTCCTGTCATTGGCCGGAAGGTTTACCAGGACTAAAGTACCCTTCCTGCCGGCATCCTGTTTCTTCTCAAACAGGTACACATCGTGCCATTGTTCACCGAGTTTGTATTGGGGCACCTTTGTAGCCGGGTCAAGCCTGGCAGGTATCCCGAAACTTCGGCAGATAGCCACGAAGCAGATGTCGGCAGAGTGGCCGTCGGCAACTTTAAGTTCATAAACCCCGATGGGTGTGATGGGGGCGCGGCTGTAATTTGCATTGTTATTGAGCACAATGCCGGTCCTGATCCATTCAGCTATCTTTAGCGGGTTTTTCCTTGATCCATGGATGAAACCGCTGTCAAATTTCTCCTGGAAATACTGTTTGAAAGGCTTTAAGAATTCATTGTCAACCCTCGGGGAGAGGATATAGCTGTTGAAGTCGTCCCGGTTTGCCGACAAGGGAGCGTACTTTTCGGAATAGGAAAAGTTGTCGAGTAAAACGGCTGTATCTATGTCGCGCAGGTCTTTTTCGGATACGCTTTCAAGCAACGGGAAGATAAGCGCCCGCTTGTTTGCCGGGGTTTGTGTGATGAAGGAGGTCAACTCACGCCAGTTTCCCAGGCTTTTATGGAAAAGGAGCCACAGGGTATCCGGGTTCAGATTCACCAGCCGGGCAAACCGTGCGCTTTTTATTGAATCGATGAAGGTTGCTTCATAGCTTCGCCTCAGACCGTCCTCAAAGGCCAGGCGTTCGCTGTTTTTCTTTTTCGCCTCTTCGCTCACCGTGGTTGTCAGTTCACCTTCAGCCGGGGGAACCATGTCCAGTTCGAGGTCATAGTTTTGCCCGGCCGACCGGTCAAGCTTAATGGTAACCGTATCCGTTTTCCTCACATCCAGCTTCTGAAATCCATATTTCCCATCTTTTGCTGCCCAAGCCAGCAGATCGCCATATCCGGCTTTAACGGAGCACAATCCATCGTTACCGGTCACTGTTTTGAAAAGCGGATAAAATTCGGCATAGTTGTAGAGTTGAAATTCAACAGTTGCGCCGTCGATATTCCGGTTGCCGGCATCAATCACTCTTGCAAACACCCTCTTCACGGGTGCATAATTTTCAAGTACATTGATCCGGGTAAACAGCGGATCTTTCTGCAGCACATCTTCCGGTCCTTCATAATCGCCAAAAACCGTTGTATTGACGAGCATGGCCCGTTTGGCAGGTTTTGTAAACCACGCAAGGTCGAGACCGGCATCGGGCTCGCAGGCGCCGATGTAATGCCATTTCCCGTCAACCCACACTTCGACCCATGCATGGTTGTCGTCGCTGTGTGCCCACCGGGGGGTATAACACTGGCGGGCAGGGATACCGACCGATCGCAGGGCCGCCACGGTAAAGGTCGACTCTTCGCCGCACCGGCCCCAGGCTGTTTTCACGGAGGCGAGAGGGGAGGAGGTTCGTCCGTCCGACCCGCGGTAGGTCACTTTCTCATGGCACCAGTGGTTTACTTCAAGCACGGCCTCCTTCATCGGGAGTTTTTTGATGCGGTCTTTCAACTCCGCGAAAAAGACCCGGCGGGAGGTGTCGAGGTTTTCGTTGTTTACCCTGACCGGGAGGACAAAATGTCGGAAGATCTTTTCGGGAACGGCTTTTCCCCAGCTGAAGGTATCCCTTGCCGCAAAGGAAGCACGGACATTCTGCAGAAAAAATTCCCCGTCATAGTCAGCCAGGTCGCTGAGGGAGCTGTAGGCATACAGAAATTTCAGCGCTTCCGTTTCACGGGCTGCCAGTTTCTGGTCGAATACACTGAAAAGTTGACTGGAGCGGTTCTTCGCCAGCTCCTTCTGCTTTACAAACTGTACTTCCACCTTTTCCCGGCAAGCCCGGTCGGTGATGAAATGGTGATCACTGCAACCGGTCAAGATTAATGCAACCAGCAGACCAAAAGAATAAATGCTCCTCATATGTGTTGATTAAACTGAAGCTTCATGATGCCATCCGGCAACTCAAATAACTTATCAACAAACCTATTACTTTTTCCGGAATTGGTGATTAAGGGAAACATGTTTCTTTCTTGTTTTTACACGAAGAGACACGAAGTAGGCACGAAGATACACGAAGAAACAACAAACGTCATGGAATTTGATCAGATGTCGGGAACAATTATCGGGTGTGCCATTGAGGTTCATAAACTGCTCGGCCCCGGATTACTGGAATCTGCTTATGAGGAATGTATGGTTTATGAACTTCTGGCAAAGGGATTGGTCGTCGAACGACAAAAACCCATCCCGGTCATTTATAAAGATATCAGGCTGGATTATGGATACAGGTTGGATCTTCTGGTAGAAAACCTTGTGATAGTTGAGTTAAAATCCATTGATTCAATTTCGCCCGTTCATGAAGCTCAAATTCTGACCTATATGCGATTTTCAAAAATAAAAACAGGTTTGCTGATAAACTTCAATGTCACTGTCCTGAAAAATGGACTAAAAAGGTTTGTTCTCTGACTTCGTGTATCTTCGTGCCTACTTCGTGTCTCTTCGTGTCAGGAAGAGGTTAATAATCAACTACCATCTCCTCCCCGCTGCCCAGCGGAATCTCTGTACTCCGTTCATTCACCGATTTCAGTTTCAGCGAATATTCCTTCCCTCCCGAACGGACGGTCATCACCTCACCAAACGAGTGAAGTATCAGGCGAATGGAGGTGAACTTTGAAATAAAGCTGCCCTCAGCTTTCGATAATGTTATCACTTTCCGCAGCGGGTCAAAGGTGATGATCCTCCGCAGGTACTGGCCATTCTCGAACTGGTATGTCAACCCGTCGTCTTCGTAATATACTAGTGAGCCTGGTTTGTCTCCGTTGTAAATATGCAACTCCATCACCGGTAATGGCTTTTGGGCAGTATACTGCACATCGGATTGCATCGGAATAATCCCCGGCGACTTTACAAAAACAGGAAGATCATCGGGCGGTGCATCTACCGTGACCTCCATGTTGCCCTTGTAAAACTCCCCGCTGCTGAGACGATACCAGCCGCCTTCGGGCAAATAGACCTTTGCAGCGTCCTGGTTGCACGAAACCGGCGCCACCAGGATGTTGTTACCAAAAAGGTATTCGTTCTGGTAGTTTTGCCAGTAAACTTTTTCATCAAAGGTATAGTTGATTGCCAGGCTTCGGGCAACAGGCATTCCGCTCACCGATGATTCATAAAAGGCGGAATAAATGTAGGGAAGAAGCCGGTAACGCTGCATGATCATCTCCCTCACCATCCGCTCCACATTGAGGCCAAACGACCAGGGCTCCTTGCTTTTGGTATCCCAGGCCGAATGGTTCCTGAAGAACGGGGTGTAAACGCCCAGTGACATCCAGCGTGTGAAAAGTTTTTCGGTGGGATTGCCCATAAAACCCCCGACGTCGGATCCGGTGAAGGATACCCCGGAAAGGCCGAGCCCTGTGACCATCCTGGCGGAAAGCAGCATGTGATCATCGGTGGCGTCGTTGTCGCCGGTCCACACGGCCGAGTAGCGCTGTATCCCTGCATAACCGGCACGGGTGAGCACGAAGGGCCGTTTGCCCTTCAGCAGGGTTTTGGTCCCTTCAAACGTGGCGCGTGCCATCTCCAGTCCGAAGATATTGTGAACCCTGGTTATTGGTGCCTTATATCCCTCGAAATCAAACTGTACGATGTTTGGGATGCTTTGTCCCCAGGCGCTGGGTTCGTTCATGTCGTTCCAGAAGCCTTCCACCCCGGGCTCAACGAGCCTGTCAAACGAAGCGCCCCACCATCTCCTTACCGGCTCCCTGGTAAAATCGGGGAAATGACACCGGCCCGGCCACACGCTGCCGATATAACAGCTGCCATCAGGGTATTTTGCAAAGAAGTTGTTTGCAATGCCCTCATCATATGCAAAATAGCCATTCTCCACTTTTATTCCAGGGTCAACAATGGTAACAAGGTGAAAACCCATGCCATTCAGTTTGCCGATCATCGCTTTGGGCTGCGGGAACCTCTCCTTATTCCAGGTAAATATCTTATACGAATCCATGTAGTCGATGTCGAGGTAGAGCACATCGCAGGGGATCTGCTTGTCGCGGAACTGCTGTGCGATGCCCATCAGCTGCGATTCAGGGAAGTAACTCCAGCGGCATTGCTGGTATCCCAGGCTCCATAACGGAGGCATGGGCATGCGCCCGGTAAGCCAGGTGTAATCACTGATGATCCCTGCAACGGTGGAAGCGCCAAAGATGTAGTAGTCCATTTCGCCATCGGCTGCAGAGAAGCTACTGAACCGTTCATCGGTTGACGCGCCGAAGTTAAATTTTGTGCGGTATGAATTATCGAGGAAAATGCCATAGGTCACTTTGCCATGAACACCGATAAAAAACGGGATGGACTGGTACAGCGGGTCGTGGTTGATGGCGTAGGCAGGAACATCGGAGTTCCAGTTTTCATAGGAGTTTCCCCGTTTATCCAGGTTTCCGGTCTTTTCACCTAGTCCGAGAAATTTCTCATCGGGGAAGAGCTTTTTATAGCTTGTGACTTCAGTCCCGAGCCAGGAAACCGGCAGGTTTGCATCATCTTCAGATATCACCTCTCCCCTGAGCGTCCTCACTGAGAACCTCATCGGGCTGGTATAGATGATCACCTGCAGTGAATCGGTGAGCAGGATGGCAGAATCCCTGCTTTGCTTCAAATCACGGATCATGGCGGATGGCTGGCGGGTGACCGCATAAGAGAAATCAGCTTTTGGTTCCTGCCGGGTAACCCTGATCCGGATGATGGATGGGGAGTATGCAGATAACACGGCACAGCCATTTGCCGCCGTTATGATCACCCCTTGCTCCGTGCGTTGGATTTTGGTTACTTTGCCGGCAGAAACCGGGAGATCGGCTTGTGCAAACAAGGTCGATGGTGCCAGCGCAAGAAGCACCAACAGGATTCTTTGAATAAGGTTCATGGCCTGGAAATTTTAGCCAAATATAAGCAAAGAAAGGAATACAATGTCACATGTCACGCGTCACGCCTCATGGGTAGCCCCATAATTTTCCATTTCCACGATCAAAAGATTTATCCTACTTTTAACAAAAATTTCTCAGCCATGGAACAGCCAGAAAAAGAATTCAAGGAGCCCGGTTACCTCAGCAAAAGCCTGGAAGTCACCATTAAAGTAGGCCTGGTCCTGGGACTTGTCACTTGGTGCTTCATCATCCTGAAGCCTTTTCTCATGATCATTTTGTGGGGGGTTATCATTGCAATCGCCATTTACCCGCTATTTAATTTCCTCAAGGTCAGGCTTGGCAACCGCCGGAAACTTGCCGCGATCCTGGTCACCATCTCTATGCTGGCCCTGATCCTGCTTCCGATCATCCTGTTCAGCGGGTCACTGGCAGATGCTGTCGTTTTTGTGAAAGACACGATGATGGCTGGTAAAAGCCTCATCCCGCCGCCTCCCGACACGGTAAAGGCCTGGCCGGTTATCGGACCGCCTGTTTACGAATTATGGCACCATGCCTCTGAAAACCTGTCCGAGGTGGCCATGGAGTATAAGATGCAACTGATGACCGGGCTCACCTGGTTTCTTTCAGCGCTGACCAATGCGGGACTGGCCGTGTTGATGTTCTTTGTTTCCATCATCATTTCAGGGGCGTTTTTGGTTTTCGGCGACTCCGGGGCAAATGCCACGAGGAGGATTGCCGTCCGCCTGATGGGGGAACAGGGGGTGGAAACGGTTGCCAATGCCGAAGTGACCATCCGCAATGTTGCCCGGGGTATCCTGGGTGTGGCCTTCATACAGGCCTTCCTTGCCGGGCTCGGGTTCCTGGTAGCCGGCATCCCGGGTGCAGGTTTGTGGGCCCTGATCAGTTTCGTGCTGGCCATTGTGCAAATCGGGGTAGGGCCGGTGGTAATCGGGGTGCTGATTTATGCATTCCTGAAGATGAGCCTGACTACAGCCATCCTCCTTGCCGTATGGAGCATCCTGCCGCTGCTGGCGGATAATATCCTGAAACCCATTCTGCTCGGGCGCGGTGCGCCGGTGCCCATGCTTGTGATATTCCTGGGGGCCATCGGGGGGTTCATCAGTTTTGGCATCATCGGGCTTTTTGTGGGAGCTGTGGTGCTTTCGCTGGGGTACAACCTGTTTCTGGCCTGGCTGATGGCAAATGATTGAACGATTGCATATCCCCGCTCCAAGCGATCCCCTTCCCGGCCATGCATGACCTCTGTAATTGCTAAAATGCTAAAGTGAAACCGATCATAGTCCTTACGGCCCTTCTGTCTCTTTTTTTCTTCCGGTTTTCATTTGCCCAGCAGGCGGGCTATCGGTTATACACAGTCTCTGACGGACTGGTGCAGTCGGAGGTTACCGCTCTTCACCAGGACACCAGGGGTTTCCTCTGGATCGGGACCAAGAATGGCATCAGCCGGTTCGATGGTCATTCATTTCAGACCATCCGCGATACTGCCGGAATTTCAGAAGGATGGGTGAAATACATACAATCACTGAACGACAGCACCGTATGGTTCATGACGACCCGTGGATGCCTGGTTTACAGTTATGGGTTCCGGACCTCGGTTCTCAGGAGTTTTCCATATAACGACCGTGTTGAAGGTTACTGGAGTGCCGATGGCAAAGGCTATTTTGTCACAGCAAAAGCTATGCTTTTCAAGGTTGACAGGAATGGACTGAAACAGGTGAAAAATTCCTGTTTTGACCAGGTCGGTGGGATGGTTCGCAATGACGGCTGGTTCAACCCATCCTATTCAAAACGCGATGGCAATTTCTATTTCAGGACCAGGGATGATAAACTTGCCTGTCTTCGCAAAAACAAGATCCTCATTCTCAAGGCCAAACCATTTTTTAACCTCTTTACAGGAATTGACGGCCGCATCTATTTCGTGACTCCTGAAACAAACTTCATTCAATTGATGTTCAGAGACCTGAATCAGTCGTGGGAAAATTTTCACGAGTCAAACCATGAAAATACAAAGGTATGGTGCATCTCTGATACGACAGTTGCCCAGGTAGAGGATTTTGGCTTGAACCCGGATGTGATGGGGGACCGTTTTTTAATACTCAATAAGGATACACTTTTCTTTTCTTCATCGGTCACCCCTATGTTGCGTTTATTTGCAAACGGGAAAATTACAGATTACAGGTTGCCATTTTCGGAGGTTAACGCGGCATTGCTTGACCGGGAAAAGAACCTATGGCTGGGTACGCCCCTGGGATTGGTCAGGCTGTATTCGCTTGGTTTTACCCATTTCGATGAGTCCGACGGCCTTTATAAAAATTCCCAGGTTGTTGTGGAGGATAAAAACCAGTGCATCATCGTGGGCGGATATGACAAAGGGATTCAGAAAATTGAAAATGGGCGTATCGCCAATATCCCGATGCCTGCGTTTTCCGCTTCAGGGGCGGAGTGGTGCATCTATCCGGGATCCATAAAGGAGAAAAACGGCAATGTCGACATCAGCATCACGCCCTATTGCATGATCACCTGGGATGGGAAAAAACTACAGACCATTCCCGGTTTGCCTGTCGCGGCTTCATTTTGTTTCCAGGAAGATACCCTGGCGCGAACCCTTATTTGCGGTATCAATACCGGGCTTCTGAAAAGAAAAGCCGGCGAAAAGGGGTACGAGCTTGTGAACGTATCGCCGGGGAAAAAGGAAAACATGGTAGTTGCATTGGTCATGGATACACACAGGCGATTGCTGCTGGGGGGATTCAAGGGACTGTCATTCCTCGACGGAACCCGGTTGACCCATCTTCCCACCAAAGAGTTTCCTTACACCCAGGGGGCCAACACCATGGCAAGGGACCACCGTGGGAATATCTGGATCGGGAATTCAGACGGGCTCTGGATGTTCGATATGAAAAAATTCCGCAAGATCCCGAACCCATGGTTCAACGACATTGTTGTGAGCATGTGCCTGATCGATTCGTCCAAACTGTTTATCGGCGGACTGCACGGCATCGGCTTCCTGGATCTGAACACCTTTTACAGGAAAGATACGGCTGTGATCAGGTTTTTCAATGCCGATAACGGATTCACCGGCAACGAATGCCAGCAGAATGCAGTATGTCTCGACAGCAGGGGAATCCTTTGGGTGGCGACCACCGATAACCTTCAGCGGATCGACCCGCAGAATCTTCCTGCGCTTAATGCCGGGCCGCAGGTCTATTTTGAAAAGATCAGCATGCTGGATGAAACCATGAAAATGGTTCCACTGGTCGTTTCTTCCGTTTCAAAAGGTCGGTTGGACCTGGGCCCACGGGACCACAATATCCGGTTTGATTTCACCGCGCCGGTTTTCAGGGGGGCGACTTTTGTGAGGTACAGGTACATGCTTGACGGGCAGGATAAAGACTGGTCTCAACCCACTGCGGAAAGGAATGCCGTTTACACGAACCTGGCCCCGGGAAAGTATATCTTTAAAGTGATTGCCTGCAATGATGCCGGGTGCTGGTCGGCCAATCCTGCCAGTTTTGAGATCGTGATCCGCCCTGCCTTCTGGCAAACATGGTGGTTTATCCTGCTCATGCTGATTGTGCTTTCCGGTTTCTTTTTCGGGATGGGATACCTCGTGATGAGCCGCCGTAAAAGGACCATCCAGGAAAAACTGGAATCGGAGAAACGGATCGCTGAGTTGCAGCTGATCTCCATTCGCAACCAGATCGATCCCCATTTTACCTTCAATGCGATGAATTCGATCGCATCCGTCATCCTGAAGGAGGAGAAGGAAAAAGCATACAGTTTCTTTGTGAAACTTTCAAACCTGATCAGGCAGGTGCTCACTTCGGGCGACAACGTGACCCGCACACTCGCCGAAGAGATTGTTTTTGTACAGACCTATCTTGAAATCGAAAAGCTGCGTTTTCGCGATTCATTCCATTTCACGATCAACATCATTCAGCCGGTCAACCTGGAACAGGAGGTCCCCAAGATGGTGATCCAGACCTATGCTGAGAATGCCCTCAAGCACGGGTTGCTGAACAAAAATGACGATACGGGTGAACTGACCGTCACCATCCGTGAAGAAACCGACAGACTATATATTACCGTGGAAGACAACGGGGTAGGTCGGGAAGAGGCACGCCGGATGAAACAAAATTCGACAGGCAAAGGCATGATGATCCTGAATTTTTATTACGACTTTTTCGACCGCTACAACGAGCAGAAGATTTTCCATGAAGTGACCGATCTTTACCATGAAAACAACCAACCAGCCGGAACGCGGGTAACTGTTATCATTCCGTCGGGGTTCAAATACAACATGACAACCTATGTACCAAACCGAAACCATTAAAACGATCCTGGTCGACGATGAAGCTGAATCGCGCGATGTTCTCTCTTCGCTTCTTCAGAAACATCCGGAAATTGAGATAGCGGGCATGGCGGGCGATGCAGATTCGGGACTTGAACTCATCGTGAAACTTCATCCGGGCCTGGTTTTCCTCGACATACAGATGCCAAGGAAGACAGGGTTCGACATGGTTGCCGGGCTTCACGACCTTGATTTAAACCCGGCAATCGTCTTTGTAACCGCCTATGATGAATATGCCATCAGGGCGTTTAAAGTGGCGGCCTTCGATTACCTGCTCAAACCCGTTGACCCGGATGCGCTGGCGGCTACCCTGAAACGCTACGCGACTTTTATTGATGCTGTTGATTTCAGGCAGAAAGTGGATCATCTGCTCCATCACCTCCACCGTGACGACCGCATCCGGCTCAATACCAGGACAGGCTACCTCCTGATCGACCCGCTGGAAATTTCACATGCCATCGCCGATGGCAACTATACCGTGATCCACTTTCCCACGGCACATACGGAGGTTGTCACCCTGAACATCGGGTCGTTGCTGGCAATGCTTCCCGCCGGCCATTTCCTGCGCATTTCGCGGTTCGCAATCATCAATCGCTCCTTCCTGTATCGCGTCGATCGTAAAAAACGAATCTGCGAGCTCAGGAAAGATGGAGTTAGAATCGAACTGGAGGTTTCACGTGATTTTATCAGGGAGTTGGAATAGTCCTGAAAATAGGCTATTTTCGTTGCTTAATAGCGCGGTAAATCTGTAAAAGAAAAGAGATGTCTTTCGTTAAATAAAAAGCAAGATGGGTATTGTAAAAACAACTATCAGGCTATCAAATCAACGGTTTCCTGATACACATTGCCAATCCGCTGCACCCCGATATTCCAGCCTCGGTTGCATTTTAACTTTCATCACCATCCACTTTCAGGGAATACATTATTTTTAATTTCATACAGAAAACACGGGGGTTCATACAATAACCCAGGGTTTCGTTGTGTAAATGAATGGTTTTGCTTAGCATTGCTGAAAAGACTTACCTCCCGGGTATTTTAAATTATAATAACAGCAGCTATGAAAAAACTACTCCTTCTCATGATCATTCAATTGATCGTAATCGTACAGTTATTTGGTCAGGTTCCCCAAAACGGGCTTGTTGCGTGGTACCCTTTAAACGGGAATGCAAACAACGCTGCAGGAAATTCAAACAACGGCACCATCCAGGGGGCCACGCCGGCGAATGACAGGTTCGGAAATCCAAATGGCGCGTATAATTTTACCGGGGGCTTCATAACCGGATCGGACACCGGGTTTCCTCAATCCGCTGAACCCCGGTCTATCTGTGGCTGGTTCAGGCCTACATCTCCCTGGGCCTGTTGCGGCGCTGGGAGGGATATTTTTGTGTACGGTACCGCTCAGCTGAATGGTAATGCCCTTGTATTCAGGGCGTGGGAAAACAACATGGTGATTGCAGGACTTGAAGGCCCGAATGTCAATATCGGATATACATTACCCCAGGATTTCATCCTGAACCAGTGGTACTTTATGGTTGCGACCTACGACGGAGCCATCGCAAAATTGTACCTCGACGGGCAACTGGTCCAGCAGGGGGCGGTTTCCTGGAGCAACAGCACCCTGGGGAGTTTTTGCATCGGGAAATCACTCCCGGGAACCTATTATGATAATTTTTTCAGGGGTGATATTGATGACATCCGCATTTACAACCGACCTCTGGCACAGGACGAGGTTCAGTCGCTATACCAGGAGACCGGTCTGCCTGTCAGTGTCACCATCACCGGTTCGGCAAACCCGGTTTGTTCGGGGACTCCTGTGACTTTCACGGCAACTCCTGTGAACGGAGGTACGGCCCCCCAGTACCAGTGGAAGGTAAATGCAAGCAATGCAGGAACTAACAACGTGGTGTTCACCTATGCACCGGCAAATAACGATGTTGTTTCCTGCATCCTCACATCCAATGCACCCGGCGCAACCGGTAATCCTGCCACCAGCAATGCCATCACAATGTCGGTTACACCTTTAACCCCAGTGTTGGTCACGATTACAGCTTCTGCAAACCCGGTATGCCAGGGCGATACGGTGCATTATACAGCACACATGGGCAGTTCTGGTTCCATCACCGGGTTGCAATGGTTTGTCAACGGTCTCCCGGTTTCGGGTGGAAACCTGAACAACGGGCTGGTTGCCTATTATCCCTTCAATGGAAACGCCAACGACGCCAGCGGAAATGGCAACAACGGGGTGGATGTGTCGGCTACACCAACCACCGACAGGTTCGGAACCCCAAACGCTGCCTACAATTTTGCCGGTCTCAGCAATCCGCAGATCATCCGCGTGCCAAACAGCCCGACCCTCCAGTTTGGCAACCAGGCCTCATTCTCACTTTGGGTGCACATGAACAGCTTTTATGGGATGGATGGATGGGGGAATGCATCAGCCACGGGTTTTCATGTAATGTTTTCAAAAGACTTTGACCGGTGCTGCCTTTATGAAGGCATAGGCGGGATGGCCAACGGCAATTTTTCGTCCAATGGTTATTCTAACGGGTGGTATTCAGGAATACTCTTAAACATTGACACAGTGCCGGGATCTTCTTTGGGCCAATGGTACAACATCACCTATGTTTTTACCCCGACTGAAGCAAGGATGTTTTCAAACGGGCAATTGGTAGCAACGAAATCAGGAACAACAACATTTGCAAATTCCAATAGCAAGGATCTCTATTTCGGCCGGCTTAACCCTTTCTGGTACCCGCTGAACGGGAAACTCGACGACGTAAGGTTTTACAACCGTGCTTTGTCCAATGCGGAGGTTTGGGAATTATACCGGGGATTTGATTCGACCTTCTCCTATGTGCCGCAGAACGGCGATATCGTAACTTGCGTGCTTACTGCATCGGGTACCTGCCTTTCAAATAACCCCGATACCTCAAATGCCATCACGATGATCGTTCATCCGTTGCCGGCCAATATCGGCCAAGCGTCAGGGGTTCCTCCTTCACTGCAAAACGGATTGGTTGCTTACTATCCATTCAATGGCAATGCCAATGATGAGAGCGGGAACGGGCATAACGGATTGGTCAATGGTGCCTCACTTACTTCTGACAGACTGGGTGGTAACAATAATGCATATAGTTTTGATGGAATTAATGACTTTATTGAAGTCACTGATCAGCCGAATCTCAGATGCAGAAAGATTACTGTTAGTGCCTGGGCATTGACCAATATTTCCCAACCGCGACAAATTATTTATAAGGGCAATTTGAACGACGCTTCTGGTGAAGCATACTCATTGAACAGTACGATTCATTCTGCAATAAAAATTAATAGTAACTGCATTGCAGGAAATGGATGGCAAATATCCCCATTTAACCAGGTTATGAACATTGGTGTCTGGTATCATTTGGTATTTACGTTTAATGGAGATACGGTTAAAAATTATTTAAACGGAACATTAATAAACAAATTTGCACATCCAGGATTAATAGATAGTTGTTTAAACAGCAATTTGCGATTTGGATTGAATCATTTTCTCTCAGGTAATAACGGTAATCCGTGGAATGGGAAAATTGATGACATTAGCATCTATAACCGGGCAATCTCAGCATCGGAAGTTGCATGCCTCTATTCTGGTGCTTGCAATAATCTTACTGCTGAACTTGCTTCTGATTCCATTTGTGTTGGTAACAACACCTCCTTGAATATCATTCATTCCCAATCTGGGATAAAATACCAAATGCTCACCAATGGTGCCAATTACGGAAGTTTCCAGACCGGGAATGGAAATACGCTTACCTTTCCCATCAATGGGTTGATGCAAACAACTTCATTCACAGTTCTTGCCACCAATACGACTACAGGATGCTTTACCATGCTAGATTCAACTTTTACGGTGCATGTGAGCGCGTTGAACGCGGTTGTTTCTCCGACTGCAACGATATGCAACGGAAACACAGCCACACTGACGGCTTCAGGGGGTACAGGTTATTTATGGAGCAACGGCATGACTTCAGGAACCATTGTGGTATCGCCGGCCACCACCACGGTCTATTATGTGACCGTCACCAACGGAACCTGGTGCATCGATACAGATTCCGTTAAGGTGAATGTGAATCCGACCCCGGTCCCGGCTGTCACCGGCCCGAACGCGATTTGCCTGGGTGCCGTGAACATTGTTTACACGACCCAGTCAGGAATGACTGGATATACCTGGAGTGTCAGCGGGGGAGGAGTCATTACCGCCGGAGCCGGAACCAATAGCGTCACCGTTACCTGGAGCATCCTTGGAGCGCAAACCGTCAGCGTGGTTTATACGAACTCCTCGGGTTGCACGGCAGCCATGCCGGCTGTGCTGAATGTTACAGTCAATCCCATGCCAGCCCCCGTCATCACCGGGAATACAGGCATGTGTGTCGCTTCGGGCTATTACGACTACACTACCGAACCAGGGATGGCAAATTATACCTGGAACATCTCCCCCGGGGGAACGATCCTCTTTGGCAATGGTACGAGTCAGCTCATTGCAACGTGGGATGTTTCCGGAGCGCAATGGGTCAGGGTAAACTACACCAACAGCAGCGGTTGTACGGCCACTGCCCCTTCACAATTGAATATCATGGTAAACCCTTTGCCTGGTGCCGCCGGACCGGTTACGGGTTCGGGGACGGTTTGTGCCGGCGCAACGGGGATAAGCTATTCCACCACACCCATTCCCGATGCGGTAACCTATGTATGGAGTCTTCCTTTCGGGGCTTCCGTCTCTTCCGGATCCGGAACGAACAGCATCCTGGTTGATTTCGGCCCCGCCACACAGTCGGGCGACATCACCGTGTATGGCAACAACCTGTGCGGGAACGGAACCACATCCCTTCCGCTTCATGTAAATGTTTCGCCATTGCCGGGCCTGGCCGGAACCCCGACAGGGGATGAGGTGGTTTGCCAGGGCGACACGGGGGTGGTCTATTATGTTTCACCCATTTTAAATGCGGCAAATTATACCTGGGAAATTACCGGTGGCGGGGTAATTACAACCGGTAACGGAACGAACTCAATCCGGGCGAAATTTCCGACAGCTCCTGCAAATTGCAGCGTTACCGTTTATGGTTCCAACTCTTGCCGTGCAGGACTGATCTCACCGGCGAAGAATGTGCAGGTGAACCTCTTGCCTCCGGCCCCGGTGATCACCCAGAACGACAGCGAACTGGTGAGCAGCGCCCCGGCGGGCAACCAGTGGTATTATAACGGTGTTCTGATTCCTGGTGCGGATCAACAGGTCTACACCCCGGATAAATCAGGGAAGTATACGGTGATCGCGACATTATCCGGTTGCAGTTCTGCCTTATCCAACGAGATATATTTTATCATGACCGCCACCGAAAAGCTTCGGCAACTTAATGTAAAAGTATACCCGGTACCTAATGACGGGAAGTTCAGGGTTTACCTGAACAGCGGAGAGACGGAACGGATTTCGTTATCGGTGATGAATGCTTTGGGGCAGAAGATCTATGAACTTTCAGGGATTGAGCTGAATGGCGACATGCAACAAACCATAGATTTAAGGCCGGTGCCGCCGGGGGTTTATACCCTTGTGATAGAGGGGGAAAACCTGAAGGTAGTGAGGAAGGTTGTGGTGGAATAGATATATCCCATAGAAAAAGCCGCCTTTTCGGGGCGGCTTTTCTAACAAACACAAATATGAAAATTGAATCTACCTGTTCTTATAGTTTAACGAGCTTGAGAATATCTGTATGAGTCCCTGAAACAATGTGCAGGAAATAGATGCCGGGGGTAGCCTGTGAAATTGAAAATGCATGGTCTCCTGCGCCGGTAAACTCCCTGGAAAGAATCCTGATGCCATTCATGCCGGTGATATCGATTTTGACCTGTTGAAGATCCGAAATTCCCCTGATATTCAGGGTGAAATTACCGGTGGTTGGATTGGGATAGACTTTCATCGCCTGGATGCTCGTCTCGGCCAGTACTGTTAAAGCATCGCCATCCCTGGAAGGACTGTTTACCAAAGGATTCATTGTCATGGGGCAGAACTGGTTGTTGTCTGTAATATACCCATGAAGATATCCATCAGGCTGAACGGTAGTTCCGGGATAATATAGAATATTCTGACCTGCAATCATGGTCACAGATCCGCCCGGCATGATGGTATAATAGCTGTCACCACCGGCAATTGTAATGGTTTGCGCTGCATCCACACACAGAGTCTGACCGTTGTTTACGGTGACATTCTGCTGGTTATTGGCGGCAGGCACTACCTGGATCTGGAACACCGGGGAAACTTTTCCGTTTCCGCAACCATTTGTTCCGGCTACCGTGATGGTCCCGCTGACGGCGCTTGCCGAAAAATTAACCAGGACATTGTTTGCATTTGGATCGGAGATGATTGATGCACCGGCTGGCAGGGTCCATGAATATCCCGTTGCCCCGCTGACAGGGTCGATAGAATAACCACCAGCCTGGCCCTGGACAACACTATGAGAACCGGAGATGACCCCTGCGTCTGCAGGCAGCGGACAGGAATGGGTCACATTAACCAGCCAGGCCTGGCTGGCACAATTCCCGGCAAAAACCGTATAGGTCACCGGGCCGCTGCTGAAGTTCTGTGTTGATCCGGAGGCCGGCATCACTATTGCTCCCGGCGAAACGGTAAGGGTGGGGGCAAGGGAGGTAAGGTCGGTTGCCAGGGTCACTTCGCAGGATACCGTATGGTTCGTCGCATTGATAACAGCGGGTGCTGTTTGCGTGGGAAGTGTGAAAGTGAGAATGTTGTTTCCGGTCTGATCCGCCGATTCGACAATAGTCAGTTTCTGATTGACAGCCGGAATGCAGACATGCTGGATGATCCCGGAAGGCCACCTGATGATGAGCGAGTCGACCGCAGTAGCGGTTCCAAGGCCGATCGTTTGAACAAAACTGCTGCTGCAATATAATCCTGTTGTGGTTTCAATATCCCGGATCTGCTTCTGTCCGCCGATCCACATGGTGATTCGGGCGCCGATGGCGGATTTGTTGGATACCATTCCCACCAGTTTCAAGGCAAGCCAGTTGTTGGAGCCGCCTTTGTTCCTGTACAAACCGGGTTCGGTCGTGGAAGACCATGAATCGATGTAGATGTCGGGATAACCGTCATTGTTGTAATCGGCAATCGAAATACCCATGCTCCGGAGTACATCCACGGCCACGGGATCTGTTGGGATGTTGGTAAAGACGCCGTTTCCGTCATTCCGATAGAGGAAGTTATGACGGTTGCTCGATTTATTGTTCGCTACAACCAGGTCGAGTTTGCCATCGTTGTTGAAGTCAAGCCAGGCCGACCCGTAAGATTGATTCCCGTCAATGCAGGGTTGAAGGGTGCTCATTAATGTGAAGGCGCCGGTGCCACTGTTTTTATACAGATTGTTATGATCCGTGCCCAGCCCCATGTACATGGTTGTAAAAAGGTCGGGATAGCCGTCGTTGTCATAATCGCCCCAGGATGCACCCTGGTCCGTTGCCGCATCGTTGTTTACGATCAGGGCCGGGTCTTTTGTAAAGGTGCCATCATGGTTGTTGTGGTAAAGCGCATTGTTCTGACCGGGCAGCGCAGCGCCAAAGTAGTTCACGACATAGCAGTCCTGCCAGCCGTCGTTGTCATAATCTGCCCATACTGCGGTCATTGAATAAAAATTGTCGGTCACGATCGAACCGGCATTGTAACGGCGGGAAAAGGTTCCGTCGCCGTTGTTGTGATAAAGGAAGTTAACGGTATCGGTATTGGCGATGAAAATATCCAGGAACCCGTCATTGTCGTAATCCACCATCGAACATCCCACGGGCCAGGCATGGTTGGTGTAAATCGGGCTGTCGGTGATGAGGGTCCACTGCCCGTTGCCGTCGTTCCTGAAAAGATAATTGTGCTGGTTGGCTAAACCGTTATTAGCCGTATTTGCGATCAGCAGGTCCACCCTCCCGTCGTTGTTGTAATCTCCCCAGCAGGTCGCGATTGAATTCAGGCTGGTGGTCGTGTAGATCGGGTTCAGGGTATCCTTTACGAAAACACCGTTTCCCATATTCATGTACAAAACGTTGTGTTTGTTGTTGTCGGTCTGGATGAGGTCATCGAGCCCGTCGTTGTTGTAATCGTTCCAGGAAGCCGAATAGCCCTTGGCGAAATTGTTTGCCGGAGGCACACCGGTCACCTTGTCGAAATACTGTGAATGGGCGAGGCTGCAGGATAAAAGCAGCATGATCAGCATGTGTAACTTTCTTTTCATGGGGTTTTGTTTTTAATTCATCATGGATTATTATTGAGGTACAAATGTATTTCTGCCTGAAGGTCGGGAAAAGGGTATATCTACCTGTTTTAGAGGTCGGATAAAAATTTTACCCGGGGATTGAACTCCCCCGGGAGCAAGGTGTTTAAAAGATTTTCGAGGGAATCTCCCACCGATGGTTTAAACAGGATGGCATTGGCTCCGGCCTGCTTTCCGTCAACCTGGTAGCCCAGTTCAGAAAACATGGACATGAGTACGATCAGCATATCGGGAAAGAGCTGATGAAGCCTTGCCGTCAGTGTAAAACAGTTCACCTTCTGCAAATGGACATCCATGAAAACGATATCCGGCCTGGCTGCGGAGATAACCCCGACCAGGTCAACTGTACTGGAGGACTCGCCAGTTACCTGGAGGCCCGGTATCGCTTCAAGCATCATGCGCAGACCGTTCCGGAATACAATGTGATCGTCGATGAGAAATGCACTTTTCACTGCTGTAGTTATTTGCAGCAAAATTATCCCTGAAAGCAGCACGTGGAAAGGGTAAATCTACCTGTTTTGAAGATCTGGTCAGATCGAGACCAGTTTGTGCCTGATGGCGAAAATTACCAGGTCAACCACATTTTTTGTTCCTGTCTTGCTGATCAGGCTTGCACGATGACCCTCCACCGTGCGCGGACTGATGAACATTTTATCGGCGATCTCATGTGCAGAAAGGCCTCCGACAAGATATTCCAGAACTTCAAACTCACGTTCAGTCAGTTTCTCGCCCATCTTCAAAAGAAAATCATCACCTTCGCGGTCCTGTGAATTTCCGGCAAGTTCGTCTCTTACCCGCTGCGAAAAATAGGATTCACCCTCGCTCACCCTCTTGATCGCATCAACCAGTTCATCTTTTGTCACATCTTTTTGAAGAAATCCCCTCGCCCCGGCTTCAGCCATCAACTTGTAGTATTTCTGCTCGCCGAACATCGTCAGCGCTATGATGTTCAGCTGCGGAAATTTTTCAAGGGCAAGCCGGGTCGCCTCAATTCCGTTCATTTCAGGCATCCTGATATCCATCAGCACCACATCGGGAAGATGATGCTCCAGGTCAAGGAGGAATTCAATGCCGTTGTGTGCCTGGCCGGTTACCTTGAATTCCATCACCTCATTGAGCAGGAGGGAGAGCCCCTTCAGGAATATGGCGTGGTCGTCAACGAGATATATCTGGTAAATTTTCATGGATTGACTGAGGTTAAGGGAATCCGTATCTTTATCCCAAATGGATTGCCATGGCCTTTTACAAAGTCGTATCCGCCGTTCAACGATTTTACCCGGCTGATGATGTTCGGGAGCCCGAGCCCGGCCGAACGCCGCGAATTCAGCTCTGTCCAGTCCATGCCAATGCCATTGTCGTTGTATTCGAACTCCAGGAACCGGCCCGATTCCCCGATCCTCAGGTCGATCTGTGTTGCCTTCGCATGCTTCAGGGTGTTGTTGATCAGTTCAAACACGATCCGGTAGATGGCCGTTTCAATGTCCTTGCCCGGGCGGATATCCAGCCCGGTTGATGTAAACCTTACCCTGACGGTTCCCAGCCTGTTTATTTTATCGATATAGACCGAGAGGGCTTCAAGCAGGCCAAAATCGTTCAGCACATTGGGAACAAGGTTGTTGGCTATTTCCTTGGTACTTCTGATCGACTCGTCGAGCAATTCATTGGCCAGCCTGATATACTTTTCCTGGTCCTCGCGGTTATCCGTTCGTGAGCGGATCAGCTCCAGGTGAATCTTCACGGTCGAAAGCAGGGGGCCAAGTCCGTCGTGAAGATCTTCAGAAAACCTTGCCCGCTCTCGCTCCTCGGTTTCGATGGTATTGCGGAGTATCCGCTGTTCGCTCTCCCGCAATTCGCGGGTACGCTCCTCTACTTTTACCTCGAGAAGTGCGCTTTGAGACCGTTTCATGCGATAAAGGTAATAGAGGATCACAACGCCGATAAGGATAAGGATGGATATGAAAATGAATGAATTGCGCAGGTTTCGCTGCCTGTTGATCTCGAGTTTTTGCAGGGCGTTCTCCTTTTCCTTCGACTCGGTTTCATACCTCACCTGCATCTCGGCAATCGAGTTGTTTACCTGGGAAGTGAAAATACTGTCGCGAACTTCATTGTATTTTGAAAATGCCGACTGGAATGCTTTGTAATTGCCGGTGGCGCTGTAGTACTTGGTCAGGCAGCTATAACTGTACAACACCACATCGAGGCTGTTGATCCGCCGGGCGTGATGCAGTCCGTCGGTGATGTAAAAATAAGCTGAATCAAAGCGGTTCATGTCGAGGAACACTTCACCCATGCTGTTCATGATATACGATATCTCCCAGGGCTGATCCAGCTGCATGCTTATTTTAAGTGCCTTACGGTTAAACTTCAGGGCTTTCACCAGGTCTTTTTCATCGCGGTACATCTGTCCGAGGTTATTGTATGCCGTGCCAAGCCTTGCTGAATCACCTGTCTCCTCCAGCAGTTTGATGGCGTCGAGCAGGCAGCTCCACGACTCCTGTTTTCTCCCGGTCTGACTGTACAACCTGCTGATGTTGATGTAGTTTGCTGCCATCCCCTTTTTATCTGCATTCTTTTTCCTGATCTCCAGCGACTTTTGGTAGTAGGTGAGCGCTTTATCATACATATTTGTGGCGAGATAAACATTCGCTATGGAGTTGTACAACATTCCTACAGATGGAACATCGTTGCGCTTGCCGGCCAGGTCAAGAGCCTTGAAAAAATGCTGCAGGGCTATTTCGAAACTTGTGGCATAATAACAGGCGACGCCGAGATTTTTCAGGATTTCGATCTTACAACTGTCGTCCGCCATGGCCGTGGCTAGTTCAAGACCCATTTTGCCATATTTCATGCTCTTCGCTGAGGATACTTTCCAGTAGATCCGGGTCAGCTCGTTCATGACCCGGAATTTCTGGATGGAGGTAAGTCCGGGTTGGGCCAGCCTTGCCTCAAGACTGTCAATGGCAGTTGAATTTTCACTGAATGCCATGCCGCATACCAGGAGAAAAATGAAGGAGATTAAAACTGTTCTCATGTTTTGACCATGATGAAATGCAAAAGTATGTTTTTATCTGTTGTCGGGAACCGGATCAACCGGTGAAATAACCTTTTTCAATTCTTCAAAGAACTTGCCTATTTTTGCATGGGAATCCCGGACAATAATTTCCTGGAATCTTTTTAAAACAGCTTCCGCATGAAAAAAACGATCCTGATCCTGTTCACATGGTGCTTTCTTTTTCAGCTGCACGCCCAGAATTCAATTGGTGTTGAAGCTGGTTTTTTGGGAACCCATACCAGTGTTGCAGAATATGAGCGCATCGACCGCAACGACAACCTGCTTGATTCCATGGCATTGAAAACCAATGTAGGATCGTTCCAGGTGGCATTGAATGTAGATTTTGATCTTGGAAAGAATTTCTTTTTGTCCAATGGTTTTCATTACTGCGAGAAGGGGCTGGCCCAGGTTACGTTTACCGATTCAACCGGCTGGCCATGGAAAACTGCTGCGAGGCAGAACTATGTTGGGCTCTCGATGCTTGCCGGCTACCATTTCCATTTTCGTCAGAGCAGGTTTGGGTTGAAGGTTGCCACAGGCTTGCAGGCTGATTTTGCCGTTGGGACCCCGAATCCCGGCGCCCTTTTTTCCGGTCCTTACTACAGGTTCTTCATGCCATTTTCCCGGTTCAACGAGATGGATCTCAGCTGGAAAAGCGAAGCAGGGGTGAGTTATAAACTTGGGCCCGGGGATGTGATCGTGAAATTCTCCTATCTTTATGGATTGAGCGATGTGCTGGAAGATGCGTTTGTCGTAGGGAGAACCATGTCGGCCGGGATAACGGTCGGGTATTCATTCAGGCTTACGGAGCCGTATAAGAAACGATAGCGGCCTATTTTTCGCTGTAAAACATGATCATTTTCCTTATGGCTTCCCGGCAAGCCGGGCAAAAACCGGGTGCCTCATTGCTCTTCATCCTGCAATCCATCATCGGACTGTAAATTCCCTTCGACAAATAACCGCCTCCCTCGAACATGCCGGTTACCCCTTTGAATTGATCCTCCCGTGGCGTGGGTATGGGTGTTTTGCCGGCAACCAGCGATTTCCATTTTGATTCAAATTTCACATTGGTGGTCACGTTCGGCTCCCAGGGTTCGAATTTCAGGTTGTAATAATCAGAATAGGTGATCTCGGAAGTGTAATACTCGTCGGCAAGACCGGCAAATTCATGCCCGAATTCATGAATGGCGACGATGTTTGAAAGCTGGTGATCGACCGTGCCTTCCCCGTAATGATTGTAGAACCCTCCGCCACCATAACGTTTGCTGTTGACAAGCACAAAAATGATATCATAGGGTACGTTGGCGGCGATATCATACACCGATTTGGTATCAGAGGTAGTGAGGTACCGGTCCATGTCGAAGGTGTAAAAACTGCTGTGGATATTGGTGTTCACAAAGATGTCTTTCCCCGGAATGGTTACCCCCGATTCATCCGAAGGTGATTCGATGGCATAAAAATTAAAATAACCTGAATTGCCGGCATACGGCTCAACAGACATAAAGTAGTCGCAAAGGCGTTTGGCATCGGCGCGGAATTTATCCATTTCCATGGAGGTATATCCCTCGGCAAGAAAAGCCACGTCGACATGATTCTGCGGATCGCCGGAATCCTTGATTTTTGTAAACCTGACCGGATGGATCGCTTCACGGCTGATGAAATAATCGGAGGGATTGATGAAACGGTCGAAAAGCAGTTCAAACTCATTTGTTTCGTAAGATCTCTTTTCTATGACAAAGCGGATGGTATTCTTTGGAAACGGCATCACAGCTGTCATGGGCCAGGAGCGCTTTATCTTTTTTGCCTCGGCTGTTCCTTTCCATTCCTGGAACAGGGTGCTGAAGCCACGGGAAAAGAGCAGTTTCTTTGTGGCAGAATCATAGGCAGAATAACGGTAAGTGCCATATCCGAAAGGATCAGTGAGGTTTTTATGGGGACCGCCCCAGTTCGGCTCCTCCTTCATCTGCACAAAATAGGCCACCTCCGATCTGGAATCCCCCGCAAGCAGGTAGTCTACACGCAGGGTTTTGGAAATGAACCATGTGTTGAAATCTGTTCCAGCAGGATTGCCCTCCTGCGCCCGGGCCTGGCTAATGCAAAAAATAAAAGTTAAGATGACCCATGCCTGTGTGACAGGCAAAACAAGGTTGTTTCTTTTCATATGATTGTGATCTATGTGCCTGTGTAGGTAATGAGAACACAAACATACATACTTTTTCAATACGCGATTACACGGGTTGCAACTGAACGATGATCATGCCAACCAGCATCAGCGCACAGCCAATCAGCATCCGTGTTGTGAACCCCTCGTTTAATATCATCCAGCCTCCGGCAACCGCAAAGACCGCTTCAAGGCTGAGGATGATCGAAGCATGCGCCGGATGCGCGGTTTTCTGGGCAATTACCTGCAGGGTATAGGCTACGCCCACGGATAAAATCCCTCCGTAGGCAATTGGCATCCAGGCCTGCAAGATGGTAGCAATATGAACCGGCTCGATGGCAAAGGCAACGATCAGGTTGAGCAGGCAACAGATGGTGAACTGTATTACCGCCAGCAGAAAGCTGTTCATGAGGGGGGAGAGCCATGCAATAAACAGCACATGGAAAGTGAAAATGATCGCGCAATAGACGATCAGTTTGTCCCCGTGGCCAATGGAAAAGCCTCCTGTCATGCTGAGAAAATAGAGCCCGGTAACCGACAGAATCGCCCCGATCCAGATGGTAAAATGCGACCGGTGGCCAAAAAACAGTCCAACAATCGGAACAAACACCACATAAAGACCGGTGATAAACCCCGCTTTGCCTGCAGAGGTTTGCTGCAATCCGAGTTGCTGAAGGGCAACCCCGCCAAATAAAAGGAGCCCTGTCATGAGGCTGCCGATAAGGATTTTGCCGCGATCCGAAGGATGATTTGCCTTTACCAGGGGTTCATCCTTTGAGGCACTGTTGAAAAGGAACGGAAGGAGGACGATCGCACCAAGGGCAAAGCGCACCCCGTTATAGGTAAACGGACCAACATAGTCCATCCCGATGCGCTGGGCAACAAATGCAAAACCCCAGATGATGGCAGCCAGCAGTAGGATCAGGTCTGAGCGGAGGGCGGTTTTATTCATTCGATGGTGATTTCATCCGCAAACACCCAGGCTTTGGCCCCGGCCCCCGGGTGCCAGGCGGGGCAAACCCCGCGGTTCTTTGCAATGACCTTTACATAGCGGGCTTTCATGCTTTTTACTGTCGCGGAATATTCCTTGGTAAGTGCCCCATCCTGGTGTTCATCCACATCACCGGGGATAGTTGAAACGTTCGTGAAATTTATTCCATCCTCCGAAATCAACCAGGAAACCCCGGTTGGCATGAAGATCCAGGCACCCTGGTCCTGGATGCACCCAAGGGAAAGTTTGTGGATGACCTGGGAAGCTCCAAGGTCAACAACAGCTTCGATATCAACCCCTTCATATCCCTGCCAGCCCCCCGTCCGGAAGTTATCTCCTCCCTTGATGAAATCGATCAGGGCCAGTTCGCCTCCGGCAGCATATTGACTTGAGTAAGCCGTATGAAGCTTTATTGTTCGGTTTTTGGGGATCCTGATAAACCGGGCTTCTATGGGTAAACTTTTCTGCAAATCCTGGTTGATGGCAAATGCCCTGAGGGTGGTCGTTTTCCGCACGGTGAAAGGACTCTGGTAGATGTTCGACCGCATGCCAGGCTCCGATCCGTCGAGGGTGTAATGAATGGTCACCCCTGGATCTGCGCACGACATTCCAATCACCGTCGAATCCATGAAAGTATGATTTCCCTGGTGAAGGGATGGAACAGGCGTGATCCGGTGCTCCTGGATATAGGAATCGGGGAATCCTCCATATCCGACCGCCCAGGCCTTGTTCGGCTGCGAACCCATGTTGAATACCAGTTCGCCCCCTTTTAAAATATCCGCATGGCTTATGTAGCATCTTGTGTAGGGCTTACCATTCAGGTTGACCGACTGAATGTAAAAGTTCCGGTCATTGATATTATTTGCCATGATGGTCAGTGAGTTGCCGTTTTCCATTTTAAGAATGGCTTTGGGAAAGACCGGTGTGCCGAAGGCGTAAATCCCGGAACCGGGGGCGACGGGATAAAAGCCCATCGCACTGAGGACATACCATGCCGACATCTGGCCGCAATCTTCATTGCCGATCAGCCCATCCGGGGAATTTTTGTAAAAATCAGTACAGATCCGGTGAACCAGTTCCTGTGTTTTCCAGGGGGTTCCTGCATAATCGTAGAGATAGGCCATATGGTGGCTGGGTTCATTGCCGTGGGCGTACTGCCCGATGAGGCCGCTGATATCGGCCTGGTTACGGCCGGTCGTTTTTGAATCTGCAGTAAAAAGCTCATCCAGTTTCAGGGCAAACTTGTCACGACCGCCCATGAGCATCATCAGGCCGCTCAGATCCTGCGGCACATAAAAGCTGTATTGCCAGGCATTCGCTTCGGTGTAGTTGAAATTTACTTCAGCAGGATCGAACGGGGTGCCCCACGTTTCATTCGATTTTGGGCGCATGAAGCCTGTAATGCGGTCGAAGATATTTTTATAATTCTGTCCCCTCACGAGGTAGGTTTTATAGTCATCCAGCTTGCCCAACGATTTGGCCATCATGGCGATGCACCAGTCATCGTAAGCATATTCCAGCGTTTTGGAAACTGATTCCCCCTCCTTGTCAGCAGGAATGTAACCTTTTGCTTTGTAATATTTTAACCCGAGATGATCCTGGTCGGCGCTGTGTTTCATGGCCTGGAACGCTTTTTCCCCGTCATAACGGCGGATCCCTTTCTGCCAGGCATCGGCAATGACGGAAACGGCGTGGTACCCGATCATGCAATCGGTTTCGTTGCCCGAAAGTTCCCAAACGGGCAACATCCCGCCGTCATCGTATTGGTGCAGGAATGTCTGGATAAAATCATTCACCCGGGCAGGTTCAATGAGGGTGTACAGCGGGTTGGCGGCACGATAGGTGTCCCAGAGCGAAAATACGGTATAATAGTTGAATCCTTCCGCCTTGTGTATCTTCAGGTCGCGGCCACGGTACATCCCGTCAACATCACAGTAGATATTGGGCTGCAGCATCGTATGATAAAGTGAGGTGTAAAACACTGTCTGCTGTTCCGGGGTGCCGCCTGATGCAACGATTTTCCCCAGTTCATTGTCCCATAAGGCAGATGCCTGTTTTGCAATTGAATCAAAATTCCATCCTACGATCTCGGCATCAAGGTTTTTTCGTGCCCCTTCAATGCTCACCCCCGAAATACCCACCTTTACGAGCACCTGGTTACTCTCTGTTCCTGTGAAAGTTAATACGGCTTTGATGTTGTCGCCCTTTAACTCTTTCAGATCCGGGGATGCCTGGTCTCCTGAGTAAAGTGAATATGATTGAAAGGGCCTGGAAAACTTAGCCACGAAGTAGACCATCTGATTCGATGCCCACGCCCGGGATATCCTGAAGCCCTCGACTTCATCCCTCCCTGTAACCTTGATGCCCGATTCAAGCACCTTGTCGCGATGCTTCAAATCAACCACTATATTCTCCTGGTCTGATGTGCTATAGGTGTATTTGTGAAAGCCCGCCCGTTGGGTCGCCGTCAGTTCTGCGGTAACCTTGTTTTTCAGAAGTTTTACCCGGTAGTATCCAGGGGAGGCCGCTTCATCTTTTTTATTGAATGCCGAGGCGTAGCCATAATCTTTCAGGTTAACGGGACCCGATACCGGCATGATCAGGATGTCGCCATAATCGGAGCAGCCTGTGCCGCTCAGGTGGGTATGGCTGAAACCATAGATCACCGAGTCGCTTCCATGATAAGCCGAACAGCCGTCCCAGCCTTCGAGTCGGGTATCCGGACTGAGCTGCACCATCCCGAATGGTACACTTGCGCCCGGGAAGGTATGCCCGTGACCTCCCGTACCGATAAAAGGGTTCACAAACCCGGTGAGTGGTTGTTTCGTTTGTCCCTGGACCAGGCATGAAACGCCGGTAAGCAGGCCGATCAGGAGCAACCGGAGAGTGTTTGGAATTTTACTGAAGGGATTAATCATGGTATTTATTTTTTACACGAAGAGACACGAAGAAGGCACGAAGAGACACGAACGTTCAGGAATAACAAACTATATTTTTTTACAATCAGAAATTATCTTTTTTCTTCGTGGTACTTCGTGCCTTCTTCGTGTCTCTTCGTGCAATTCTAAAACGAATCTACTAAACTTCTAACCACGATCTGTTCCGCCATTTTCGCATTCTTCTTCGGCGTGGTGAAGGTGACATCTACCGACTCCCCGGGCAGCATGTCGAAGTAATTATCCGAGAAATCGCCTTTCACGGAAGTTGACAGGTAGATGTTTTTAACAAGTTTATCGCAGGTGAGATGAATGTTATAGCCGGTCGGGGTCGGGGTTATTGTTTTTCCGATTACCGGAACCGGCAATTCCAGGTCCTTTGGTGCAACAAAATAAAGCATGTTTTTTGTTTGCATCCCTTGCAGGCCGTTACTTTTCAGTGTAACAAGAAGCAAAAGCTCTTTTGGGTTCAGTTTGCCCAGCAATGCCGATTGAAGGGTGTCATAGTAAACAAGGGAAGAATATTCCGGGATATCCACCGTGAAACCTTCATCAGAATAAAGGGTCCCGTTAAAATCAACCACCTTTACGGTCATCGTTGCCCGGAGCATTTTCGGATTGTCGGAAGCGATATAGACCTTCACATGTCCATCTTCCACGACAGGGGAGATAAGGAACGGGTTATAAGCGGCAGGCAGTGCATAGTGCAGGGCCTTCTTTTTTCCATAATAATCACGCGATGACCATGATACGACCGGCCAGCAATCGTTCAACTGCCAGTACATGGTTCCCATGCAATACGGCATTGCCCTGCGATGCGCCTCTATGGCTGTAACGATCCCCTTTGCCTGCAAAAGCTGGCTCACATAGCCGTACGACTCAAAATCCTTTGGTTTTTTATAGTCGCGCAGAAGATAGGTGTCAATGGTCTCATACCCGGTAGTATGTTTCTGATGCGACTTCATCACCGGAGATCCCTGCAAACGATCTTCAGGGGAGGTAAACTTTTTAATCGTAGAATAATCGGGAAAACCCTGGAACCCATATTCCGACATGAACCTGCCCACCTTTTTTTCATAAGTCACAAACGGTTCTTTTCCCCACCAGACGCCCCAGTAGTGGGCATCGCCTTCGGTAAGGCTTTCGGGCCTGCCCCATCCGTAGAGCGGAGAAGAGGGAATATATGCCCGGGCCGTATCAAATCTTTTGACATTGTTTGGAAGGATGAGGTTGAAGATGATCCGGTAATTTTTATAGATCGCTGCCGAATCGTCAGCATTGTAACCGTATTGTTTCTGCCAGCCCCAGTTTTTCCAACCTTCGTCAATCTCATTATTGCCGCACCATAATGCGATGCACGAATGACGCCTCAGCCGTACGATGTTCTGAATGGCCTCGTCGCGCACATTGTCAAGAAACTCTTTGTTCCCGGGGTACATGGCGCAGGCGAACATGAAATCCTGCCATACCATGATGCCGTTTTCATCACACAGATCATAAAAAACATCATTTTCGTATATCCCGCCGCCCCATACCCGCAGCATGTTCATGTTGCATTGTTTCACATCCCTGATGATTGCCCGGTAGGCCGAATCCTTCACCCGCGTCAGGAAGTTATCCTGGGGGATATAATTGGCACCTTTGATGAAAACCGGAACACCATTCACCTTGAAATAGAATGACTTGCCCGTAGAATCTTTATCCTGGACCAGTTCAATGGTACGCAGGCCAATCTTCTGGCGGCCTTCACCTGCCAGTCTGCCATTGAAGTAGACCTTGTACCCGAAGTTGTAGAGATTAGCGCTGCCCATTCCGTTGGGCCACCAGCGCAGCGGGTTCCTGATCGAAAAATCTCCCCTGATCACGTTCGGCCCCTTGACAAGAAGAACCGGCTGACGCAGAATCTCGGTAGTATCGAGGAAGATCCTGATATCTGCAGAATCGCTGAGTTCAGAAAACATGGTAAACTGGGCGGCCATTTTCGCCGCCGTATCGGTCAGTGACTGCTGGATAAACTGAACCCCGAGTACATTCACGGCATCCCATTCACGGATGTAAATCGGTCGCCAGATGCCGCAGGTGACCAGTTTTGGTCCCCAGTCCCAGCCAAACTGGTAGGCGGCTTTACGGCACACCACCTTCTCGTCGCCCGGAAGTTTATTGGCCAGTTTGTCGTACCGGGCTTTGTTCTCGGAAATCGTTGCGGGAAACTGGATTCGCAGGGTGTTGGTTCCGACACGCAGCGACCGCTTGATATCGGCAAACCATTCGCGGAACATGTTATCGGCAACAAGGATCAAAGAATCATTGAGATATACGTTTGCGTAAGTGTCAAGCCCCTTCGATACCAGGTCGATGTGTCGCCAGGAAAAATCCTGTTCGTTCCACTGGAATGTTTTCGTGTATTCCCAGCCCACTTCGCCAATCCATTGCACTTTTGACTCATTATCCCGCAAATATGGATCGGGAATAAGGTTGTTGCGCATCAGGTCAAGATGAACAACACCGGGTACGATTGCAGGAAACCACTCCCTGGTTCCCGCACGGCGGAATTTCCATCCTCCGTCAAGTTTTACAGTGTTGATGTCCTGCGATGATCCTGGTTTGAAGATCAACATAACGAATCCTAAGAGTAACAAGAAGAAATAACGGTTCATCGGGGTGCATTTTGGCACGGCAAAATTATCACTTTTTATCACCCTGATGATAAAGATTTTCTTTGTAATTTAGCTGGTACATTCAAAAACTCACGATTTTAACCTTAACCATCGATTGCCACCAATGGACCTGATAAAACTGCACCAACATTTTTTTGAACTTTATGGAAAACCCGAAGAGAAACCCAGGTGTTTTTTCGCTCCCGGCAGAGTCAACCTGATTGGGGAACACACCGATTACAATGGCGGTTTTGTCCTTCCATGCGCTTTGCAGTACGGCACCTTCCTCCTAATCCGCCCTTCTCATGAAATGGTGGTACGGCTTGCCTCCGCCAACATGGAATACAGGGCTGAAATTCCACTGGCAAAATTGTCGGAGAAGGTCAACGGGCAGTGGGTGAATTATGCACTCGGGATCTTCGATCAATTCAGGCAGATGAACCTCCCGGTTGCCGGGTTTGACATGCTGTATGCCGGGGATATCCCTTGCAACGCAGGCCTTTCATCCTCCGCCTCCATTGAAATGGTAACCGCTTTTGCCTTAACAGCGATGATGCAACTCCCGATTGAGATGATTGACCTGGTGAAAATGTCGCAGAGGGCCGAGAATGAATTTGCAGGAGTGAACTGCGGGATTATGGACATGTTTGCGGTAGGGATGGGGCATAAGGAGCATGCGCTCTTCCTCAATTGCCTGACACTGGAATACAAGCGTGTTCCGCTGGAACTGAACGGGTTCAGCCTCATCATTGGCAATACCAACAAGCAGCGCGGACTTGCAGATTCAAAGTACAACGAACGTGTTGTAGAATGCCAGCTCGCCGTGACCTACCTGAGCCCGATGCTCCCTGTCTCGAAACTTGGGGAGATCAGCTTCATGCAGTTCTATAAAATGCAGGAAGAAATTCCCGATTTGTTGATCCGCCGCAGGGCACGCCATGTCATCTCTGAAAATCAACGGGTGCTGAATGCAGTGTCAAGCCTGCTTAAAGGCGACATCCTGCAATTTGGCGCCCTGATGAATGCCTCTCACGAGTCGTTGCGCGACAACTATGAAGTAACCGGCTTTGAGCTGGATACCATGGTTGCCGAAGCACAAAAAATAAACGGGATGGTGGGTTCACGAATGACCGGCGCAGGTTTTGGCGGCTGTACCGTGAGCCTTGTGCGCGAAGATGCCGTAGAAAAATTTGTTGAACAGGTTGGCAGGGAATACCATGCTAAGACCGGGCTTAAAGCCGATTTTTATCTTGCCCAGGCGTCCGACGGAGTGAAGGAAATTAGCTGACATTCAAGAAATAATAATATGCTGATTTTTACAACAGCCTCTTTTTCTTCTTACATTCGTAAATCGTAAATCGTAAATCGTAAATCAATTTCCCATGGGCCACAAGAAAGAGAAACCAAAAGACAAAACTAAGAAAGTGAAACCCGCTGAAGAATCTCTGGTTGTTCCCCAGGCTTCCCTGACCAATCCGGAAGAGGATGGGATTGATAAATTGCCAAAGAAAATATACGAGGACGAACTGGCCAAACTCCAGGTGAAGCTTGTGCGCCTCCAGGAGTGGATCAAATACAAGGGCCTGAGGGTGGTAGTCCTTTTCGAGGGGCGGGATGCTGCCGGTAAGGGAGGCTCCATCAAGAGAATCACCGAAAGCCTCAATCCCCGCGTATGCCGGGTTGTTGCGTTGGGTGTTCCGACGGAGAAGGAAAAGACCCAGTGGTATTTTCAGCGGTATGTCGCTAATTTACCGGCAGCCGGCGAGATGGTGCTATTCGACCGGAGTTGGTACAACAGGGCAGGAGTGGAGCGGGTGATGGGCTTTTGCACCGAAGCGGAATACTGGGACTTCCTGCGATCATGCCCCAATTTTGAAAATATGCTGATCCGTTCGGGTATCATCCTGATCAAATACTGGTTTTCAGTAAGCGACAAGGAACAGGAAAAAAGGTTCATCCAGCGGATCAACGACCCCACGCGCAGATGGAAGATCAGCCCCATGGACGTGGAATCACGCACCAAATGGATCGATTACTCCAAAGCCAAGGATGAGATGTTTGCCTATACCGACACGAAACAATCTCCCTGGTTCGTGGTGGGGGCCGATGACAAGCGTAAGGCCCGTCTCAACTGCATATGTCACCTGCTCAGCATGGTTCCGTACGACGATGTGCCCCGCGAAAAAATAGTACTTCCTCCGCTTGAGCGCGACAAGGCCTATGTTAGGCCGCCCATGTCGGAGCAAACGTTTGTACCGGATAAATTCTGACCATGAAAAACAACCTGACCGAATCACCCTCCTGGAAGTTGCTTGAAAATCATTTCCAGGGAATAAAAAATACTTCCCTCAGAACCCTGTTCAGCGGGGATGATACGAGAGGATCCTCTCTGAGCCTTGAAAAGGAAGGCATCTTTTTCGATTATTCAAAACACCGGGTCGTTCGCGAAACCCTCGACCTGCTGTTTCAGCTTGCCAGGGAACGGGGGCTGCACGATAAAATCGAGGCGATGTTTACTGGCGCAAAGATCAATATCACCGAGAAAAGAGCAGTACTCCATACAGCCCTCAGGGCACCCAAAGGATCGGTCATTATGGCAGATGGCGTGAATGTGGTTCCGCTGGTGCACGAGGTTCTGGAGCGGATGGCCGGCTTTGCCGCCACCATCCGCCAGGGCGAATGGAAAGGCTTTACCTGCAAGACCATCCGGAATATTGTCAACATCGGAATCGGTGGTTCGGACCTCGGCCCGGTGATGGCGTTCGAAGCCCTGAAATTTTATGTACAGCGGGATATGACTTTCCGTTTTGTATCCAACATCGACGGGAATGATTTTTCGGAGGCGGTAAAAGAGCTGCACCCTGAAGAGACCCTTTTCATCGTCTCGTCGAAAACCTTCACGACCCTCGAAACCATGACCAATGCCCGGACGGCAAGAAAATGGCTGCTCGATGAGCTGGTGGACGAAGCGGCTGTGGCACGGCATTTTGTGGCAGTTTCGACCAATGCCAAAGAGGTCAGCGCATTCGGCATCGACCCCCGGAACATGTTTGGTTTCTGGGATTGGGTCGGGGGCAGGTACTCCATGGATTCTGCGATCGGATTGTCCACCATGATTGCCATCGGTCCTGAACATTTTTATGCCATGCTGGATGGATTTCACCGGATGGATGACCATTTCCGTACGGCACCCTTTAATGAAAACATCCCGGTGATCATGGCCCTCCTGGGCATCTGGTACATCGATTTCTTTGGCGCCCAAACCCAGGCAGTGCTCCCGTATGATAACTACCTGAAGCGATTCCCGGCCTACCTGCAGCAGCTGACCATGGAAAGCAATGGCAAACATGTGACCCTGGATGGCGTGACGACCGATTACCAGACAGGTTCGGTATATTGGGGTGAACCAGGGACCAACGGACAACATTCGTTTTACCAGATGATCCACCAGGGAACCCTGCTCATTCCCTGTGATTTCATCGGATTCAGAACCTCGTTGAACCCTCTTCCCCTTCACCAGGACTACCTGGTCGCCAACATGATTGCACAGGGGGAGGCCCTGGCCTTTGGTAAAACTGCCGCTGAAGTGAGGAAGGAAGGGGTGCCGGAAGAGCTGGTGCCGCATAAGGTTTTCGAAGGAAACCGGCCATCATCCACCTTCTTCATGGAAAAACTCACCCCGGCCAACCTTGGCAAACTGGTCGCCATGTACGAACATGCGGTCTATGTCCAGGGCGTGATCTGGGGAGTCAATCCTTTCGATCAGATGGGTGTGGAACTTGGAAAGGTGTTGTCCATGAAAATCATTCCTGAACTGCAGGATAAGCAAAGACCGATAAATCACGACAGTTCGACGAATAACCTGATCAGGTACTACAGGGATTGAATTTATTTGTAGCCCTTCGGTTCAACCCCCATGTTGTAGAACATGAATGACCATTTGTCGGTTTCACTTTCAATGATCTTTGAAAGGGAAGCGCCCGATGCTCCGTGTCCCTGGTTGATTTCGATCCTGATCAGTACGGGATTGGGTCCGGTTTGCTTAGCCTGCAAGGTGGCAATGAACTTGAAAGAATGGGCAGGCACCACACGGTCGTCATGATCGGCCGTGGCAACGAGGGTAGCCGGATAGGCGACTCCGTCTTTGATGTTGTGCAGGGGCGAATATTTGTAAAGTGCCGGAAAATATTTGAGGCTGTCACTTGAACCATACTCGATGGCCCAACCCCAGCCTACCGTAAATTTCTGGAAGCGGAGCATGTCCATCACCCCGACCTCCGGAATGGCCACCTTGAAAAGATCAGGCCGCTGGGTCATCACTGCACCGATAAGCAACCCGCCGTTTGAACCGCCATTGATGGCCAGTTTATCCTTCGAAGTATATTTCTTATCAACGAGGTATTCAGCTGCCGCAATGAAATCATCAAACCCGTTTTGCTTGTTAAGCAGATTCCCCCCTTTGTGCCATTTCTCGCCGTATTCGCCCCCGCCCCGGATGTTGGGCATGGCAAAAACCCCGTCATTTTCATACAGGATGATCTTTGAATTCGAAAAATAAGGAGTGGAACTGACTGAAAATCCACCGTATGCATAGAGCAGTGCCGGGTGCGAACCATCCAGTTTGATCCCCTTTTTGTGAACGAGGAACATGGGGATTTTCGTTCCGTCTTTGCTTGGGTAAAAAACCTGTTCGGTTTCAAAGTCATCCACATTTGCCTTGGGGGTCGATTTTTTGAACACCTCCGATTTCCCGGTGGCAATATCGTACCGGTAAATACAGGGAGGGTAGGTAAACGAGGAGAAATCGTAAAATGAATAGGTGTCGTTGTTGAACCCTCCTATGCCTGAAGCTGATCCGATGGCGGGCAGGGGGACTTCGTGCTCAAAAGTACCGTCGGTCTTATACTGGTAAATTTTGGTGCTGGCATCTTTCAGGTAGCTGGCATACAGCTTTCCTCCCAGCGTTGCGGCTGATTCGAGTTTCTCCGGTTTTTCGGGAATGATCTCCTTCCAGAGCGTTTTTTGCGGATTGTTCGGATCTACCTGGATCACCCTGTAGTTCCCGGCCCCGTCGTTGGTGTTCACCAGCAGTTGGTCGCCAAGGTTGTTGATGACACTGTAATTAAATTCAAATCCTTTGAACAAAAGCCTGAAATCTTTCTCACCTTTCGCCAGGTTCCGGCAAATGATTTCTGTGCCATCCGTTCCGGGCGACTTATATATGAAGAGGTATCTTTCATCTTCGGTAACCTGGGGAGAAAAGAACATCTGCGCATGCGCCTTGTCTTCAAATACCAGTGCATCCTGCGCCTGGTTATCGCCCAGCTTGTGGTAGTATATCTTCTGGAATTCGCTTTTAGCCGAAAGTTCCGTTCCCGGAGCCGGCTTGTCATAGCGGCTGTAATAAAATCCTGAACCCTGCCATGCGGCACCCCCGAATTTCAGCCAGTCGAGCTGGTCATCCAGTTTTTTTTGTGTTGCAATCTCCATGATGAACATGGTTTGCCAGTCGCTTCCTCCTTTATTGATATGGTATGCGATGTATTTTTTATCGTTGGATACGCCATCAAGTGCCACGGAAACAGAACCGTCTCCCGACAATTTATTGGGATCGATCAGCACCTTTGGTTCTCCGCCCAACCCTTTCTGGATATAATAAACTGACTGGTTCTGAAGCCCTTCCTGTTTTGTGTAGATCATATAATCGCCGACTTTGAAGGCCCCGAAGTACTTGTCATAGTTCAGCAGTTCCTTATACCGGTTTTTGATCTGTTCCCTGAACGGGATCTTCGACAGGTAAGCCTCCGTAAAGTCCTGTTCTGTTTTCACCCAGGCCTTTGTTTCGGCAGAGGTGTCATTTTCCAGCCAGCGATACGGATCTGCCACAGCAGTACCAAAATAATTGTCGGTCTGTGTACCCTTTTTTGTTTCCGGATAGGTGAGCCTGGTCGCAGGGGACTTGCATTGTGAAAAAAAGAGCGCCAATGCTATAAAAAGGAGGAAAGATGGTTTCGTTCTCATGGCGATTTTGGTTTGAAGATGAATGAAATAGTAATTACCCGTTCAAAAGTAAATAAATTGTTGATACGGAAAACTTAAACAATAAAATTCAAAATGCAAAATGCAAAGTCAAAATGCAAATTACCGGCCAGGTTTCTTTACTCCTTTGAAC
>Ga0118677_10001825_pt1 | contig 43792 bp, 32 predicted proteins | sample AliMusrvi5mmetaG_FD_86154 | JGI IMG/M metagenome (GOLD analysis project Ga0118677, IMG submission 86154)
CCCCCGCCCCCTTCGGATTTCGGCCTTCGGATTTCAGTTCCCATCTTGAAACGCCAACCGCCGCGCAATCTGGTTTCCCGGCAAGATTTTTGTCCGGTTTCAGCCTTCAGCGGGTCTATAGTTGCAAACAGATGATGACGGACAGCCAGACTCTGCTCTCGTTATACGCCCGGACCGGCTCCGAACCGGCCTTCCGGGAACTCGTCGCCCGCTACCTCGACCTGGTCTATTCGACCGCGTTCCGGCTGGTGGACGGGGATGCCGAATCAGCGAAGGACGTTTCCCAGACCGTATTTGTGGCTTGGCAAACCAGGCGAGGACGCTGCCGGAGAACGTAAGGCTCGGTGGCTGGCTTCACCTGCACACCCGCTTCGCCGCGGGCAAGTTAATGCGCGCCGAACGCCGTCGTCGCTCGCGAGAAAGGCAGGCTGCGGAAATGAACGCCATCGAGGACCACAGCCAGGGCAACCTGGCCCAAATTGCCCCGGTGCTCGACGAAGCCATTGACCGATTGGATGAGGAGGACCGCGACGCGATCCTCCTCCGGTTCTTCGAGCGCCAGGACTTCCGCTCGGTGGGAAACGCTCTGCGCACCAGCGAAGACGCCGCCCGCAAGCGCGTAGCCCGCGCCCTGGAAAAGCTGCACGTCATCCTGAAACAGCGTGGCGCCACGCTTTCCGCGGCCGCCTTGGGGACAGCGCTGGCCACGGAGGCGGTCACCGCCGCCCCTGCGGGACTCGCGACGGCCATTGCCGCCGCCTCCCTGGGAGTAGCGGGCAGCGGGGCTGGCACGATATACCTCCTTCTTCACGCCGCCCGGGCGAAGTGGCAACTTCTGTTGATGCCAGCGGCGGCTTTAGTGGTCGTGCTCACAATGGCCATTCACCATGCGACGCGTTCCTCGGCAAGCGCTCCCCAGCAACCAACGCAGTTGGCCTCCGCCTCCGTGGAGCCCGGCCCGGCTGTGACTAGCTCCGGGGCAGCCCCTATCCCAGCACCCGCCCCGGCCACCCGCCCCGCTAAGGCAGAGAACGCAATGCGGTTCAATCTGCTGGATGCCGAAACGGGGGATCCCCTTGCGGCGGCAAAGCTGCAGGTAAATTACTTCCGGCTGGGCGGCAACATGAAGACCATGAAGCTCTTCACCGACGCCCAGGGCCAAGCCATGATCGAACCTCCGCAGAAGCCCTACACCACAGCAAACCTTTTCGTTACGGCTGATCGTCATGTGCCCAAAGTGGTCTCGTGGGGTCCTGATGGCTTCCCCAAAGAATACGCCATGAAGCTGGAGGCTGGATCAACAATCAGCGGCGTTGTCGTTGACGAGGCCCAGCAGCCGGTTCCACAAGCCACCATCACATTCAACGGGCCGGGAGTGGATATGGCTCAGAAGGAAAATATCCAATTCGGCTCCGACACCGTGCAGCGCACCGACTCCGATGGGCGCTGGTCGTGCAGTATGATCCCACAGAGCTACAAAACCATTCAGGTGTTGCTAACACATCCCCAATTTGCGCCAACTCCCTCAGAACTGGCGGTCAACAACGAGCAGGCGCAGAGCCTGGTTTTGCAGATCCGGCGCGGCATCACCGTGCTCGGCCTGGTTGCCGATGCGGCCGGACGCCCGGTTGCTGGGGCATCCGTACGCGAAGTTCACAACCGTCGAGGGCCGGCGCGTTCCTCCACCACGGATGCTTCCGGCAGGTTCGAGATGAAGAATCTCCGCGAAGGGGAAACCATGCTGGTCGCTCAGGCCAGGGGATTGGCCCCCGAAGTTCTGGAAACCAACCTGTCTGTGAGCCCGATGGAACTGATATTTGTGCTGCAGCCCGGGAACCTGCTAAGGGGACGCGTGGTGGATGACCGGGGAATCCCCATTACGAACGCGGTCGCGCAGGCGGATCGGGATGATCAGGGATTGCGCAAAATTGAGTGGTCCGCCAGAACCGATCGCGAGGGGAGGTTCGCATGGGACTCAGCGCCGGCAGAGCCGCTGCTCCACGGGTTTGAAGCCTCTGGTATCAGTTGGTCCGGCCGAACCCTGTTGAAGGCGGACGGCTCCGACCACGAGATAAGGTTGACCCGGACAGCAATCGCCGCGGCACCTGCAGCCGTCCAAATCACTGGCAGTGTTACGGACGGCCAGACGGGCCTGCCCCTTGACCGCAGCCTGTCCGTGGTTACGGAAATCACGGAAAGCGAGCAGCTCAAGGGCATTACCGAAGAGGTGCTCCGCAATGTGCGCGGCGGCAAGGCGTTTTCCGAAGCGCTGTCCAAGCACCCCAAAACGTTCAACCGCCTGTTCATCAATATGATCAAGGCAGGCGAGGTGGGCGGCATTCTTGACGTGGTGCTCGAGCGGCTGGTGGATTTTCTGGAGCGCTCGCAGGAGCTGAAGCGCACCGTTGTCAACGCCATGATCTACCCCCTGGTGCTGATTGTCGTCATGGGCATCGTGATGAGCGTGCTGCTCATTTTTGTCGTGCCGCGGTTTGTCGGCATTTTTGAGATGATGCATCAGGAACTGCCCATGCCCACCCAGGTGCTGCTCGGGTTCAGCATGACGATAAAGCGGTTCTGGTGGCTCATTCTGGCGGTCGGCATCGGCCTGTATGTCTGGTTTCAAAAATTTACGGCCGCTGAAAAGGGCAAGCTTATGTGGGACACCTTCCTGCTGAAGCTGCCCCTGCTTAAGTCGCTGATTTTAAAAATAGAAGTGGCCCGCCTCAGCCGCACCCTGGGAACGCTCATCACCAGCGGCGTGCCCCTGCTGCAGTCGCTGGGGATTGTGCGGGAAATCATCGGCAATCAGGTTATCGCAAATACCATCAACACGATTCAAAAGGCGGTCAAGGAAGGCAAGGGAGTATCGCTTCCCATGCGCAGCCTGAATGTTTTTCCCTCGCTGGCCGTGCACATGATCCGCGTGGGCGAGGAAACAGGCCGCATGGAGGAAATGCTCATCCGCGTTGCCGACACCTACGATCAGGACGTGTCGGTAACGGTGAAGCGGCTGCTGGGCCTGCTGGAGCCGCTGCTGATTCTGGTGATGGCGCTGGTGGTGGGCTTTATCGTCATATCAATAGTGCTTGCACTTTTTAGCATCAATGACATTGCGGGTTAAGGAGAAGATAATGCAGAAAAAAAACAGAAGTGTACTCTCGGAGCAGGGCTTTACCCTGGTTGAAATCATGATCGTCGTGGTCATTCTGGGCCTGCTGGTAGGCCTTGTCGGACCAAAGGTTTTCGATCGTTTTAAAAAAGCGGAGCGCCATACGGCCAAGGCGCAGATCGAAATGCTGGGAACAGCGGTCGACACCTTCCGGCTGGATATGCGGCGCTATCCCAAGGAGCTGGATGAGCTGGTCAAACCGCCCTCGGATAGCAAAAACTGGGAAGGCCCGTATCTGAAAAAGGACCTGCCGACGGATCCCTGGGACCATCCCTATATCTATAAGTGTCCGGGTGATGAAAACCGGGATTATGACATCCTTTCCTATGGCGCTGATGGCCAGCCCGGGGGCGACGGAGAAAATGCCGATATCAATAACTGGGAAAGCCTTAAAAAGGGCAAAGAGTAGCTGGCCGCTGGCCGCCCCGGCCCGGGGGTTTTCTCTCATCGAGCTCATGATAGTCCTGGTGATCATGACCCTGGTGCTGGGACTCGCCGGACCCCGGGTGTCAAAACAGATGTCCGTGCTGCATTTGCGCACAACGGCAAAACAGATGGCGGCATCGCTTCGCTGGGCACGCAGCCAGGCGCTCAGCACGGGGAAAATATATAATGCGGTTTTTGACTGTGGCGGCGAGCGCCTCATTATATCCGATTATGCCGCGTTCCTCGGTAGTGATCCCCTGAAACCCGCGCAAAGCCCGAGTGATCAGGATAAGCAGAATATATCCGACAGCGCCGCGGCAGCCCAAAAGCCGGTGCTCAAAATTTTTGAGCTTCCCGATGATATCTTTATCAGCCGGGTAGAGATTGCAGAAGTTGTTGACGCCAACCCCGGACGGGAAAGCATTTATCAGCTGACGTTCTTTCCTGACGGCACCTCCATGGGTGGAGAAATCAGCATTGCCGACGAACAGGGGCGCTCCTTTATAATCACCGTCGATTTTTTAACAGGAATTGTCTCGCTTGAAGAACCAGAAAACTGACCGCAGCCCGGCTTCAAGGCCTTGCGAAGAGCAGGGGTTTACCCTGCTTGAAGTGCTGCTTGCCGTCATGATTCTGGCCGTGGCCGTTCCCGCTATTCTGTTACAATTTTCCGTGGGCATGGAGGCCGGCGGAAGGGCCCGCGACGCCACCGAAGCCGTGCTGCATGCCAAGGAAAAAATCGAAGAGCTAAAGGCCTTTGTGGAAGAGGACGGCGGCGGCGGATCCGGCGCCTTTGCTGACGGCTATGCCTGGCGGACGCGGGTAGACAACTATGATCTTCCCGAGAAAGAGGCGGGAGAAAATGACATGCTCCGGTTCGAGCTCTTAAAATTGACCGTTATCGTCAGCTGGGACGCCGGTGGGCAGACCCGGCAGGTTGAGCTTTCAACCCTCAAGGCAGTCAAGAAAAAGGACAAGCGCTGATGCCGATACGATCAGCACCCCGGGGCCGGGCAGGCTTCACGCTTCTTGAGATGCTGCTGGCAATTTGCATTTTTGCGCTGGTTGTGGCCGTGTTGTTTTCATCATTTTTTGTTGGCATCGGGTCCTGGGAAAAAGGCGAGCAGCGCATAGAGTTTCAGCAGCGCATGCGCTCTGTCTGCGAGCTGCTGTTTCGCGAAATGTCCGCGACATACCCCTATTTTATTACCCCGAGCCAGCTGGATAAGCATACCACCTATATCGCCTTTTTCGGTGAGCCGGGATCCCTGCGGTTTGTCAGCTACGCCAATCTTCACAAGCGGGCAAGCGGCCTGTGCATGCTTGAGTTCTGGGTATCCGAGCGCCGCGGGCTCATGCTGGGGGAGGCTGCGGCGCTTGCCGCCAATCTGGAGGATTTTAATGCCGAATCGCTCCGGAGCCCGCAGCGCGCCCTTGAAATATGTCCTGATGTGACGGGACTGCGGTTCCGGTATTACGAAAAAAAAGAAGCTGAAGAAGAAGGAGAAGAAAATAAGCCGGGCGAGTGGCTTGAGCGGTGGGATCCTGAGGAGCACAAAAATACCATGCCAAAAATAATCGAGGTAACCGTTACGTTTGCCGATCCGCGCGGCGGCTTTCTCGACCAGCGGCTCCTTATTCCTATCGTGAGCAGCCCGAAGGAGAACAACTTGGACTTCAGCGGGATGTAGAGTCAATGGAAAAAGGATTTTTATTCAAAAGCAATGACCGCGGGATTGCGCTGCTGCTGGTGCTGTGGATTGTGACCCTGCTGGCTGTTATTTGCGCGGAGTTTTCGGTCACCATGCGCACCGAGGGCGTGGTCGCCCGCAATTTTCGCGAAAGCGAGCAGGCCTATTATGCCGCTGAAGCCGGCATCAATCGCGCCGTGCTTGAAATGAAGCGCAGTGCGCGAACCGCCGGCCGGCGCGCTGCCGCCGCCGCCGACATGACCGGAAATACGTCTCGGGAGGACCAGTCGGATTTTGAATACTGGACTCCAGGCGGGTCCTATGAATTTGACATCGATGAGATGAAGTGCCAGGTTGAGATCGAAGATGAAGGCAATAAAGTCAACATCAATGAATTTCTGAAGACCTCGAAAACAAATCCCACGCCACTGAAAGAGCTGCTGCGCAAGAAGCTCGGTCTTGAAGGCGAGAATGCGGATATCGTTGCCGACAGCCTCATTGACTGGCGCGACACCGACAATAACATCACGGGCACTGGCGGCGCTGAAAACGATTATTATAAGGGGCTTGAACGGCCCTATCTGTGCCGCAACGGCGAGATACCGGTGGTGGAGGAGCTGCTGCTGGTGCGTGGCGTTGACGAGGAGCTGCTGTACGGCCGGCGCGGCAGGCCGGAGCAGAAAATAGAGCTTTCGGGAGAGGATCTCGAGGATATTTTAAGCGGCAGGGCAGCCACTGAACAGCCCCCGGTTGAAGCCCCTGCCGAAGATGATGACGAGGCCGGCATGCAACATCTGGGCTTTATGGATATTTTCAGCGTCCAGCCTTCAGACGCCGAGACCGGCGCGAAAGTGAATGCCAAGGGCGATATCACCCTTGACATCAACTCGGCAACGGCGGATCAGCTGCTGGTTCTGAGCGGGATGACGCCGGCGACAGCCGCTGAAATCGTGCAGGAGCGCAAGCGCAAGCCCTTTGCCGCAAAAGAGGACCGCCTGCCGTCTTTTCAGAATTTTTTTCGCTGGAAAGACAGCATCACCGTTAGCTCACAGGCTGGCGCGGGCAAAAAATTGCTGCGCATAAACTCCCGGGGCTGCTCGCCTGACGGGCTTGTCTGCCGCCGCATTACCTGCACGGTTAAGTTATTCCCGGGGGGGTTTTTCTTTCTCAGCTGGCGTGAAAGAACCTGAAATTTAGTATTTGCCAAGGGCTGCCTTTGCAGGTACAATTAAAAATTTTAAATGGAAATTTAAGAGATTATGCAGAGTATAGGGGTCGTTTTCAAAAAAGACGAAATGGTACTGGTTGCCCTGAAGCACGGCATCACCGACTACCAGCTCGAGGGATACCGCATACTGCCGTTTCTTGATCTCAAGGATGAAGAGCGCGAGCAGGCGATTCTCCACAATATAGAGCGTTTTGTGCAGGCCTATAAGGGCGGCAGGGATAATCTGTTTATCGCCCTGCCGCGCGAAATGGCGCTGGTGCAGTTTCTGCAGATTCCGGCAGCCGCCGAAGAAAATCTCGGCGCCTCGCTCGGTTTTGAAATCGATCGCTATACGCCCTTTGGCTTTGACGATGTGTATTTTGACTGGCATGTGACCGGCCGCCTGCCCGACAGCGGCATGATTACCGTTATGCTCGTCACCATAAAGCGCACGATCATCGATTACTACCTGGGGCTTTTTGCAAAGCTGGCTATACGCCCGCAGGCCATTGAGGTAACAACCACGGCCCTGTGCAATGCTTTTTTTAAATATCAGAATGCTGTTGAGCGGATCCAGGATATGGCCTGGCTGCGTGAAAGCGGCATCATAAATGACCGCATGCTCGGGTATGTCGAAAAGGTTTCCCCCGGGGCGGCCCGCCGTTTAAAAGGATCCCAGCCCCAGGAACCGGAAGCCCGCGCCATAGCTGTTTTGGTGGACTTTCTTGACAGCTCTACCTGTGAGATGGCGGTGCTTGTCAAAAATGCTCTCTGCCATTCGCAGGTGCTGGAGCTCAAGACAGCCGGGGAATCCGAGGTCTCGCAGCTCGAGAAAATCCAGGATGCCGGCTTGCGTTCCCTTATCTACCTGCCTGCCGCCGGAAAGGATGGTACCCCGCCGCTTCACTTCCAGCTTTCGGGCAGAGAAATGCAGCGTGATTTTCTGGACGCCGCGCAGGAATCCCTTTCGGAATCTTTTTCCGTTTCGCGAGCGCTGCCGGTGCACTACGCCAAATTCAGCGAGGAGAGCTTTGCCGGATCGCTGCCCGTGCTGTTCATGCCGGCGGCAGTTGCTGTCCGGGGATTGCGCGGAACTCTTTTTGACCTTAACCTGATCCCTGCCAGTCAGCGGCCCAAGCGCAAAAAAAGCAAACGCAAGCTCATTGCCGCGGCAGCCCTGATCGCTGTGCTGGCTGCCCTGAGCTCGTTTATTGCAGCGCGCAATATGGCGATGAAGGAGCGGCTTACCGTTTTGACGGAAGAGGTCAACGGCCTTCGCAAGCAGGTGCAGAAAATCGAGGATCAGCAGCAGGACGCACAGCGGCGGGAAAAATTTGTCAGCGCCATGAAAACCATACGCGCCAATGATGTGAGCAAGCTCCGGATGCTTGAAGAACTGACCCGCCTGGTGCCCGATGACAGCTGGCTGACCGAGTTCAATTACAAGGCCGAAGAGAAAAAAGTCCGCCTGTCCGGCTATGCCGTATCCGCGGCCAAGCTCATCCCCATCCTGGAGGATTCACCGCTGTTTGACAGCGTAAAGTTTTCAACCGTTATCACCACTGATAAGCGCAGTGAAAAGGAACGCTTCCGTATAGAAATGAATGTAAGCGGAAGCGAGGACAATCAAGCGGACAAACAAGCGGATAATCAAGCGGACAAACAAGCGGACAAACAAGCGGACAAACGAGCGGACAAACAAGCGGACAAACGAGCGGACAAACGAGCGGACAAACAATGAAATTATCAAATCGCGACAGGAAACTCATCAGGTTTGGCGGCGTGGCGCTGGTGATTTTCTGCGTGCTGAAATTCGGACTTTTTCCTCTGTATGATACGTTTGTCGAGCGCCGCACTGAAATAGAGCAGAAGGGAAAAGCCCGGGAAAAATACCTCAAGTTTCTTGGGGAACAGGCCGATTTTCAAAAGAGGGGCAAAGACAGGGGCAAGGATGAGGCTTTGGTGCAGCAGGGCCTTCTGCGTGGCGAAACTACCTCCCTTGCAGCGGCCGACATTCAGAGAATTGTGGATGAATTCGCCAAGCAAAGCAAGGTCGACATGCAGAGCGTGAAAGTCGTTGATTCCGACACGAAAGATGATTTTGTCGTGATTCCCGTGCAGGTCGTTTTTTCGTCGGATTTGACCAGACTGGTAAAATTCCTCCGTGGTATTGAAACAGACCGAAAGCTCTTAACCATGCCGGAGCTGAAAATCAGGGTTAAAAATGAACAGAAGCCGCAAGATGTATCGGTGACGGTCACGGTTGCCGGCTACATGAAAAAAGGGGAAAACAAGAAGTAGGAAGGCGAGACTGAGGATTCATGCATTCATCAAAAAATTTTTACATGGCAGGGTTTCTTGCTTTTGCGCTTTCAGCATGCAGCGCTTTCATGCATGCTGCCCCAACGGATGACAGCCAGCAGCAGGAAACCGCAAAGCCGGCTGTTTCTGCTTCAGAGACTGATGCAACCGCTAAAAAATCAGATTTGACCGCTCCAAAAGACACAGGAGTAAAAAGCACCATCATAAAGCCGATGAAGCCGGGGGCCGGCCTGAGTGATACCATTTCGGGAAAGCCGTTGAAGTCATCCTCGGATAATGCCAGCGCCCAGGGCAACGGGGGGCAGATCTCCCTTAATTTCGATAACGCCGATATTTTTGAGGTCATCAATGCCCTGTCGGAGTTTCTTGGTATAAACTATATTATTGATCCGGCAATAAAAGGCAAGGTCAATATCCACACGACCAGCGAAGTCGATAAGCGGCAGCTGCTTTCCATCCTGGAAACCATATTCGAACTTAATAACATCTCGGTTGTTAAGCAGGGAGAGTTTTATAAAATTTTACCTTCCAAGGATGCCCAGAAACAGGGAGTACAGGTAGGCATCGGCCGCGAGGCTGAGCCGCCCGATTCCCTGGATCGCATGACCCTGCAGATCATACCCTTGAAATATGTCGCTTCAGCTGAAGTCGTCAAAGTCATAAAGCCGTTTACCAGCAAAAACGGAGAAATGGTCGAATCCTCCAAGACCAATATCATCATCGTGTTTGATACGGCGGCAAATATTCAAAAGATACTCAAACTGGTCGGCATCATCGATTCGGACGCTTTTGAGCAGAACGAGGTCCGCTTTTTTAAAATTAAAAACGCCAATGTTACTGATCTTGCCAAGGAGTTGGAAGGAATATTTACGTCAATTGGCATTGAGAAAGCAACCGGCAAGGGCATCGGCCTTGGCATTGTGCCTGTTGAGCGGGCAGGCATGGTCGTGGCGGTCAGCGGAATATCAGGCGTGCTTGATCAGGTGCAGCACTGGGTCGAGGTTCTCGATACCATTGATAAGGATGCCGACGAGCAAATATTTATTTATTTCGTTGAAAACGGCAAGGCAGAGGAAATTGGAGATATCATTACGCAGCTCTACGGAGGCGCAGGCGCGTCGGGCACGGGAGGGCGGTCAGATCGCTCGTCAAATAGAACCGGGAGCCGCGGCGGCGGCAGCGGCGGCGGCAGCAGCGGTTCCTCGTCCATGAGTTCCAGAACTTCCCGTAGCTCACGCTATGGCAGCAACAGCAGCAGCAGCGCTAGAAACAGTGGCGCAGCAGCTGGCAACAGGCAGCGGACCGGCGCCGGCGGCGCTGCGGGCGCCGCCGGCAAGGCAAATATCCTGGATAATGACATCCAGATCGTAACGGATGACACCACCAATGCCATTATTGTGAGGGCGAACTCGCAGGACTATGCCAAAATCCGGGAAACCATTCAACGCCTTGACATTATTCCCAGGCAGGTGCTGATCGAGGTGCTCATAGCCGAAGTTCGTCTAACAGGGTCTATGCAGTTCGGCGTGGAATGGTCGCTGCTGCAGAACAAGGATAGCCTGGGCGGGTATAAGGGTAGTTCCAAATCTGGAATGTTTTCATTTCCCACCGATGTTACTGGACTTACCAATGCCCTGAATCCCGCCAATGCGGTCGGTACGGGGTTCACCTATCTGTTTCAGTCCGATCGGCTGCAGGCATTCCTGCTGGCGAAAGAAAACAATAGCTTGATTAATACCCTGTCAACGCCCAATATTCTTATTGCCGACAATAAAGATGCGCACATCGAGGTCGGCCAGGAAGTGCCCATCGTCACCAGCGAATATGTGCCCCTTGATACGAGCAATACGGTCACCAACAGCTCAACCTCGCGCTCCATCGAATACCGCAATACCGGCGTTATTCTTGACGTGACGCCCCGCATCAACGACAAGGGCCTGGTGGCCATGGATATCAGCCAAGAGGTAAGCTCTGTAGACACAACGGCTACCTCCAGCACCGGGTCGCCCACCTTCAATAACAAAAAGGCTGAGACGTCGGTTGTAGTGCAAAACGGCCAGGCAGTGGTTATTGGGGGTATAATTGAGGATGCAAAAGAAGACGCCAAATACGGCGTGCCTTTTCTTTCCAAAATACCGATCATAAGCTACTTATTCGGCTACACGGGTAAGACAAACGCAAAGAGAGAACTTATCATCATGCTGACGCCCCATGTGGTGAAGAATGGCGGTGAGGCTGCCGCCTTAACCGAAGAATACAAGGAAAAAATGGAAGCTATTCATATGCTGATGAAGCGCAATAACGAAAAATATACACAACCGTATCAGTAAGCACAATTTCCTGACATCCCCTGCCCGGTTTGCCAAGCCTGGTGGGGTTTTTTTTATCTCAATCGGCATAGGGGGCAGTCAATTTGACTGCCCCCGTGCTGGGCGCACATAAAAAAGCCGCCCGGAGGCGGCTGCAATATATAAACATACAACTTTCATCGTACTGTAATTACCCTGGCGCTTTATTTCAGCTTCCCGTTTTCATCGTAATATTTCCCTATTCCGTCTGGCTTCCCGTCCCTGTAGGGAACCTCAGCTTGCAACTTCCCGTTTTCATAGTATCCCGTTATCAGCCCGTCATGTTGACCTTTTTTATATACCCCTTCAGCCTGCAATTTCCCGCTTTCATAATACTCCTTTGCCGGACCTTCCATTTTTCCGTCCCTGAATGTCCCCTCATCTTTCACCTTCCCATTTTCATAGTACACTTTGTATGGCCCGTCCTGTTTCCCGTCCTTGTATGCTTTTTCTGAGACCAAACTGCCCTTTTCTGAATATTTTTTACATGTACCATCGAGCTTGTCCGCTTTGTTGTATTCGCACGATGACATTAATTTCCCGCTGGGGTAATTTTCCTTGCGGGTTTCTTTTTCCTGACCAAAGGAAACCATTGGCAGAGCAAAGATCAGAAAAACAACAAGTATAGCTTTTGTTTTTAACATTGTAGAACCTTCCTTTGTTTAGCAGTTCGGATTTGCCTTCTAAACCACGATTTCCACCGGCAGGGATTCCGGTGTTTTTTTTGCACTGGCCTTTACTACTAATAAGTACGCTATTGAGAAAACATATGCAAGCCAATATCCCCGGCCGTTACCAGTATCTGGAACAACTGCGGGACATCCATAAATCTAATCAACATGCGGCACGACGGTATCATAATTCAATTATACACGAAAAAATCATGATCCGCATCCCTGCGGACTAAAAAAAATTGCGGCAAAGGATCACGCCTTTACCGCAATTTTTTTAACAACCCCGGAATTATTTTTTTTCAAACACCAGGCCTGAGCCGTCTTTGGCCACATCAACTTTGATCGTGTCTCCTTCCTTGAACCTTCCCTCAAGAATATTCATCGCCAGGCCGTCCTGAATATGGCGCTGGATGGCGCGCTTGAGGGGCCGGGCGCCGTAGACCGGGTCATAGCCGTGACTCACGATAAAGTCCAGCGCCGCGGGCGCGAGTTCGATAGCGAGCTTGCGCTCGGCAAGCCGGCGGCGCAGCAGGCCGAGCTGTATGTCGACTATGGTCTTCAAATGCTCAAGGCTCAGGTTGTTGAAAATTATAATCTCGTCAACGCGGTTCAAAAACTCGGGCTTGAAAGCCTGCCGCAAAAGCTCCATCACCTGCCGGTCGCGCTCCTCGCCCCCGGTTTTTTGCATGATATGGCTCCCCAGGTTCGAGGTCATGATAATGATCGTGTTCTTGAAATCAACCGTTCGGCCCTGGCCGTCGGTAAGCCGTCCGTCATCAAGGATCTGCAGGAGCACATTGAATACATCGGGGTGCGCTTTTTCGATTTCATCAAAGAGAATCACGCAGTATTGCTTTCTGCGAACTGATTCCGTAAGATGGCCGCCCTCTTCATAGCCCACATAGCCCGGAGGCGCGCCGATGAGCCGCGCAACAGAATGCTTCTCCATGAACTCGGACATGTCGATGCGGACCATGGCCTGCTCGTCGTCAAAGAGAAATTCGGCCAAAGCGCGGGCAAGCTCGGTTTTGCCGACGCCGGTGGGCCCCAGGAATATGAACGAGCCGATGGGCCGGTTGGGGTCCTGAAGTCCCGAGCGCGCGCGGCGCACGGCATTGGCGACGAGCTCCACGGCATGGTCCTGGCCCACGACGCGCTTGGTGACGCGCTCTTCCATGTGCACGAGCTTCTGCATCTCGCCTTCCATCATGCGCGAGACCGGTATGCCCGTCCACTTGGCCACTATCTCAGCCACATCCTCGGCATCGACTTCTTCTTTAAGCATCTTGTCGGTTTTTTGCAGCTCGTTCAGCCGTTGATTCTCTTCATCAAGCCGCCGCTGCAGCTCCACCATGGTGCCGTAGCGGATTTGCGCGACTTTTTCAAAATTGCCGCTGCGCTCGGCCTGGGCCTCCGCAGTTTTCTCGGCTTCGATCTGCTCTTTCAGGCCGCGGATGGTTTTAATAGCGTCTTTTTCATAATTCCAGTGCCGCTTTTTTTCATCGGTCTCGGCCTTGAGGCTTTCAATTTCCTTGCCCAGTTTTGCGAGCCGTTCTTTTGACGCGCTGTCTTTTTCTTTTTTCAGGGCCTCGCGCTCTATCTCGAGCTGCATGAGCCGGCGCTGTATTTCATCGATCTCGGCGGGCAGGCTGTCGATCTCCATGCGAAGCGATGAGGCTGCCTCGTCAATAAGGTCAACGGCCTTGTCCGGCAGAAAGCGGTCGGAGATATAGCGGCTTGACAGCGTCGCAGCGGCAACGATTGCCGAATCCTGAATGCGCACGCCGTGATGCACTTCATAGCGCTCCTTGAGGCCGCGAAGAATTGAGATCGTATCCTCAACCGTCGGCTCCTTCACCAGCACGGGCTGGAACCGGCGCTCAAGGGCCGCATCCTTTTCAATATACTTGCGGTATTCGGAGAGCGTTGTCGCGCCAAGGCAGCGAAGCTCGCCCCGGGCAAGGGCGGGCTTGAGCATATTGGAGGCGTCGACCGCGCCCTCGGCAGCCCCTGCGCCCACAACCGTGTGCAGCTCATCGATAAACATGATGATCTGGCCGCTTGCGTCCTGCACCTCCTTGAGCACGGCTTTGAGACGGTCCTCGAATTCGCCACGGTATTTGGCCCCGGCAAGAAGCGATCCCATGTCAAGGGAAACCAGACGCTTGTCTTTCAGCCCCTCGGGCACATCGCCGTTTATGATGCGCTGGGCAAGGCCCTCGACAATCGCGGTTTTCCCCACGCCCGGTTCGCCGATCAGCACGGGATTGTTTTTGGTGCGCCGCGACAGCACCTGCACCACGCGCCGAATTTCCGCGTCGCGTCCTATGACCGGATCAAGCTTCCCGGAGCGGGCCTGCTCGGTCAGATCGCGGGCATACTGCTGCAGTGCCTGATATTTCTGCTCGGGGTTCTGGTCGGTGACGCGCTGGGTGCCCCGTATCTCCGTGAGGGCCTTAAAAAGCGCGTCTTTCGTGATGCCCATTGCAGCAAGCACCTTTGACGCCGGGGTATCATGGGCCTCGGCAATCGCGATGAGCAGGTGCTCGATGCTGACATAGTCGTCATTTAAGCGCTGGGCTTCCTTCTCCGCCGTATCAAGAATTTTTTTGCAGCGCGGCGACAGATATGATTCACCTGCGCCGTAGCCGGACACCTTCGGCAGTTTGTTGAGCAACTCCTCAAGCTTGTTGACCAGCGTCTGGGGATCCGCGCCAAGCTTTTTCAGAAGCGGCTTTGCAATGCCGTCGTCCTGCCGGGCAATGGCCGCGAGCAGGTGCTCGGGCTCAATCTGCTGGTGCTCATGCTCCTGGGCGACCGTCTGAGCCGAAGATAGGGCTTCCTGTGATTTAATCGTGAACTTATCAAGTCTCATGGCGTTTCCTCAGTCAATTCGTTGTATTCCTATTAGTTTAAAAATAAGTACTGGACGCCGAAAGTCAACGGGCAGCTCAAAATGGCTTTGAACTGCCTTTTTCTATCAACAAAAACCGGAAACGATGCTATATACTCGACAAAATGTATTCGCGAAGGCTCGTGCCATGAAAAAAACCTTCATGCTTTTCTTCCTGAGTTTAAGCTGCTGCGCTCACCGGCCGGCTGACCCGCTCCACGCTGCACTGCCGCCAGCGCTCGAGCAGCGCGCCGATACGTATAAGAAGGACGGCCGCTATCTTGAAGCGCTCACCTTCTACCGCGATATCGCCATGAACCGTGACTGGGCAGGCCATGCCGGCCGAGCGCTCTATGAAAATATGGCGGATATCTACCGCGACTATCTCGGCGACAGGCAGGAGTCTGCCCGCTGGTATGCACACTACCGAGATCTTGCACCCGGTGCTCCGGTCGAGCCGGAGATGGACAAAGCACTGCTGTCGGTTGAGCAGCCTCTGCCCGAATACATCCGGGTCCTCATTGCCGACAGTTCCACGCCGGTTCGCCTTGCATCCGAGAAACCCTTAAAAATCATTGCCGGAAAAGATGCTCCGGCTGCAGCAGATATAACCTGCGCTGCCGACGGGGACGGCATTGTTATAAATAATGCGGGGCCTGCCCGAGGGCCCGTCACAGTTATGCCTGAAAAAGGGCTGACCGTTCGCGTGGACGGTAAAATCTGCCGCGACCAGCTCACGCTTGCGGCAGCGCAGGGGCATGTCTTGGTGATATGCCAGGTGCCGCTTGAGGATTATTTGCGCGGCGTGCTGCCCCGCGAAATGGCACCATCGTGGCCCCTTGAGGCTTTGAAGGCCCAGGCCGTGGCTGCGCGTACCTATGCGCTGTATCACTGTCTTCTACGGCGTTCGGCAGCCTACGATGTGCTGGCGACCACCTCATCGCAGGTGTATGACGGCACTGCCAAAGAGCATGCAACGGTCAATCAAGCCGTTGAGCAAACCCGTGGGCAGGTGCTTGCCGGTCAGGACAGGCTTGCGCTGACACTGTTTCACGCCAACAGCGGCGGCAGGACCGAATCGCTTGAAAACATCTGGGGCGGAAAACTTGAATATCTGTGCGGTGTTCCAGATCCCTTCAGCACAGGTTATTCGGGCGCCACCTGGGAAAAGACCCTGCCGGCCGAAGACATCTCTTTAGCATTGGTGCAGTTCGGTCTTGCCGCAGGCGAAATTCTGGATATTGCGCCGGTAAAGCGCTCGGAATCTGGTCGGATTGAAAAATTAAAAATCACGGTGCACGGGGAGACCTTCTTTCTTTCCGGCAACAGCTTCCGGCTGATCGTCGGGCCGGGAAAGGTGAAGGGGACAAATTTCGAGGTGCGTAAAGAAAACGGTGCTTTTATTTTTAAAGGCGAGGGCTATGGCCATGGCGCAGGCATGAGCCAGTGGGGCGCCTACGGCATGGCGAAAAAAGGCTTTGCCTATGAGGCTATACTCGGGCAGTACTATCCCGGAACCCGGATCATGCAGATTAAGCGATAAGTCATTTTTTGAAATAGTTCCATAGCGTACAGATCCCGTACAATAGTGCCGGCAATACAGGGAGTAGCACCTTGTCAATATGCCACCCCCTGACTTTTATTTATTAATTTCGCTACCTTTTTGTAATAATGTTGTTTATAATAAAAGTATGGGTTTCCATTTCAGAATCTATCAGCTATCACAATAATGAAGGGGGAAGTATGAAACTATTCCATGCAGCTGCTTTTGTAGTCTGTGCTTTTATTCTTCTACCGCAGTATTCCCGCGCCGGCAGCCCCGATCCGAACTTGGACCGGCAGCTCTATCTGGCCGGTATAAAGACCGCGCAAAATTCCAGCCAGCAGGACAGCGACGGCGACGGCATCCCTGATGCTATCGACAACTGCCCGGGCGCGTACAATCCCGATCAGCAGGACAGCGACGACGACGGCTATGGCGATGCCTGCGACAGCAGCTCTGCTTTTGCAGTCCTCGATACACATCTGGAATCGGTAACGATTTTCGACGATGCAACGGGCGGCAAGAATACCGTCGATATAAACACCCTCGACAACTGGTGGACCATACGCAGCGCCGGCGACAGCGGCTGGCTGGTCAAGGGCTGTGACTACGGCAAGTCTATATTTACCATATGGCATATGGACACCAGCGGCACGATGCGCGGCAGTAAGATACCGGCGACCATGGGCGGTGTTTTTTATGCGGGCCTGCGAAACGGCACGATCGTGCAAAACGATTTCTATAGCGGAGCGCTTACGCAGACTTCGGGCGATGGCGTTTTACTGAAAACCATAGACGTGCGGCTTGATGTTGAGCAGGCGACGGATAACCGCACCTGGCATAACTCGGGCGATATCGCCAGCCTGAGTGGCGGCAGGTTCGTTGTGGCGCCCGAAAGCGGCCGGGTTTCAACGGGTGGGGCCGGGTATACGCCCCTGCTCTGTTATTACAGCGACAACCTGACACTGCAGACCATCAAAGATATCAGCGATTTGAAGTGCACGCTCATAAACATGGTCGGCAGGCCCCAGGGAGGGTTCGTCGCCCTTGGCAATAGGGATGGCAGCGACCATATCACCCACTTGTTCTACTTTGACGATGCAGGCGGGCTCATACAGGACCGGGACATCACCGTTGATATCCCCAATACTGAAAATATGAATTACTACTATTTTTTGCTTTCCGCAGGCGGTGACGGCGGCGTGACCGTGAGCTTGTATAGTGGGAGCAAAATCTGGGTGTATCACATGGACGTGCAGAACGCCGGTAGCGCCACGATGCGCCGCGCGGATGTAAGCTCCGTTACGAGCGCGCCGCCGGTTACCTACGACCTGTCGGGCATAGGCATCAGAAGCATCGGCGCGATCGGGGGCAGCTATAAGGAATCTATAGTGCTTCAGGAGACAACAACCACCACAGTGCCTCCCGGGACAACAACCACCACAGTGCCTCCCGGGGCAACAACCACAACAACAATCGCATCCGGCAGCACAACAACAACGGCATGCCCAGCCATGCGGGTGCTGGGGGCGAACAGTCCGAAACTTGAAAATCTGCGTGATTTCCGTGACAGCACTCTTGCACAAAGTGCTATTGGCCGAAAAATCATACAAATCTATTACAACAATGCGGACAGCATTAATGCAGCTCTCGAGATCAGTCCGTCTTTGCGAACAACTGCCAGAAGGGTGCTTGAAATAATTGCACCAATGCTGGGAACTAAAGAATAAAGAGCTCGTCACCTGCCCGCCTGTTTTGTGGGGCCGATGAGGTGACGTCCGGTTTTTCAAAACGGGGGCAATTTACGGGACGCTGTTGATTGAGTTGAATTACTACTACATGATTACTGCTGCCTTACCAGTAATCAGCCATCGATAAAAAGAATGCTTGCTGAAGCCAGGAAATCAGGGACAGTTGTACCTAATTAGCCTCCCCTTCATATTCACACTAAGGTGTTTATTCTTCGCTGTCTTGTAATTTCCTATACAGCGATGACAGGCCGATATTGAGCATGCGCGCGGCATCGGCGTAATTGTTCTCGCAGCCGGCAAGCACATGCATGATGAGGTCGCGCTCGGCCAGGGTCTTTGCCCTCTGCCCGACCTCCTTGAGGGGGTTGGAACTCGACAAAAGCTCATCATAGGGAAAGGGCCCGGAAGCCGCGGTTGAAGGCTGGGAAAGCAGGTTTGCAATACCTGTCCCGAGGAGGCAGTAGCGCTCGATAATGTGCTGCAGTTCCCGCACATTACCCGGATAGCCGTACTGCAGCAGGCTCTTAAGGTCGCCGGGTGACAGTGGCGGCACGTCGCGCTTCATCTTTTTTCTGAACTCATCAATGAAATGCTCTGCCAGCAGCGCAATATCATCAACGCGCTCCCGCAGGGGCGGCACAGGGATGGGCACCACATAGATGCGGTAGAAAAGGTCTTCCCGGAAATCGCCGTTGCGGACCTCCGCGCGAAGGTCTTTGTTGGTGGCGGCGATGAGCCGTACATTCACTTTCACCGCGGCCGGGTCGCCCACGCTGGTGATTTCGCCCCGCTCAATCACGCGCAGCAGCTTCACCTGCATGTCGCGGTGCAGCTCGCCGATCTCATCAAGGAAAAGCGTTCCCCCGTCAGCCTGCTGAAAATAGCCCTTGCGGTTCTCGGTGGCCCCCGTATACGCGCCCTTGACATGGCCGAAAAACTCCCGCTCCATGAGCTCCTTGGGGATGGCGCCGCAGTTAACGGAAATCATCGGCTTTGCCTTGCGCTGGCTGCCGTAATGAAGGGCATTGGCTATCAGCTCTTTGCCCGTGCCGGTTTCGCCGGTGATGAGCACCGTTGAGTCGCTATCGCTCACGGCCTCGATCAGCTGATAAATTGAGCGCATGGCAGGGCTGCTCCCGATGATGCTGCCGTAGCTGAACCTGTCCTGCAGCTTTTGCGTCAGGTTTTCAATGGTGCGCTGCTGGGCCGATGCCGTGCGCATAAGTTCGCGCAGGCGCAGCAGCGATCGTACCCGCGCCAGCAGCTCAAGGGAGTTGAAGGGCTTCACGATATAATCATCGGCCCCGAACTCAAGGCCCTCTATTTTCATTTCCGTATCAGCACGCGCCGTGAGAAAAATAAACGGGATCAGCTGAAAGCCCGGCTCAGCCTTCACCAGCTGCATGAACGCGTAGCCGTCCATGCCGGGCATCATGATGTCGCACATGACAAGGTCGGGAGGATGTTTCTTCATCTTTTCGAAAGCTTCAGCTCCGCTGCCGGCAGTCATGAAGTCATACTCGCGCTTGATGATATCGGAAACATACTTGAGCACATCAGGATTGTCGTCAACCACAAGCACCACGGGCCGCATGCCGCTGACGCAGTCGGGCGCAGGCGCCGACTCGGTCATAATATCCGAGGTTTCAACCTCGGGCTGGCTGTGAAGCTTTGCAGAGTCTGCCGCGGGAGGGGCGCTTTGCTGCGGCACGGGGATATATATTGAAAAGGTCGAGCCCTTGCCAGGTGTGCTTGCAGCGGTAATTCTCCCGCCCATTGCTTCCATGAGCTCTTTTGCGTGAGCAAGTCCTATGCCGCTGCCCGCCTGGCGCTGCGCAGCCGTCGCTCCGGCCTGAATAAAGCGGTCAAAAATAGCGGCAAGCTCCTCCTGCGCAATCCCGATGCCGGTATCCGTCACGGAAATCGTGACGCACCGGCCCGCATCCATGCCGTCGGTGCAGGCATCGGTATCAAGCACTACCGCTATGCTGCCGCCCTCAGGCGTGAACTTCACGGCATTGCCGATGATATTAAACAGCACCTTCTCCATCTTCACCGGATCGATGGAGACCGGCGGCACATTGCCGGGCGCTTCACAGGTCATGCTGATCTTTTTCTTGCGCGCAATAAACGAAAAAGAATCAAGAATGGTAGAGATAAACTGCTTGAGGTCGCGTGTCTCATAGACAAAATCCCGCTTGCCCGATTCAAGCCTGCCGAAATCAAGCAGCTGGTCGATGAGCTTCAAAAGATGCCGCGAATTGCGCAGCACCAGCACGAGCTGGCCGGTGAGGTCGGGGCTTACGGCTCCGAACTCACCGGCCAGCATGCCCTCGACCGGCCCGATGGAGAGCGTCAGGGGCGTGCGGAACGCATGCGTGATATTGGTAAAAAACTCGCTGCGGAACCGGTAGGCATTCTCCAGCGCCCCGGCGGCTTTTTTTTTCTCCGTTATGTCCCGCACGACGGTTACGATATAGGAGCTGCCGCTGTCATCATGGATAATGGTGATGGTATGTTCAAAATGGACAATCTCATCTGCGCGGCGGAAATCCGTTTCAAAGGACAGATACCCCCTCTCAAGCAGTGCCTCCCGCCGCCGCTGCCACTCCTCCGCTTCAGCCTGCTCCAGGGGTATGACCTCACTGAACCGCTTGCCGATAAAGGCGTCTTTGCTGATTCCCGTCAGCCTGCCAAGCGAGCTGTTGGCAAGCAGTATGACGCCCTCCATGGTCATCACCACGATGGCGTCATAGGAGGCCTCGATGATTTTTTCGAGAAAATCGCGGGCCCGCTTTACCGTTTGCTCCACTGTCCGGCGCGCCGTAAGGTCGCGGGCAGAGGTGACCGTGCCGAGCAGTTCGCCCTCGGGGGTTTTGCCGATAGACGAGGTCAGCTCAAAGGGCACGAGCCGGCCGCTTTTATGAAAGGCATAAAATTCCCAGCCCTCGATTTTGCCGCCCTTGCCGTCAACAAGCTCCTGCATTTTCTCAAGCTGACCGCGCTGATACACGGCATACGAACGGTCAAGCACCACCGGCTCACCGCCTACAAGCTCATACTCTCCATCCATTGGCCCGAGCTCATACACATGCAGGCCTTCGATCTCCTGCCTGCTTTTTCCGAGCATAACGCCAAAAGATTCGTTTGCCAGCGTTATCTGGCCATTGCTGTTAACAGCGAATATTCCGTCGCCGCATGACTCCAGCACATTTTCAAGCACGCTGCGCGTTTGCGTAAGGTCCCGCTCAAGGCGTCGCTTTTCCGTGGCAAGCCCGTTCGGCGTCTGCGCCTGCAGCCCGCCGGCGCTTTCGAACATGTCCACCCGCTCGCGCAGCCTGTTGAGCTCCCGCATATCAAGCACAAAGGCAAGCCCGCCGGCAAGGTCGCCGTCAGGTCCGTTAACAGGGGCATACTGCAGCCGCACCGGAAATTCGCAGGCCTGCATTGTGGTGAACATTGTTTCCTGATGCGGCAAAACGCCGCTCTGCCAGCCGTGTTCAAAAAGGGCTGACAATACCCTGAAGAAAAAGGTCATGGTCCAGTCGTGCAGGCTGTCGGGAGGAATTTCCGCAAGCTCGCAGAATGCGGTATTGGCCTTCAGCAGTCTGCCGTGAACGTCGAAAAAAATGGCGGGAAGCCGCAGCTTGCCGTAGAGCTCATCAAAAATTTCAATAACCGGACTGGCTGTATGAATAGGGTCTATCATAAAAAAAAAATTTCAGAAATTTGTGCAATACACATATATCAGCCGCACCCAAGACATAAGCGGCAAGTTTATACGGCCGGCGACACCGCCAATAAATACGCTGGCTCCCGTCCGCCGGAGCTGACTGCACCCGTCCTGCCGACTTGCGGCCAGGTAAAACAGGGACAGCAAATCATACCACATGCCTACTCATTCTTTTCCACCAGATCGACCGTGGGCGGGGTGTACTCGCACAGGCCGTCGAGGCGTCCGTAGGTGCCGGTAAAGGTCATGATGTCAATCCCGAGAAACATGAGCGGATCAGCTGCGCGAACTCGCTCAGGGAGCTGCAGGGCCAGGAGCTCCACGTCAAGGGAGATCGAAAGAATATCACCGATAAAGTTTATCTGCGCTTCATTGGGCCGTAGCACGCTTGCCAGGCGGCATTCAATGTGCTGAAAGCAGTCTTTCACCCGCGGCGGCCGGACTTTCACCGATGGCAGGACCGCAAGGCCAACCTCTTCAAGCTCATTGACGCCCTCGGGAAACATGAGTCCGGTCTGAACGACCTGCTCCATAAGCTTACTGCCCGGATAATTAATGACAAATTCGCCAGTGGCCAGAATATTCTGCGCCGTGTGCCACTCGCTGTTAATCCCGGCAAGCATTTGCGGCGTGCCGATGCCGGTGCTGAACGGGTACACAAGACCGTACGGGGCGGCATTGATGCGGCCCTGGGCGTCAACCGTGGTGATGATGGTAGTCTGAAAGGTAAAAACCACCTGCCCCAGGTGCCAGAGAAATTCCGGAATTATTTCTTTTTTCATGAATAACTCACTTTGTAAAAGTGGATTGCGGATTGAGAAAATTTTTTCTGTATTTTATATTATGGGTAAATTTACTTTGCAAATTATATTCAGCATTGTACCCGTCGAATCACTGGCCTGCAAATCCGTGACAGATGCGCTACTTGATGGTATATTATTTTGTGCTTGTGCACACAGCACTAGTAAATCGCCGTACCTGCAATAGCAACGTATAAGTTGTTTTCAGGATGCAGCACGAGAAAACACGCGCGGCAGGAGTAGTATGCCTCCACTAAAAAAAATTCAGCACATCCTCGAATATGCCGGACTGCGGCTTCTGGTGGGCCTGATGAAGCTGCTCCCGGCGCCTGCGGCGATCGGCTTCGGCAGGAGCATCGGCTCAAGCCTGCGGCTTCTGTTCAGAAGCAGAATGCAGCTGGCCCATGACAATATGCAGCTGGCCTTTGGCGACAGACTGTCCTTTGACGAGCGCTGCAGTATCATAGCCCCTCTTATGAAAATGCAGGGTGAATCCCTGGTTGAATCTATCATCTGCACGCCGGACAGCATTGCGGAAAATGTGGCGGTCGAGGGCATGGAGCACCTTGACCGGGCGCTTGCGGAAAACCGGGGGGTGATTCTGCTGGGCCCGCATTTTGATATGTGGGAAATGGCGGGCTATATTTTCGGCGCCAGGCTTGAGCATGTCGCCACCGTGTACAAAGCCATGAAAAATCCCTATGTGAACGACTATCTCATGAAAACCAGGGAGAAAAGCAATCTTGCCCTGATTCCGAGCAAGAATGCGCTGCGTCCGGTTCTGTCACGGCTGAAAAAAGGCCATGCGGTTGTCATGATGTTTGATCAGAACGCCGGCCGCTCGGGCCTGGCGGTAAATTTTTTCGGCAAAAAAGCCATGACCTATTCGGCCCCGGCTGCTTTTGCCCTGAAAACCGGGTGCGCCGTCATCCCGTCCTACATGATAAAGGGGCCGGGGTTCCGCAAACACCGCCTGATCATCCACCCGCCCTTTCCTCTCATCAGCACCGGCACGATGGAGCAAGACATTTTCGACAATACGCAGCAGTACAATGATTTTTTTGAAGACCTTGTGCGCCGGCATCCGGCGCAGTGGTTCGGCTGGCTGCACCGGCGCTGGAAACAGCCGGGCTCGCATGCTGCCGCTGCGGCCGGCAAAACGTGAACCGGAGACGCATGCGTTGACGCCGTAGGCATGCAGATGCAGAACACTGCCCGCCTGCCGCACCGCAGCCTCACCGGACAACTTTCATCTTTCCGTTTTACGCGGGTTGAAGTATACGCCATCATCTGATATACCTACAGCGCAGCAGCGGCAGCGACTCGCACCGGCGCGCTTTTTTTTCAATTTATGACAATTCAAGAGAAGAAACGGATTGCAGAACATCCTATGAGCTACTCTGAAGAAAGGTTCAGCTCCTTTTACAGCCGCATGTCTTTATTTCAGAAGATTGCGGCGCAAAACGGATATGAGCTGAAAAATTTACTGATAAAAAAAGTCGGCGTCGACGAGGAGCTTGCCTCAGCCCTTATCGCGGCATGGGAAACCGAACAGGCGGACAAAAAAACTCCGGCTCCGGCCGGCGGTATTGCCGGTGAAAAGTTTGACTCCTATGTGCGGGATATGGGCTCGTTTCAGCGGCTGGCGCACCTCCAGGGTGTCGATCTGCAGGACTGGCTGAAAGCAAACTGTGCCGTCGATGACGCGACCGCGCAGGCGCTTATCAAGGCCGCCGGGGTGAAGCTGCAGCAAAAAAACGATTCGCTGCTTGGGATCCTGAGCAGGCCCGCGGATGAGCCGAAGCCAGCACTGCCGTCTTCGGCAGAGGCGCGCGGCGCCAAGTCCGGAAAAAAACCGGACGATGATATGGTAATCACCATCAGTGGGGTTCCGGAAGAGGGCAGTGGACCGAGGCCTTTTGTTGCGGAAATAAATGATGTAGAGGCCCAGATCGACCGTCTGCATGCCCTGGCCGATACTACGCAGCATACTGAGCCCATTCAGCTGATACTGGAGCTGAAAGACATCCGCCTGAAAAAAAACTATTTGAAAAATTCCGTTTCCCGCGAAGATAACGACAAGGCCGAGCGCCTGCTGCGCGACCGTGAAGAGCAGAGAAAAAAACTTTTACGGCTGGAGACGAAGCTCGAGGAAACGAGGGCATCTGAATCCGAACTCAGGAATAATCCGCCCAAGCTGTTCCGCAGGGAAGAATACCGGACCAAAATACGGGACACGGAAGACAGCATAGCGCGTATCGAAAATCAAATCGCCGCTCTTACCGCCAGAGAGGCGGAACGGCAGACTGCCTATCTGGCGGCGGTATCGTGTATCGAGCGGCATGCCGCGGCGCAGCGGGAGATCAACGGGCAGTACCTTGCCGATGAGGAAAAATTCAAAGCGGCAAAGGAGGTTGTGATACGGGCACTGCACTGGGCGCAGCTCGACCTGCCCGTGGATGTTCTCGCCGGCTCGGTCATGGAGCGGCTTTCCTGGTATGAATCCTTTTTCAAAACATTCCCGGAGCATATCGACCTGCCCGTGCATGGCTGGATAAAGGCATACGCCATCATTTGCAAGCTTGCCTGCGACTATCCGCTCTGGCGCGGAAAAATTGAAAACATCCATTTTGTTGTTGATAACGAGATGAAAAGCCTGAAGGATGCAATACGGCTTTTTCTGGATGGATTTGTAGCGCAGCTGAAAGAGCCCTTTTCCGCGGTCTGTCAGCTTGCGGTGATCAGAAGCGAAGCGGAAAAAACCCAGGGGCGCACCATGCACGAGCTCGTGGCCCAGAGGGAAAACGAAATACGGAATTCCTTGGATGATACCGTGCTGGAATTCTGCTGGCAGGCGCTTCCCGTCTTTTATACCATTCAGGCTCTTGCCGAGTATCTGAATTTTGAGATAAAGGTGCTGCGTTTTTTTGAAAATCCGGACCATGGCGGGCGGCGGCCCTCTCAGCCCGCACCCGACAGAGCCGCCTACGCGAAAATGTTCGCCGAGCTGGCGGAAGCAAGCGCGCGGGCGCTGGAGGCCTGCTTCAATGCAACCGATGAGATTGCAGAGCTGTGGCGGGACCAGCCCCTTGCCGATACGATTATCGAGTGCAGAAATATAATCCGCACAGATTTTGAAAATCTTTTTAAAGCTTCCCGTGAAAGATTAAAACGCTATTCCCCGGCGGCCACCCAAAATCCCCCAGTCGTGGCCACTTGAAAATCCCCCAGCTAAACGCCTGAATAAAGGCTTTTAAATTCGGCAGCAGAACGTTACAACCTACCTCCTTTACCTGTATGAAAAGGAGGATAAGAAAGGATGAACGTTTTGAAGCCGCACAAAAAAGCAACGATAATAACATTACTTGCCAATGGCATCAGCCACCATGAGATCAGCCGTAAGGCTGGCATCGACAGAAAGACCGTCCGCAAGTATGCCCTTTTGCACAATGTGGCGGCAATAACGGGGCAGGAAGAATCAAAATCCCCCAGTCCGGAACAGGTGGCCACCGGTGAAGCGGCCACAGTCAGTCAAAATCCCCCACCCCGGCCACCGGCTCATGCCCGCTCTGCCTGCCAGGATCATGGCCCCTGGATACAAAGCCAGGTGCAGCTTGGCAGAAATGCCGTGGCCATATATCAGGACTTGGTAGAGCAATTCGGGTTCTCTCACCGGTACAATAGCGTAAAGCGGTTCGTTCGGGCATTGCGCAAAAAACAGCCACAGCAGTTTGACCGGCTTGAGTTTCTGCCGGGGGAAGAGGCGCAGGTCGACTATGGCGAAGGCGCTTTAACGCTTCATCCCACGACGGGCAAATACCGACGTCCGCGTCTGTTTGTGATGACCTTGCGGTACTCGCGGCGGTCATTCCGCAAAGTAGTTTGGCAATCCAGTCAGGAAGCCTGGGCGAGGTTGCACGAGGATGCGTTCCGGTACTTTGGCGGCTGCCCGGAGTACGTGGTGCTTGATAACCTGAAGGAAGGGGTCATAAAGCCCGATCTCTACGAGCCGGAGCTTAATGCCGTGTACGCTGCACTGCTTGGCCATTACGGAGTCGTAGCTGATCCGGCACGGGTTGGTGACCCCAACAGAAAAGGAACCGTTGAGAACTCCATACAGCACACGCAGAACACGGCCTTGAAGGGCCGCAAGTTTGACAGCATTGAGGCTCAAAACGAGTTTCTTCTGCACTGGGAAGAAACCTGGGCGGCAACACGGATTCATGGCCGGGCAAAGCGGCAAGTCGAAGAAATGTTCCAGGAAGAAAAGCCGTATTTGAAAATGCTGCCCGAAAGCTCATTTGCCTTCTTCCGTCAGGAAATCCGCACGGTCTGCGATGACGGCGCCATACAGGTTAAAGATTCCTACTACGCAGCGCTTCCGGCTCCGCTGCACACACTCGTCATCGTACGTATTTATGATAATGAAATCGAAATTATTGATCCCGTAACCCTCACCATCATCCGGAGGCATCCCAAAAGCCAGCGCCGGGGCAGTTTCTTCATGGATGAGAAAGACCGGATTTTTAATCCTTCCCGGCAAACCAACTATCTGTTTGCCCGTGCCGCAGAGATCGGCCCCAACACAAAAGCATGGTGCAAGCTTGTTTTTGAAGACCAGGGCCGGCCGGGCCAGCGTCGTATGCAGGGCATGATAAATCTGGTGCGCAAGTATGAGGCCGTGCATATCGAGGCAGCCGCTGCAATTGCCGTAAACAAAACCCTTCTCACCTACCACATTATACGCAGGCTGGTTGAAGACTTGGCCGGCAAACAACAAAAAATCTCGGTTAAAAATGAACAATCCGGCATCTGCCAGAGCCACCAGCTGATCAAGTCTCCACAGACCTACGCAGCCTTCTTTGACCTGCATGCCGCAGGGAAAGCATCACAAACCCGTCACTAAAAAAAAGGAGTATACCCTATGCCACAGTCAGTAACGGACATTGAAAAAAAACTTATTTCCCTGCGCCTGCACGGCATGGCGCAAAGTCTGTCAGCCCGTATTCTTCAGGCGCAGCAGGCTGGAACCTGCCCGCTTGAGGTCATTGCCGCTCTTATCCAGGACGAACTTGACAGTAGACTCTCCAGCCTTACCCAGCGTCGCTTCAAAGCTTCGGGCCTTGATGAAAGAAAACTGATGGACGACTTTGATTGGGGGTTTAACCCCAAACTGCCAAAAAAAGAACTCTTCGAACTCTTAACGGTCAGATTCGTCCAAAACGGTGAAGATGCGCTGTTTATCGGCCATCCCGGAACCGGCAAAAGCCACTGCGCCAAAGCCATCGCCCACGCAGCCATTCAGGCCGGCTTTGCTGTTTCTTACCGCCAGGAGCAATCCTTCTTTGAAGAGCTCTTTGCCGCCAGTCAAATCGGCAAAAGAAATAAAGTCTATAAGCTTCTGAGCACTGCAGAGCTTCTGGTTATTGATGACCTGTTCTTAAGAAAACGGGTGCCCCAGCATGCCGCCGATGATCTGCTGGATATTATCCTTGAACGGTATGCAAAAAAAAGAAGCACCTTGATTACCTCAAATAGACCCCTTGAGGACTGGGGCAAGTTACTTGGCGACAATGCCGCCGCTTCGGCCATGCTTGACCGGCTGTTGCATCGGGGGCGACTGCTCAAATTTGAAGGCAGCAGCTATCGGCTGAAAGAAGCTTCTAAAAGACTTGCGATGGAGATTAAAAAGAAGTAATTAAACTCTCGTTCTGCTGCCCTCTGCTGGGGGATTTTGACCCGGCCACAACTGGGGGATTTTGAAGTGGCCATCGGGGCATGGAAAGAAAGGCGAGAATAACTTTGGCATTCTCTTTTACATCATGCCCGAGATGCTGACACATACTTTCATACCAAAGGCTCATAGCAATCCTTTATTTTTTATTTTCATTAACCTGTGCTGTAATGGTTGGATGATACTAGTCCGCACCATATTCAATCATGTCACCCTCCAAGTCATCATCCACGCCCTGTGCCTGCCATTCAATAAGCATTTCAAGCAGAAAATTCTCGACGGCATCCTTCATGGCCGGCGTTATTGCATCACAAGAAGCCGCCTTAATTTTATACTGCGAAGAATAGCCCAAACTTGTAAAACGGGTTAACAGCCCCCCCTGTTTATCAACCCATAAATCTGCTGTGGCAACGGACCCTATTTCGGGAGTTCGTGTTTTGACCCCAGGTAAAGGCCATCTGCGATAGCCTCGCCTGGCATCAAATGCGGCTACAGGTACAAGTTTAAATTGAAACCTCTTTTTACTCATAGACGATCTTTTAATGTTCTATCTCGCTTAGAAATTGGAAGGTCGGGGATGCTAGAGTGTAAATATGCGCTATATTCTTCTTCCGCAGTCAGGTTTTGAAAAACACAACATTGTGCTGTTTTAACTCCTTTTTTTTCCATGGCTGCCAACTTATGTGGGTCCTCTATAGCCCTGTAAGTTCCTTCTCTGAAACTTACAGCCGAAACACTTAAAGTAATTCCTTCATCAAGATTCTCAATGCAGCTTTTCAAAATGCTTTTGCGTATTTTTGCATAAGCAGGCATCTCAATCAAATCAACTGGTAAAATGCGAAATTCAAACTCCTTCATAAAATCACTTATTTGAAAATTATTAGCAAATCCTTGGATGGGATTTCAGCACAACATTTACCTAAAACCTTTCCAGCGTGTCTGCTAATCAGTTTAAAACAGCTGCTGGATTATTTTATGCCGCTTAGCTACTCTTAACAATTGCAGAGTCCTACAGAAAGCTGAATTTTCAGCATATTCAGAACCTTTTGTTTCTATATCATTTACTAATTCAGCTATTTCTTTTCCTTGTATTGAAAATTCAATCTTTGACTTTTTAAAATTTTTTATGATCAGTTGATTTGTCATCCACTCAGCAACATATTCCTCGTTTTTTGCAAAGACTGATAAAATTATATAATTCAATTTTTTGAAAAGTGGATTTTCAGCTTTTATTCTTTCAATAAAAGCTTGGTGCCATTTCTCATTAACCAAATCACGAAAATGTTTCCAAACTTCTTTCCCGCCGAATGCCTTCGAGTGTTTTTCCGTATCTGATAAATAGTTGTGAAACCACTTAAAATCAAAACCATCCATCCATGATTTGCAATTAATGATTGTTACAGTTTCTGGATGCTGGAGATCAACTGACAATAAATCAATATCTGAATGTATGATATCCGATTTGCAATTGAATTGGTCACATTCAGGAGATGGCTTATATTTTAAATTTGTTTTTACAAAACAACCATTTTTTTGTAATAACCAATCGGCGGCAATTTGTTCTAGAATATCTTCTTTCATTTATATGCCTTCCGAGTTTGCTTTAGGTGCCCAGGGTCTTTTTCAGATGGGCGATGAGGAAGGGAATATCTTCGTTGATGGTATCCCAGACCCGGTCGAGGTCTATGTCAAAATATACATGAATGAGTCTGTTGCGCATGGCAACAATGGTGGCCCATGGAATGGCTGGATACTGTGCTCTTGTCTCCCGAGAAACCTTTGAGGCAGCTTCGCCGATGATTTCAATTGACTTAACGATGGAGAGCGCCAGCATGCGATCATCTGCCAGATCATGCCGCGATTTGCCGAAAGCGAAAGAAACGGACTCGTTTGCAGCATCAAGCATATGCTGCAAGCGTATGCGATCATCGCGCTGCATACTGGACCTCTGCAGTGTCAAGCACATCCTGACGGAAATAGCGGCTTAGTTCGGCGGGGGTCCTCAAATCAACTTTGCGGCCAATGATTTCGGCAAGCTCCAACTCCATGCCGGCGAGCTTAAGAAACCCTACTGACTGGCCGGGCTCAAATTCAACCAGAAAATCCACATCGCTGTTTTCGGAGAAATCATCCCGCAGGACAGAGCCGAATAATGACAGCTTGAGTATATGCTGGGCTCTGCAAAAATTCGCTATTTTGTCGCGGGGTAGTTTGATGGCTGTTTCATGCCCCATAAAAAAGCTCCTTTTAACGGAAAGTTTTGCGGAACTGGAAATTAAGAGCAACAATTAAAATTTATAACTACTTACAACAGGTTGCAATAAAAAAACAGACTAATTTAATCTCCTGCAATGCGGCTCATGTTTAAAAATTGACGGGTTCAATCGCCACTATTTCTTCAGCTTTACATGCGTTGTAATGCCTCAACAACTGTTCTTACCGGCGCTACCGAGGTATGTTCGGCAATCAAATACGGCTGATCCACCGGGGCAGCAATCCACGAATCCTTAATGCCAAGATCCCGCAGGGCATTCCAGAACTGCTTTGTTACTTCCGGCGATGTCGATGCCTTGCACTCTATGGCAACCCGCCGCCTCCCTTTTTCAAGGACCAGGTCAAGCTCGTCGCCTGATGCAGTACGATAAAAGCTGGCTTTCCACTGCGGCAGGGACGAAATAATATTTTCCAGCACAAAACCTTCCCATGACGAGCCATAAACCGGGTGGCCAAGCAAATCATTCTGTGATTCTATTCCCAGCAAAGCATGCAGCAAGCCTGAATCTCTCATATAAATTTTTGGGGACTTCACCAGGCGCTTTTTAAGGTTTACGGCATAGGGCTGAAGAACCCTTAAGATAAAAGTATGATCGAGAATATCAATATAGGAGCGGATAGTGTGGTTGCTAACGCCGAGTGATTCTCCAAGCTTGGAACTGTTGAGAAGCTGCCCATGCACATGGGCGCACATCTGCCAGAAGCGTTCGAGTTTTTTTGCTGGTATCTGAAATCCAAGTTGTGGAATATCCCGCTCAAGGAATGTTCTGATGAAGTCAATGCGCCAGGTAAAACTTGCCTGAATATCACCGGCCAGATAACTTCTCGGATAACCCCCGCGAAGCCAGAGCTCCCGGCAGGCTGCTGTGTTGTGCGATGCCGCAACTTCACTGAGCAAAAAAGGCGTTAGCTCAAGGTAGGCAATTCTTCCGGCAAGTGTTTCTGAGCTTTGCTTTATCAACTCAGGGGAAGCAGAGCCAAGGATAATAAGCTGGCCATTGCGGCCTTCTGCATCAATAATGCTGCGCAATACAGGGAACAGTTCAGGGGCACGCTGTATCTCATCAAGGCATATGATTTTGCCTTTGTTCAGTCTAAAAAAAGCTTCGGGGTCTCGAAGCTTGCTGCTGTCTGAGGGCAACTCAAGATCAATATACAGAGCATCGCTGAAGCCCCCGATTATTTTTTTTGCTAATGTGGATTTGCCGCACTGGCGTGGCCCAAGAATGGCGGCAGCAGGCATGCTTTTGAGCCTTTGCTTGACAGACTCGGTAATTATTCGGCTAATGTATTTCTGCATATTGGAACTATAACTTCCAATTTGCATATTTACAAGAAATATTTAGTTTTTTCAAAGAGATAGTTTTGTGCACATTGGGCGCAGATATTCTATCGCAGCGTATTAAATGCGAGCAGATTCACGTCATTGATCCGCAGTCCGCCATGGCGGCTGGGGATTATTTTTTGCCGCTGCCCGCTATTGGTTGAATCAACTTCACCTGCTGCATTCCCCGCACAGAGTTTAGCAGAAACACCCGCTGGCAGGATACAAGCTGTGAAATCGTAATGGGCTTCTCCACAAGGTCGCCGCGCTCAAGAAGAAAAGCGCGCAGCGTTCCCGGCAGAAGGCCGCAGCGCAGGGGCGGGGTGCAGAGCATGCCGCCTATGTCAACGGCAACATTTGCTATGGTTGATTCGGTTATCTCGCCTTTTTGATTGTAGAGAAGAACATCAGATGCGCCCGGCAGCAGTTTAAGGGCATCCTGATACACGTCCCGGCAAGTGGTTTTATGATAAAGAAAGGGGTTTTCGCTATCGACAGGCTGCGTTGCAAGGGCGATGTCGGGAAAGACTGATGCAGCAGGCTCCAGCCTGCTTGCCGTTAGTGCAACAGCCCCGTTTTTGCTGACCAGCAAACGAATGCGGTGCGGCGCTTGCGGTAGGGCACGGCAGCAATCAGCCAATTGCCTGCGGACCTGCCGACTATCCATCTTGAAGCCAAAATATTCTGCCGACTGCCGGAGGCGCCTGAGATGATAGGGCAGGAGCCAGAAGCCTCGCCCGGGCGTCCATAAAATCGTTTCCAGTAGGTCAAATGACGGCTGTGACTGCTGCAGCACCCGCGCCTTTATCCGGCTTTCTTCAAACTCGCTGCCGGGCTGCGAGTCCCAGACAATGCCGCCGCCGACGCCGTATTCCGCGCGGCTGGTGCGACGGTCGATCAGCAGCGTGCGAATGGCCACGCTGAACTGCGCGCGCCTGTCGGGCGCTATGCAACCTATTGCACCGGTGTAGATGCGCCGGGGCGATGACTCAAGCCCGGCGATAAGCTGCATGGTGCGCGTCTTTGGGGCGCCGGTGATCGAGGCTGGCGGGAAAAGCGCCTGGAATATCTCGGCAATACTTGCCCTGGTTGTGGCGCACACCGTCGAGGTCATTTGCCAGACGGTTGAAAACCGTTCAACGGCAAACAGATTTTTTGCCTTAACGCTGCCGGTCGTTGCCACGCGGCCCAGGTCATGGCGCACCATGTCGGCAATCATAAGGTTTTCAGCGCGGTCTTTCACAGAGGTGGCAAGTGCTGAGGCCTTCTCGCGGTCCTGCTCGAACCAGAGTCCGCGACCGGCCGTGCCTTTCATGGGCCGTGACTCAAGGCGGATGCCCTGCAGTTTGAAAAACAGCTCGGGCGATGCGCTGCAGACCGCCCACTCACCCGTATCAATGAATGCGCAATAGGGGGGCTCATGAACTGCCATTTCAAGAAAAAGATTCCAGGGGTCTTCGCAGCAGGCCGCAGCCAGGCGATAGGTAAAGTTGACCTGATAGGTGTCGCCGTTGCGGATATGCTTTTTTATGCGGGCAATGGCGCTGTAATACTGCCCGGGCGTAATCGTTGATTTCCACTTGAGTCGTTCCAGACCGGAAGATGAACAAGCCGGCAGCACGACCGGCTCTGCGGGTTTATCAAAAATGGCAAACCATGCAAGCGGGAATTTTCCGCCGGGCTTCACGCTCAAGGCCGGGTCAAAGGCGGGCGCTGCCTCGTAGGACATAAAGCCCGCGGCATACAGGCCGCGGGTATTTACGGCCTGCTCCACAGCACGCAGGCTGGGAACGACTTCGCTTAAGCGCCGGGCAACATGAATTTTGCATGGTCTCGTGAAGCTCAGCCAGCCGTCGTTCGCCTGATTTCTCATAACTATGATTGGGGCTTTTTGCTTCAATGCGGGCACTTTCCCGTGGGCGGTTAGAGGCCGGATTATTCATCAAAGATAGCTCTTAATACAACACCCCACAATAGTCAGGGTAAAAAAATTCCCCCTTTAGCAAAGGGTTTAGGGGGATTTGACAGGCAGAAAAAATCCCCCTGTATCCCCCTTTTTCAAAGGGGGATGAAAAATGAATATTTTTTTGTATACTGTATATTGTCCCCTTGTTTATGGGGAGCTGAACTTAGCGATCAGCCGGCCATGCCCGCACCGGCTTTGATTCGTTTACTCATGAATAATTCGGGTTAGGCTACGATCTTTCTGCACTCAAGGTAAAACCGCTTTTCATGGGCCTCGCCCATGGAAAACGTCTTACGGGGCAGGGCGCCGTCGAGAATGACGGTCCGGAAGAAATCGAATTTTGACAGGACCGGCAGGGCAAAGCCGATATTGCCCTGCTGCGAGCCGAGCTCCACGAGCACGTCAGCGCCGTGAATATAGTCTATTTTCGCTGCGGGCTTTTCCTGCAGGTAGGCGTCGAGAAACGCCTGAAGCGAGCCGACCTCAAGGGTCAGCACCGGCTTGTCAATGCAGACCAGGCCCAGGGCTTTTCCCGCCACGAACGGAATCACATGCAGGCCCGGCCGGGAAAGGGCCGCTGCCTTGCTCCTCATCTCCGCGCGGTCAGCCACGGCATGCCAGGAAAAGATCGAGCCCTGGCCCCGATAGTAGCTTTCCATGCGGGCAAGCAGGTCAGGCAGCTCAACATTAAACACCACCCGGAAAATTGGCTCGAACTCAAGACCCTCATCATGAATATTGACGAGCTCCACCAGGGCGTAGCGTGCCGGGTGGTCCATAACCGCCGCCGGATCGGCGGAAGCTTTTTTAAGATTTTCCCAGATGACCTTGGCCGTGGCAAACGAGTGATTGCCGTCGCCAAGGGCATACAGCAGAACGGGCTTGTCTGTCACGCCGTACCGTTTGTTGAAAGCTTCAACCGAGCCCAGCTTCTGAAGAGCCTGCGCCGTCCGGTCGATATCCCCGGCATGGCTGACCAGACGGCCGCGAATATGGCCGCTGTCCATCATCAAATCGCTGTCATAGGCCAGGGGCAACTCTTTGCCGAACAGGGGCTCGATCACCGTGCGTTCCGGATCGTCGATAAGCACCATGATATGGGGCAGCTCTATCGGCGCGTGCTCGCGCACCTTGATGCGCGGGGGAAGCCGGTCGATAATGGTGCCTTCGGTGGCGCGGATAAGGGTTGCGGCGTCCTTGGAATAATCATAGTGCTCAAGATCAAGGGCCGCGATCAGTCCGCGGCGCTTCTTGCCTCCGGAGATCGTCCGCTCGACGAGCATGAATCCGGGCGCCTGCGCCTCAAGAACGCCGCCGGAGAGATAGGCCGCCATTTCCCGATTGATGGAAGCAATCCGGTCGTTCACATCGGGTGATTCAAGATAGACCTCGGGCAGGGTTATTTTCAGGGTGGAGGGGCTGTCGCCCACAAACTTTCTCACCCGTTCCCAGTACTCAAGCTGCGAGGTGTACTGGTCGCAGGCAACAACGGCCCATTTTTTGAGGTCACCGTCATTGTGCGGCAGCAGGATGATGGGCACCTGCAGTGCGATTTTGTCGAAATTCATGTTTCTATCTCCGTAAGATGTAGGGATGTTCTGTCGGGAAATTTATTTTATAATGGCAGGTTTGGCAGCTGTCAATATACATTGCTTACTCTCGGCGGGGTTCTAAAAAAAAGACGCGGCCTGCTTGAGCCGCCTCCTGGATAGTACAATAAAGTAGAGGGCCTGAAAGCCCTGCTATTTCTTTTTAGATTTTTTTTCAGCAGCAGCCGCTGCTGCATCCGTGCATTCCTTCAACTGCGCCTGCACTCCGGCCAGTTGAGTCCGTACGGTCTCGATTTCTGCTTTTGAAGAATCCACAACCGCTTTTGCCGAGGCAAGATCTTGCTGTGCCGCGGCAAGAGATGCCTGAGCGGCTTTAATTTCGCTTTCTTTTGTGGTCGCTGCGGCGGTCAGCTCCTGCACTTTTTTGCTGAGCTTGGTTTTAGCGGCTTCGCAGATGTTCAGGGCATTGTTTTTATTTTCCACCTCTTTTTTGAGCTCATCGATACCGCAGCCGGTAATAGCAAAGCATAACCCAAGCGCCACTGCCAATCCCAAGATTTTCTTCATAAACTACTCTCCTTTTTGTAGGTTCATACCGTACGCCATAATTTCTTTCTCTATAATCATAAATAGCGGCCCATGTCAATTAACTCTTTGCAGCAAGAGGCTTGTATATGCTGCGACAGAAAATGATGAGAGGCTGCCGCGGAGGGAAACCTAAATCGTAGAGTAGGTGGCGCACCTGCGGATGCCGGCTGGAGTTTATCCGCCGAAGGTGGGCCGGCATGACGATACAACGGCAGTTCTAATAAATGGTTTTGATCTTTATCCCCGGCACCAGTGGTGAACCCTCGGGCAGGCCGTTGAGTTGCGCCAGTTTTTTTGCCTGCACCGAGGTGCCCATTGTCTTGCGGGCGATTGATTCAAAAGAATCTCCGGGTGCAACCGTGTATATTTTTATATGGCGAAGCCCTTCTTTTGGGCCGTAGGCCAGACCATCCATCATGCTCATATACTTGTCGGCGAAAATTTCACCATGGCCCGCGGATTTGCCCGGGCGATTTTGCAGCTGGTCCATGGCATTGTCCATGGCATAGGTGACTTTGGCTTTGGACTCGACACGCGTGATGCGGTCGAAAATATAGGGATGCGTGGTCAGATACTGCTGCGCGCCGGTGTACCCCTGGCTTGAAAAGGACAGCGTGTGGAGAAAAGCAGCCATCTGCATGGGGTCATAGCCTGCTTTCATGACATATTCAACGGACTGCTCATCGGCCCGGTACTCTTTTTCTCTGCTGTAGCCAAGCATCACCGAATTGAAAAGCTGGCTTGTGGCCGCGGCAAGTTCAGGAGATGCGCCGCCGGTTGCAGCGCCCGCAGCGCCCGCCAGCACGGCAATCTGGGCGATCATGCTCTGGCTCATCAGCGTTGCGCTGTCGTGGCCCACAACATGGCCGATCTCATGGCCCAGCACGCCGGCAAGCTCGGCCTCATTGTTCATCATTGCCAAGAGCGCCCGCGTAATGTAAATATAGCCGCCGGGAATGGCGAATGCGTTTTCCATTTCCGTATCAAGTACGGTGAAGTGATAGGCAATGTCATTTCTGCGGCAGACACGCACAAGCTTCTGCCCCACGCCATCTACATAATTCTGCAGGGCCGGATTGCGGTAATAGCCGAATTGCCGTATTATCTGGGGATCGGCGCCGCGGCCGATACTAACCTCCTTAGACTCGCTTACCACATTGAATTCGCTTTCAAGGGTTACGGGATTGATTGAACATCCGGCTACCCATAGCAGGCACACACACACGGAAAGGTCTTTTATTCTTTTTAACATTTTTTACCTGCTCCCATGTTGCAATTGTTATTTTACATTATGACCATAAATCCCGCACCGCTACAAGCAGTTTTTTAAAAATTGCATTTACATACCCGCCGATAATGTTTAACATACCTGCACGATGATTTTTCAGGAGTTCTTTCCATGCTGATTCGTGAACGGCTTGAAGAAATTGAGCGCACCACCCTGTCGCCACAAGCAAAGCTGAGCTGCCAGAGCAGCGGCAGGCTGCAGCGGGAAAAAGAATGCGACCTGCGGCCCGCTTTTCAGCACGACCGGGACCGCATTCTGCATTCAAAGGCATTCCGCCGTCTGAAGCATAAAACACAGGTATTCCTTACCCCCACGGGGGACCACTATCGCACCCGCCTTACCCATACTCTTGAAGTGGCGCAAATCGGCCGCACCATCGCCAAGTCGCTGTTTCTCAATGAGGATCTGACCGAGGCCATAGCCCTGGGCCATGACCTGGGTCATACGCCCTTCGGGCATGCCGGCGAGGATGTGCTCAACAGGATCGTTCCCGGCGGGTTCCGCCACCCCGAGCAGAGCCTGCGCGTGGTGGATATACTTGAGCGGCTCAATCTTACCCATGAAGTGCGCGACGGCATTCTCAAGCACTCAAAGCGCGGCGGCCCGATCCTGCCGGATGACCTGGGGCTTATGCCCGCAACCCTGGAGGGGCAGATCGTGCGCATCGCAGACTCCATCGCCTATCTTAATCATGATCTTGATGATGCGCTGCGCGCCGGCGTTCTGACGGCAAAAGAACTTCAGGGACGGGGCGTCGAATTCATGCTGGTGCTGGGCTCGACTCATGCAAAGCGCATCGGCAAAATGGTGCATGACGTGATACAGGCCACCATGGCCTGCGGACTGAAGAAAATTTCCGCCAGCCCTGAAATACTTGATGCCGCGGCAAAGCTTCGGCGCTTTCTTGATGATCGCGTGTACAATGCCGAAACGATCTATACTGATTTTAGAAAGGCTTCGAAATTATTAACGGAGCTGTATTATTATTATGCTGAAAAACCCGATCAGTTTTATAAGGAAGCAGGCAGGAATTATCATTCCGGCAGCATTGCAACCGATGTCTGTGATTTTATCTCGGGCATGACCGACCGCTATGCTTTCAGCGCTTATGAAAAAAATTTTTTGCCGCAGCCATGGATGACTGTTTAACTGTTTCTCGTGAAGTTCGTCGCCGGTCAAAAACCTTTTCGAAAAATGTTTTCCCCGGCAGTGCTTTTTTTAAAAAACAATAGATATACTGGCTTGTTGTAACGGCAATCCACACGCTTTGTGAAATAGCTGTGGAAAAGCATGTTGAAAACCACTTTCGAAGCGTTAAAAAAGGCCTTTACGGCCTTTTGCTCAAAATTTGAGCAGATAATTAAATAAGTTAATTTAGATAGTTGGAATGCTCATTCATGAAAGCTGCAAGAATGACCATTTGAACATGGGTTTTCAACAGGATTTTTTTTATATCATTAAATTCGGCATGCTCGGTGCATTGTTTTGCGGTTTTATTCCGGCAAACAGCACATGCTGTTTATAAGCTGGAGAACTTGAAATACAGGGCCGATTACAGTATGCTTTAGCCTGGTCTTGACTATTCATTATTTTTGTTGGGCAGCCGGGGCGGGCAGGGCCGGCTGGCCGCTGAACTATTTTTAATTTTGATTACCCGGCATGCAGGCAGGAAAGGACAGATGGAAAAAAAGTCTAAAATTTATATAGCTGGCCATCTTGGATTGGTCGGCTCTGCCATACGCAGAAAACTTGAGGCAGAGGGGTATACAAATTTTGTGCTGCGAAGCCTGCATGAGCTTGATTTAACCCGGCAGCAGGATGTGCATGACTTTTTTGCAGCTGAAAAGCCCGACTACGTGTTTCTTGCAGCTGCCAAAGTCGGCGGCATTCGGGCAAATGATGTTTATTCTGCCCAGTTCGTTTATGAAAACCTTATGATTGAGTGCAATATTATTCACAGCGCCTGGCAGCAGGGAGTAAAAAAGCTTCTGTTTCTGGGATCCTCCTGCATTTACCCAAAAATGGCGCCCCAGCCCATAACCGAAGGCAGCCTCCTGACGGGACTGCTTGAAACAACCAATGAAGCCTATGCAATAGCTAAAATCGCCGGCATCGAGCTGTGCCGCATGTACCGCAAGCAATACGGCAGCAATTTCATTTCCGTGATGCCCACCAATCTCTATGGACCGGGGGATACGTATCACCCGGAAGATTCTCATGTCATTCCGGCTCTTATCCGCAGATTTCATGAGGCAAAAACGCAGGGGCTTTCGGAAGGGGTCTGCTGGGGAACGGGCAGTCCGCGGCGGGATTTTCTTTTCGTCGATGATCTTGCCGCAGCCTGTTTTTTTCTCATGCAGGCCTATAATGAAGACGGCCATATCAATATCGGCACGGGAACCGACCTGACCATCAGGGAAATCGCTGAACTGATTGCCGAAACCACGGGTTTTAAGGGCGGCATCGCTTGGGATACCTCAAAGCCAGATGGCACGCCGCAAAAGCTTCTTGATGTGTCAAAGCTGCACAAACTCGGGTGGCATCATACAATAGAGCTTCGCCTGGGGCTGAAAATCGCTTATGAGGATTTCCTCAAGCGCTATCAGTAGCTTGTGCATCAAGGCTTGAACCGCAAGAATGCCGGCTTGCATGGAATCCTTTCGCCGTACTATGGGGACTATTAGAGCATGTAACTTTATTCTGTAGCCGTTTATACCGGGGAATTTTTGGTTCATTCGCCCGGGCTATATTCTCGCAAGATAGGCCAAGAGGGGAAATACGCTCGTGGCCCGAACCGCACGGGCTGATTTGCTAAAAACTCCCCGGTGAACATATGGCTTCAGCATTTTGTTAAATGCTCTAGAGCATTTTCTTTTTTTCGTAGCCGTTTGCACAGGCAAGCTTTTGCTTCGTTAGCCCGTGCTATGCTTCTCGCAAAGAAGCCGGCGATGGTGGAATGCCAATGGCTCGAACCGCACGGGCTGCCTTCACCAAAAGCTCACCTGTGCCTGTATGGTTACAGTATTTTGAAAAATGCTCTAATAGAGCAGTAGTACTGCCGGGGTTGCTTTCGCCAGTCCGGGCAGACCACCTTCATTGCCGCGTCCTGCCATTCTGATTTTCCCTTGCTACTCCGCAACGATTTCTGCGTTGATAGGCTCACCGCCAGCAGCTCATACACTGCAGCGCAAGATTCGTATGTTGCTTGCGCTAAATCCGACGGCGGATTCAAGTTTGAAGTGCAGCAACTGATTGATGGCTTGGTGAGAGCGCACCAGCTTATCGAATTATACCTCAAAGGGGTTCACTGATTGTCCGCCGTCTCCTTGCAGAAATCATTGTACGTTCAGTCGCTTATGCTGTATTCTGTCCCAAAAATCACTTATTTAAAAATAAGCAATGAGATCCTTGAGCGTTGTTCTGCTTATAACACTGGGCATTTATTGTGCTGCCGCCGTTTTTATGCCGCGCGGCCTGCTTGCCGCCGGCACAAGCGGCGACCTTTCCGGCGTATGGAGCACCACTGACAGCTGTTTCCCTGATGCGCCGTATACGATGCTGCTCGACCAGCAGGGAAACAGTATTTCCCTGACGTCTACGGTCAGTGAAAATCCGAGCTGCAGCGGCATGGTAAGCGGCAGCTCAATCGATTTGACGTGCACGCACTCCCTGTCATCGGAGGAAACTTTTGCGCTTACGGGCACAGTGGATGACAATGACACAATTTCTCTGGCCTATGCGGGCTCATCAATCCCCTGTCAACTGACAAAGCACGACGGGATGGACCCGATGGTTCAGTCAATGCTGAAGTTCACCAATATGAGCGAGGCCATAAAGCCCCTGGGAGAGCGGACCCCCGCTCAAATGAGAAGGTATATGCGTCGGATGAACAGCTTTACCTTTCTCATTCCACCAACCCCTGTTGCAAAAGTCCGCAATATCAGTGTCCCCGGGCCGGGAGGGCAAATCCCGCTGCGCATCTACACGCCCGAGGGAGACGGACCCTTTCCGGTCATCGTCTTTTATCATGGAGGCGGATGGGTGCTGGGCACGCTTCCCATGGTTGATCATTACTGCAGGGTCCTGACAAAAGAGAGCGCCGCGATTGTCGTCTCGGTCGGCTACCGGCTTGCCCCGGAGCATGTTTTCCCTGCCGCGCTTGACGATGCCTACGCAGCTCTTGAATGGGTGGCACACAATGCCGCGTCCAGAAACGCAGATGCAGCCCGGATTGCCGTGGCCGGAGAAAGCGCCGGCGGGAACCTGGCTGCCGTTGTCTGCATGCTGGCGCGGGACAGGCAGGGGCCGGCCATACGCTATCAGGTGCTCATGAGCCCGGTTACAAATATTTCGGGAATGAAGACCCAGTCGTATAGCGACTATGCAAAAGGCTATCTTCTCACCAGGCAGTGGATGGAGGCTTTCCGCGGCTACTATTTACCGGACAGCGCAAACTGGACTAGCCCCCTTGTATCACCGCTTCTGGCAGACGACCTGACAAATCTGCCGCCCGCGCTGGTTATTACCGCCGAGTATGATGTTCTTCGGGACGAGGGCGAGGAATATGCCCGCAGGCTTAACAGCGCGGGGGTTTTAGCAAAAAATTTCCGCTGCGGCGGAGTAATCCACGGCTTTACCACAACCATGGTTGATTACTTAAGCCAGACAAAAGATGCAATCCGCCTGACTGCCCGGGAGCTTGCAAAGGTTTTTTAGTTGCCGGGAGTTTTGGATAAACTTTGAAATAAGCGTCGTTGGCAGTGGCTGGAAATTACAGCATTCTATGGAAAGAGTAAAATGACTAAAAGGACCTTCGGGTTTTCAGCAATTGGTTTTATTTTTTTGTTCACCGGCTGCAACTACGATCGAATAATCACCCTATCGGGGACAGTGTATGATGCGGAAACGGGCATGCCGATAGAAAATGTTAGTGTCAGTGATGGAAATTATGGAATGAGAAATTCAGCAATAACGGATTCAAACGGCAATTATAGTTATGAAACATACTGTGAGGAACATACTATCGAAATAACAGCAGATGGATATACAACAAAAAATCAGACTTTGTGTACTCCCTTTTTCCCCTCCTCGCAGCAAATGACGCTAGATATTATTTTAGAACACAATTAGTGTCACTTTTCGATAGTTGTTCCCCCGGCTATGAGGCAGAGTAAGAAATGAATTTACCGTGCCAGTATATCAGGATGAAAGGAGTTTTATGCACAAAAAAGCCACCATATTTTTTTTGCTCTTTGTTTTTGGCCTGCCCATGACCTCTCGCGCCGGAATTGAAAAATTTGGTGAAACGCTGAACTCACTCGGCGTCAAAGACATGCTTCCGCAAGCGGGAATTGATTTAGACCGGGCTGCCGAGTATCTTGACTGGGAGCGGCTGAATGTGTCACTCAGGGCGGACATGACAAGCCGGACCCGCATGCTCGGAAAGACAGTGCCGATTGACGCGGTTATTTACAAAAAAGGCATTACCGCTCTGCGCATTGATATCACCGGCGGGCTCCAGGTGCAGGAAGGCGCAAAAACCCTGTCGCTGGTAAACTGTTACCTGCTTGAGTACCCTCTGAAGGAGAAGGCTTTTGTCGTGTTTCCCCGGAAAAACGGCTATATGGAGCTTGATCCCGAAAAAATTAAAGCCATGCTGGGCGACATGATTGAAAAAAACAAAAAGAAGAAAGGCTCCGTGCAAAAAAAAGAAAAGCTCGGCATCGAGGAAATTGATGGCCTGCAGTGCGAGAAAATGCATATTGTTCAGACAACCGGCACAGGAGGCAAAAACGATATAACCACCTGGCTGGCTAAGGATCTTTCGGGCTTTCCCATAAAAACACTGCTGCAGTTTGAACTGCCGCGCGGCCAGACCGGCGCCAGCTCCATTGTCTTCAGCAACATTGTCAAGGGTGAGCAGGAAAGCCCCCTTTTTGAATTGCCCAAAGAGTATGAAAAGTATGATAATCTTGTCGAGCTTGCAACAGAAGGCAAAATGGGCTCACATCTGGAGAAATCCAAAGACAGAAGCAGGCCTTTTGAGCGGCGGCAGAATTGAGGCCAGCCTTTCGGAACATAGAGAAGCGCTTGTTGCTAGAGCATTTTTCTTTTTTTCGTAGCCGTTTGCACAGGCAAGCTTTTGCTTCGTTAGCCCGTGCTATGATTCTCGCAAAAGAAGCCGGCGATGATGTAATGCCAATGGCTCGAACCGCACGGGCTGCCTTCACCAAAAGCTCACCTGTGTCTGTATGGCTACAGTATTTTGAAAAATGCTCTAGGCTTTCCAAAGGCGCATGATGAGCGAGCAGGTTCTGCTTCGCTTTAACAGCATACACATTCAAGGGCGATTGCCGATTATGGAAAACGATACCTCCATCGATATAAGCATTGTGAAAATCAGGCAGGAGCCTACCGAGCTGTGCAAAATTCTCAAGTTTGAAAACCTGGTCGGCAGCGGCGGAGAAGCAAAATCAGCCATTGCCGAAGGCCACGTGCTGGTTAATGG
>Ga0118677_10001853_pt1 | contig 43774 bp, 20 predicted proteins | sample AliMusrvi5mmetaG_FD_86154 | JGI IMG/M metagenome (GOLD analysis project Ga0118677, IMG submission 86154)
AACCATGCTAGTTTGAACTTATTTTACCCGCAAAAAATAACATATATTAACATTTAAATAATTAATTCTTAGGATCAAAAAAACAATTTTATGTACCGTTTACGGCAAAGCGATTTAATTTTATTTTTTAGGTATATCTTCGCAACTTAAATTATTTAAAAACGACTATGACTTCAGCTTTTCTTAAATCCGCAATGGGCTTTTTGATTCTAATCCTATTCTTGTCGGTAACTTCCTGCCAGCATCGTACTGATTTAATGATAAATACAGTTACAGGGCCGATCCCGGTTTCGAAAATGGGTGTTACATTGCCACATGAACATCTGTTGTTTAACACCGCTATGATCGATTCAATAGGGATGACGCATTATAGTCGGGATTCTGTTTTGAGGAGGATGCTGCCATTTTTGGAAGAGCTAAAACAATTCAAAGTGCAAACTTTTATTGATGGAACCCCTGAATTCATGGGTCGTGACCCTGAGTTGCTGGCTGAATTGTCCCGCAAGTCCGGGATAAATATCATTACCACTACCGGATGGTATGCTGCCGATAAGGGCAAACATCTGCCCAGAGAGGTAAAAGAGATGAGTCCCGAGGAGATTTCTCAGATCTGGATCAACGAAATAAGGAACGGGATAGGTAACACTGGAATCAAACCTGGCGTCATTAATATTGGGATCAGTGGCAGTGAATTGACAGAGAATGATAAAAAGTTGGTGGCTGCAGCCTGTCTCACTCATCTGGAAACCGGTCTGTCGATCATGTCTTTTACCGGTCCTGCCCTTGGTGCCTTAGCCCAACTTGCTATATTAAAGAAATATGGTGTAGCTACCTCTGCGTTTATATGGATGCATGCTATGGAAGAACAATCCAAAAACAGAGTGTTGATGGTGGCAGAGCGGGGTGCCTGGATTGCTTTGGATGGTATTCAACCAGACATGAACGCTTCGGTACGGATTTCCGGAATGGTTAAATATTTGCAAGTAATCCGTCGTCTCGATCATGTCCTTCTCTCCCATGATGCTACCGGTTATATGATTGGGTTACCCAACGGGGGCGTCATTCGTCCCTATACCGAGCTTTTTGATTCATTCAAGTTGCTGATGATGAGTGAGGGAATTACACCGCAAGAGATAGATATGCTCATGGTCAAAAATCCAGCGGAAGCTTTTGGTGTCCGAGTAAGGAAAGCTGATCCTGCCAAATAGGTTGTTTTCAAACCTAAGTTTCCAATTTTTTGACTCTTGAGATTTCAGAAATGGGATCAGAATGTCACTAATACAAACATAACCCTGCATTTGCAGTAATAATTCAAATCTATGATAAATCGTACGTTTTTCAAGCTTTTGATTTTGTGTGGCATCCTCGCGTCATGCAATCCCTCCATCAATATCACAAGTTCTTATGTGAACCATGATATTGTACCTAAAACACCTTACAAGTCGATATTTGTTTTTGCTATTACCCAGGATCAGCATACCAAATTGACTGCTGAAAACAGGATGGCTAAATTGCTGGAATCACGAGGCAAGAAAGTGGTTAAAAGCAGTGATCTTTTCAAGGGTGACGCTGCCGGTGAAGCACGGCTATCAGTCGATATGAATGTTGGAACGATCAAGAATGCCGGTTGTGATGCGATATTAACCATGGCGCTGGTTGATGTGCAGTCAAATGAATCCTATAATCCCGGGACAGCATATCTACCCACGGGACCAGTTGGAAATTATGGCTATTACGGGAGCTTCCTGGGCTATTACGGCTACATGGCCCCATTGGTTCGTACTCCGGGATTCTATTCGGGGGAAAAGACCTATTTTATGGAGACGAATTTTTACGATATGGCTTCGGATAAGTTGCTGTGGCGCATTAAATCTGCTACCTATAATCCAGGCAGCTTTGAATTGTGGTTCCAGGATTATTCAGGAACGATATTATCCCAATTGAAGAAGGAGGGGCTAATTAAAAAATAAGCCTGAAGATAGAAAAAGCAACCCCGGCAAGTTAGGTAACCTGCCGGGGTTGCTTTTTTTGCCCGTCTTAAGGGATTCGAACCTGGGACCTTCCCGATTTCATCGGGATGCACTGCCAGAAAGAAGAAGCAAAAAAAGAGCTGCCATCACTGACAACTCTTTTTTCTGTCGGGGTACCAGGATTCGAACCTGGGACCCCCTGGTCCCAAACCAGGTGCGCTACCGGACTGCGCTACACCCCGATGACTTTTGTTATTGGCAAGGATTTGGCTTCCTTCAAAAGTGATGCAAAAGTATCCAATTTTTTAAAAAACACAACTGTTTTTTAAAATTATAACTGCTTTATCCGATATTTTTCAAAATTCACGATACATTTGGATGGATTTATCAATGAAATTCAAAGCCCCAATCGATCCCATGGTAAAATTTCCACAGTTTTTCAATTTTATATTGCTGATGACCCTAATCAATGGGCCTGCACCAGTCTCCTCACAAAATACTTTTTCCAAAGGAGCGCTTTTGCCCCATCATCAATTGGCCTACGATCTTTTCAAAGAATTAATCGAAACCAAAACGACACTCAATGATGGCTGTTCAAAAGCTGCCGAGGCAATGGCAACACGGCTACGGGTTGCGGGGTTTCCTGATAAAGACATTATCATGGCCGGGCCACAACCCGCGCACATGAATCTTGTGGTTCGGTTCCGTGGAAGAGGAGTCCTCAAACCCATCCTTTTCATCGGACATCTTGATGTTGTGGAGGCGCGCAGGCAGGATTGGTCGCTGGATCCCTTTCAGTTGATCGAACGCGACGGATACTATTATGGAAGAGGAACAATTGACATGAAGAATGAGGATGCGAGCATGATAGCAAATCTGATCAGGCTAAAGAGAGAGGGATTTGTACCAGAACGTGATATAATAGTGGCACTGACAGAGGATGAAGAGGGTGGTGATTTCAATGGAGTTCAATGGCTTCTTGATAATCGCAAAGATTTAATTGAGGCGGAATATTGCATCAATCCCGATTCGGGAGGAGGAGAGATTAAAAATGGCAAGCCTTCCGTGATGGAAATCCAGACCTGTGAGAAAATTTATATAGACTTCAACCTGGAAGTGAAAAACAAAGGAGGCCACAGTTCCCGACCGGTCAAGGAGAATGCCATCTACAGGCTTGCTGCAGCACTTACCAGATTGTCTGCATTTGATTTTCCAATTCAGTTGAATGAAACCACCAGGATGTTTTTTGAACGGAGTTCATTAAAGGAGAGTGGTCAAACCAAATCCGATATGTTGGCAGTTTCCAAGGTTCCCACCGACATGGAAGCTGCCAAACGTCTTGCCGCATCTTCCTCCTATTACAATTCAATGTTGCGGACCACCTGTGTGGCAACTATGTTGAGTGGCGGTCATGCTGAGAATGCACTTCCGCAAATTGCAAGGGCGAACATCAACTGCCGGATGCACCCGGATGATAAGCCGGAAAATGTAATTGCAACACTTAAATCGGTAGTTGGAGACACTCTAGTGAATATTACCAGCACGTACACATCTGTCATAAGTCCCCGTTCACCGCTTAGGAAAGAGGTCATGGAGGAGCTTGAAAGCCTTACCGCCTCCATGTGGCCAGGGGTAATTGTTACCCCCGTTATGTCGACTGGTGCATCCGATTCCAAGTTTATTCGTGCTGCCGGTATACCGGTTTATGGCATTTCGGGGATGTTTACTGATATCGATGATGATCGTGCCCATGGCAAGGATGAACGCATAGGGGTGAAGGAATTTTATGATGGAATTGACTTTACCTACAAGCTGATGAAGAAATTGGCTTCAGGGAAGTAGGAGAGGGGAATTACCTGCCGGTGATGCCATGGGGGGATATGCCACCAGTAAAAAGCCATCTTCGCTGCGCTCAGGGCTTTTTTAGTTAGTAAATCTCACTTGCACAAATGTAGGGGAATTACCTTCCGGTGATCCCATGGGGGGATATGCCACCAGTAAAAAGCCATCTTCGCTGCGCTCAGGGCTTTTTTAGTTAGCAAAACTCCCTTGCTCCTGCGGAGCAGAGTCGTTTTGCTAACTAAAAAAGCCGCACTAACGTACGGCTTTTTACTGGTGGCGGAGAGAGGGGGATTCGAACCCCCGGTACAGTTTCCCGTACGGCAGTTTAGCAAACTGCTGGTATCAGCCACTCACCCATCTCTCCTTTCGGTTTGAAAAGGCATTTTATTTGAGTGGTGCAAATGTAAAAATCATTTTTAGTTGGGCAAAATATTTGATGAAAATAATGTTGGAATAAATATCAGGAATTCCTTTGTAATACAAGATTCCTGATGTAATTTTGGATCATTGATACGACGTTCTTTCACACAAGATATTTCCGCATTAATTCATTTAGTTGGTAAACTCAACATTTCAAGCTTAACGAGAAAGCTTATGTCCGCTAAGACAGGCCTTACCCCTTCGGGGAGCAGTTTTTCTGCCATTGGAAGTCTGATCAGACAGGCACTCAAATCCTGTATTTTCGGGGTTTTACACAATTCGAATTAATGCGGTTATTTTTTTGCATCGAGCTTAGAGCATGGAAGTAATATGTTCATTCATTTACTAGTATACTCTTCTTGAATAATTTGCCCTTTGCTCCATGCCCTCTGCCCTCCGCCCAATGCTATTTGACAGGTATATTCCCGTCTGTATGGGTTTGTTTTTTTCCCTCCTTTTCGAAGAAATAATCGATCCTTCCCAGAATCAAACCTGCGAAACCAACCTGGTTGACTAATACTGGTTGACCGGATTTATTGGTGACAGTATCCGGCTTTTTGAGAAAGGTATGGGTATGCCCGCCAATCACAAGGTCGGTATGATAAGTTTCCGCTGCAATATTTAAATCACTGATTTTATTTTCTTTATAGGCATATCCAAGGTGGGAAAGACAAACGATCAGGTCGGTCTTCTTCTCCTCTTTCAGGAATTTTTCCATTTTTAGGGCATGCTCCAATGGATCGAGGTATTTGATTTTACCGTAGTTCTGTTTACTGACCAATCCCTCCAGTTCGATTCCCAATCCATAGACTCCAATTTTGATTCCCTGTTTTTTGAAAATTTTATATGGGAGTACCTTACCTTCCAGAAGGGTCCCGGAGAAGTCATAGTTGGAGTTGATGAACGGGAAGCCGGCATTTTTCAACTGTGAGTTCAATCCCTCTATGCCATTGTCAAAGTCGTGGTTGCCAATTGTCGCAGCGTCATAGCCCATTTCGGTCATCAGTTTCAGTTCCAGTTCCCCTTTGAAGTAGTTGAAATAGGGGGTTCCCTGGAAAATATCGCCTGCATCAAAGACCAGCACATTCTTCTGCTCATCTCTTATTTGCTGAATCATGGCAGCCCTCTTGGCCATTCCTCCTTCACCGGCATTTCTGGCGGCATCCTTTGGAAATGGATCGATGTGAGAATGGAAATCGTTGGTATGAAGAATGGTGAGCTGGATCAGTTCGTTCTTTGCAAATGCTTGCATGGGGCTGTTTAAGATAAAAACGCCTAAACCACCGGCTCCCAGATTCCTGATAAATGTTCTTCTATTTTGCATCGTAGATCCTCCCGTCTGTTTTAGCAATGAGTGTTTTACCTTCTTTTCCGAGTCTTTTAAAATACTGAATGAACATATCCCTCGCTTTGATTCCGGTATCTATCCGTTCTGACAACCTGGATAAAATATCGCTGCCGTCTCCGCCATTGGCAATATAATCTGAAGTCACAAGCCAGTAACTCTGTGCCGGATCAAGGGGTTTTCCTCCGATTTCCACCTGGATTGCTTTATTGTCCTTGATACCAAAGCGCACTCCACTCACTCCTTCACCACCTCTGGAAGCCAAATGATTGATGAACTGGAGCATTACATCTCCTTTTAATTTAAGAAATACGATCTCGTTTTCGAAGGGCATCAGTTCAAACATGGTCATGGTTTTGATTTCTCCTTTGGGCAGTGGCACGCGTAATCCTCCCCGGTTGATCATCGAAACATCGATCTTTATTGCCGGATATTTGGCGGCACAAAACCGGTTGGACTCCTCAAGTGTAAGATCCGCACAATAGTTGGTCAGTGGGCTCTCCGGCCTGCCTCCGTAGACTGCCTCAGGCGAAAGGCAAAGAACCTCAGTCATATCGGCATTGACTTTATCCCGGTAGGGTTTAATCATCCCTTCTACTTTCTGGCTGATTGGTGTTGTGATCAGTGAATCAAGGTGTATGTTGGAGGAGGCTGACTTTTCGACTTTGTAGGAAGAAGTACAAGCCGCGATGGCCAGCAGGACAAGGAATAATAAACTTATGTGGTATCTTTTCATAAATAGGTTGATAACTGAGAATGATTCGCTAAAAATAGTAAATCATAGACAGCAAACGAGTGAAATAGTTTAAGAATAATTCCACAGTTAAAACTCAGATTTTGGATTTTGGAATTTCGATTTTGGATTGCGCTGCGAACAAGCATAGTAGTAATTGACTTTTCTCCAAGTAACAATTGATAGCTCCAAAATCAGCCAAAGTACCCATCGGAAATCGAAATTCGAAAATCCAAAATTGTTTATCTTTGTCATATGGACGAATCTATCCGCATTGATAAATACCTCTGGTCTGTCAGGATCTATGCCACCCGCAGTCTGGCTACTGAAGAGTGTAAAAAGGGCCGGATTACCATCGGGGGAGTGGCCGTCAAAGCTTCCAGGGTTGTGAAAGTTGGGGAAACCATCCTGGTAAGAAAGAATCCTGTAACCTATACTTACCGTGTCATTGAACTTCTTGGAAAAAGGGTAGGGGCGAAGTTGGTTCCTGGTTACATAGAAGACCTTACATCACCTGAAGAATTGCAAAAACTGGATGATACGCATGGTGGAGCCCTCTTCACGCGTGATCGCGGAGCCGGTCGTCCAACCAAGAAGGATAGAAGGGATATCGGGAAGGTGACGGATTGGTGATAAAGGAGGGTATGACTGGGGGATGATCAGGAAGTGTGGCAAGTGGATGATTGGGAAGTAGAATATCAACCAGGACAATTAACTTTTAGGAAGCGCAATCTAAAATCCAAAATCGAAAATTCTCTTTAGGCACCTTTGTTAAACTTGGTCATGGTTAGCTCTGTCCCGATGGTCACGAATGATTTGATGATCTCGAAGCACTTTTCCAATTTGGAGTCGACGATTTCTTCTTCTTCCCGGCTCCATTTCCCCAGCACATGATCAATCTGGTATCCCCGTGGGAAATCGTCTCCGATGCCAAAACGAAGTCTGCTGTATTCGTTGGTGCACAAAATTTGCTGGATACTTTTGAGTCCGTTGTGCCCTGCATCACCTCCCTTGGGGCGAAGCCGGATCTTGCCGAGCGGCAGGGCCAAGTCATCCACCAATATCAGTACATTTTCTATTGGAATCTTTTCTTTTTGCATCCAATAGTGCACAGACCTTCCGCTCAGGTTCATGAAGGTGTTGGGTTTCAGTAGAATAAGTGTCCTGGATGCATATTTCAACTCAGCGATAAATCCGTACCGGTTATCGCTAAAAGAGATATTGGACGCCTTAGCCAAGGCATCCAATATCTTAAATCCTATGTTGTGACGGGTATTGTCGTACTCACTTCCGATATTTCCCAGGCCAACTATCAGATACTTCATGAGATGATTACTTCTTTCCGGAAGGAGCGGGAGCATTCATCGCTGCACGAGCAGCACGAGTTACGACCACTGTAGCAACAGGAACAGATTTGTTGTTCATAATCTCATATCCGTCTGCCTTGATATCTCCTACACGAATACTTTCAGAAATACCAAGATTGGTAACGTCGATGACGATCTCGTCTGGAAGGTTTTTGAAAACTCCTTTTACCTTCAGGGTGCGGAGGTTGGCTTTCAGACGACCCCCTTGCTGGATTCCTTTGGCATAACCGTCCAAACGAACGGGAAGGTCAATTTTTACAGCTTTCTTGTCGCGGATTTGCAGAAAATCGATGTGCAAAAGTTTGTCTGTGACGGGGTGAAACTGTAATTCCTGCATGAAGGCATCATAAATTTTACCATCGATGTTCAGTTCTGCCTGGTACACTTTTGGGGTATAAACAATCTTACGGAAATCACTTTCCGGAGCAAAGAAGTGAACAGGAGTCTCACCTCCGTAAAGAACGCATGGTACTAAGTCCTGAGCTCTCAGGGTCCTTGTGTCTTTTTTTCCAAGGGCCTGACGCGCAGTACCTTTAATTTCAAATTTTTTCATTTCTAAATTTTTTAATAATAAAGTGTTTACTCAGACCTCCTTTCCCAATGAAAGGTGTCCGCATCACACCCTTAAAGGCATGCTGCTAAATCGGGCACAAAGATAATTAATTACAAATTACAAATTACAAATTACGAATTAAATTATTGGAAAACAGCAAGTGTTTCCAACCTAATTATTAATCTTTAATTTTTAATTTTTTATTAGATAAAGGATGAGCTGATGGATTTGTTCTCGTACACTTTCTGGATCACATCGGCAAAGAGCGGTGCACAGGAGAGAACGGTAAGTTTGTTTGAGTTGTGGGGACGAAGTGGAATAGAATCTGTTAGCAGAACTTCGTCCAAGGCAGAGGCATCCAGCCGTTCTATGGCTGTTCCTGAGAGTACGGCATGGGTTGCACAGGCACGTACGGAACGGGCCCCTTTGGACTTCATTAGATCGGCAGCTTTGGCAATTGTGCCACCTGTATCGATGATGTCATCGATGATAATTACATCCTTGTTTTCAACTTCACCGATGAGGGTCATAGAATCGATCAGGTTGGCTTTGGTTCTTGTTTTGTGGCAGATAACCATGTCGGTTCCCAGGTGCTTGGCAAAGACGTTGGCACGTTTCGTCCCGCCGGTATCGGGGGAAGCGATCACGATGTCTTTCAACCCCATCTGTTTAATATATGGAATAAACATGGCCACGGCACTCAAATGGTCGACCGGAACGTTGAAGAAGCCCTGAATCTGGTCGGCATGCAGATCCATGGTAATGAGCCGGTCAATACCGGCGACAGAAAGCATGTCGGCAATCAACTTGGCTCCGATGGATACCCTAGGCCTGTCTTTCCTATCCTGGCGGGCAAACCCGAAATAGGGAATGACAGCAATGACTTTGTAAGCGGAGGCTCTTTTGGCTGCATCCACCATCAGCAACAGTTCCAGTAAATTGTCGGAGGGGGCAAAAGTCGACTGGATAATAAAAGTATAACATCCCCGGATGGTTTCCTCGTAGCAGGGTTCAAATTCCCCGTCGGCGAATCTTGGACAGGAAGAACTTCCCAGCTCCATACCTGCACTTAAAGCGATGTTTTCGGATAGATACCTTGATTCATTTCCTGTAAAGAGCTTGATGTTTCTGGTCATTTCGGTCATATTGGGAGATGAGGATGGATTGTTGGAGCAAAAATAAAAAAACTGATGGTAAAAAGTGTTATTTCTTTGTAATCAGTCAGAAATATTATTGTCACACTGGTGAAACTGCCATGACAGGGTGGCAATCAAATCAGCTACAACTGAGCCGTCATTGGATGCTGATGGCAGATTCAATAAAAGCAAGCAATTCATCTTTTCCTGTACTGTTTTCGGCAGAGGTGATAAAAAGTGGTGGCAGCTCTTCCCAGCTCTTCAACATCTCTTCCCGGTAGACAGACACATTTTTTTCGATCTGTGTGCGGCTCAGTTTATCGGCTTTTGTGAAAACCATTGCAAACGGTATCTCATTTTCGCCCAACCAGTTCATGAAATCGAGGTCGTTTTGTTGCGGCTCCAGCCGTATGTCCAGCAACACCAGGACACAATAAAGATTTTCTCTTTCCAGGATGTATTTTCGAATGAATTTGATCCATTTTTCACGACTTGAACGCAAAACTTTGGCATATCCGTATCCCGGCAGGTCGACCAGGTACCATTCGTTGTTGACAATAAAGTGGTTTATCAATCGTGTCTTTCCCGGTTCTGCGGAGGTCTTGGCCAGATTCTTCATCCCAAGCAACATATTGATCAGAGAAGATTTACCTACATTGGATCTTCCGATAAAGGCAAATTCTGGTTTGTCACTTACAGGACATTGACCGGGATCGGTATTGCTTACGACAAATTCTGCACTTTTGATTAACATGATAATGAGTTATGTGTTATGAGTTATGAGTTATGAGTTATGAGTTATGAGCTATATCTTATAACTTATAACTCATAATTCATATCTTATCTATGTATACTTCAAGTAGTTTCGCTTTGGATCCGTTCTTGGGTTTAAGCAAGAAATTCTCGATGGATGCCGGTACGAGCAGGGTTTCTCCCTTCTGAACCCGGATGATCTCTGATTCACATTGAAGTGAATAGGCCCCTTCCAGGCAGAGATAGATCACAAAGGAGTCTGTTTTACTGAAATCCCTTTCCAAGTCGTTGGTCAGTTCCAGGAGATTTGTCGTAAAATAGGGACATTTTACCAGTTCTACCGATTCATTTTCCTTTGGAACATAGTCAATCGAACCACTATTCGATTTCTTAAAATCAATGGCATCAAGGGCTAGTTCCGTATGAAGTTCGCGGGGCTTACCTTTGTCATCCACCCTGTTGAAGTCAAAAATCCGGTAGGTGACATCTGATGTTTGCTGAATCTCTGCTACGACAATCCCTTTTCCAATGCCATGGACCCTCCCGGCAGGCACAAAGAAGACATCACCGGCCTTCACCGAATCAAATTGAAGAAGGTTTTCCAGTTTGCCGTTTTGCAGCGCGATCAAATAACTGTCACGATCGATGGTTCGATTGAACCCGGATATCAACTCCGCTCCTTCGTCTGCCTGGATGACGTACCACATTTCGGTTTTGCCATAGGCCCCATGACGCTCCCTGGCCAGTTCATCGTTCGGATGAACCTGAATGGAGAGCCTGTCGTTGGCATCAATGTATTTAACCAATAGTGGAAATTCCGTTCCAAACTTATCATATATCTTTTCTCCGACCAATTCGCCCATGTAAACTTCAATCAGTTCCTCCAGATTATTACCCTTCAGAAAGCCATCCGAGACTACGGAGATGTCGTCTTGCACCCCTGACAGTTCCCATGATTCCCCAAGGTTTTTGATATGGGCACCTTTGTTGAACAAGGATTGGAGACTAGTTCCACCCCAGATTTTTTCCTTGTAAATGGGTCTGAATTTCAACGGATAAAGGTTCTTCATCTTATCTTGATTTGTGTTTTTATTAATGAGCGCTTAAAGTGTCTAAAGTGCACTTTAGTGCCTAAAGTTCTTGGGAAATTGTCAGTATTCAGTCAATTCCCATTTTATCATTCAAGAAATCTGGTTTCTTCGTTTCAATACCTCACTGTTAAGCGGTTCAATTCTCCGAATTAACATCTCCCAGTCTCCCAGTCCCTTAGTCTAATCCTTCCTGCCTAATTAGTCCCAATAATCCACCACAGCCCTGTCCACCGTATTGGCGCGAACCAGTCCGACAACTTTCTGATGTTCAGGATGATCCCGGTAGACAAGGAATCCCTCAAAGGAATCGAAGCGGGTGATGAGGCTTATGTCGAAGGAAGGGCTGTTTGGTTCAAAATTCACTCCAACTTCGATATTTTTCAGCTCGTCAATTTTCCCTTTGAGATTCAATAAGTCAATTTTAATCTGGTCACGTATTTCGGATTTCAGTTGATCGTTCTGAAAATCCTTGAGTTTGAAAAGTACAATGTGATTAAACATGGTGGGATAATTTGTTTGCATTGCAAAAATAGCAGATATTCTGCATTCTGGCCAATTATTTTGGAAGATGTAAAATTCAGGTTGGTCGAAATTTAAGTTATCTTTGTATGAAATACCTGCCAGATAAAGTTCACACTAACCGAAAATGTCTTGGTGGGTTTTGGCTACGCCGATCTTCGATTCCATTCGACAAAAAAAATATTCGCTTGAAAGCTTAAAAGAACAATAGGTATGAGTGTGCTGATCATAGGGATAGCCGGAGGTACAGGTTCCGGCAAGACAACGGTTGTTAACAAGATTATTGAAAGGCTGGCCGAAAAGGATGTGACCATTATGTCGCAGGATGCCTATTACCGCGACAACAGTGACCTGCCTCTTGAAGAGCGGCAAAAAATTAATTTTGACCACCCTGATGCACTTGAGTTTGAGTTACTGGCGGAAAATATCCGAAAACTAAAAAAGGGAGAGGCAGTCCAGCAGCCAATATACTCCTATTTGACATGCACCCGTGCAGAGGAGACTACAACTATCGTTCCAAGAAAAGCGATTATCGTCGAAGGGATACTTTGTCTTTGGCCAAAAGAACTGCGCAGGTTGATGGATATCAAGATTTTTGTCGATTGTGAAGCCGATGTGCGTTTATCGAGGGTGATCCAGCGTGACATGGTTGAGAGAGGAAGGGATGTGCAAACCGTTTTAAAGAGATACGAAGATACGGTCAGGCCAAGTCATCTCCAGTTTATCGAGCCTACCAAGCGTTATGCCGATATCATCGTTCCTGAAGGTGGTAACAATACTGTTGCCATCGATATCATTACACAGTATATTGAGAAACATCTGAACGACCATCCATAACAATTACGAATTACGAATTTGTGATGGTCGAATCTTGGTTCATTTTTAATTTTTAATTTGTAATTAAAAATTCTTTCGCCATGCTTGAAAAAATTCAACCCGAGCATATCCTTTACCTCGATATCGAAACGGTACCGCAGGTAGAAAAATTAGCTGATTTTCCTGAAAAGTTGCAGAAACTCTGGATACGCAAAGCCGAAACGATGGCCAAAGAGGGGGAAAGTGCCGAAAAGCTTTTTGAAAGGGCTGGAATATATGCCGAATTTGGCAAAATCGTCTGCATTTCTTGTGGAACCATCTACCGAAGGGCAAACAAAAGAATCTACAGGGTCAAATCCTTCTATGGAACTGATGAATCTACCCTTTTGACAGAATTTCTGGAAATGCTTGGCAAATTTATGGCCAATCCTGCCCATCGTTTGTGTGCCCACAATGGACAGGAATTTGACTTTCCCTATATTGCCAGGAGGGTGTTGGTGAATGGTTTGAAATTGCCTGCCATCCTCGATATTGCAGGGGCAAAGCCATGGGAAGTACGGGATTACTTATTGGATACCATGCAGTTGTGGAAATTTGGGGATTATAAGCATTACACTTCGCTCGACCTCTTGTGCACGATCTTTGATGTGCCAACTCCAAAAGATGACATTGATGGAAGCCAGGTGGCTAACGTTTACTATAAGGAGGACGATCTCGAGAGAATTGCCCGATACTGCGAAAAGGATACACTGGCTGTCGCACAAATCCTGCTTAGATTGAAAGGAGAACCCCTTATCGAAACCGAAAATTTCGAAATTGTACAGTAAGTGAGTTTTGCTATTTTTGCAGTGGAATAAGTAGGTCGTGAATTTTAATTAATCACGCAAAGCCCGCACAGAGGTCAGCAGAAATTGCAAAGAAATTTAATCCGTTGCTAAATTCTTTACAAGTTTTGCTTTACAATTGCGATCTTTGCGTGATTGTTTTTGAATTTTTTGGCTTTGGTTTCAATATAAATATTTCGTAATTAATACTTAAATAATTGTCAATTGTCAATTGTCAACTGTCAATTTAATCTTCTTCAGTTATGCCAACAGTTGTCAGCGGAATTAGATCTACGGGGAATCTTCACCTGGGAAATTACTTCGGAGCGGTGAAGAATTTCATTGAAATGCAACACCATCATGATACTTTTTTCTTTATTGCAGATCTTCATTCACTTACCACCCATCCAACACCGGAACATTTATATGGCAATGTGAGACAGGTTCTTGCCGAATATCTTGCCTGCGGTATCGATCCTGAAAAGGCGACGGTTTTTATCCAGAGTGATGTGCCTGAGATTGCAGAGCTTTATCTTCTTTTGAATATGAATGCCTACCTGGGAGAACTTGAGCGTACGACCTCCTTCAAGGACAAGGCCCGTCAGCAGCCGGATAATGTAAATGCCGGATTGCTCACCTATCCAGTGTTGATGGCAGCCGATATCATCATTCACAAGGCCCATCTGGTTCCGGTGGGGAAGGACCAGGAGCAAAACCTTGAAATGGCGAGAACTTTTGCCCGTCGTTTCAACCGGATGTACAATGTGGAACTCTTTCCTATTCCACGTCCATATGTATTTGAAGGACAGGATATGGTCAAAATACCGGGTCTCGATGGATCAGGTAAAATGGGGAAATCGGAAGGCAATGCAGTTTCGTTGGCTGATTCGCCGGCCGTGATCCGGAAAAAGGTAATGAAAGCGGTTACCGATAGTGGTCCTATCGAGCCAAATCAGCAAAAACCGGAAGTGATTCAAAATCTGTTTACATTGCTGGATGTGGTCTCCACTCCCGATGTAGTCTCCCATTTTGATCTGCAATACAAAAACTGCTCTATCCGCTATGGCGACCTGAAAAAGCAACTTGCTGAAGATATTGTCAATTTTACGGCCCCCATCCGTGAAAAGATTGAGATGATGCTGGCAGATGACCAGTACCTTTCCAAAGTTGCAAAACTCGGAGCCGAAAAGGCGAGGGCATCTGCCTCCCGAACTTTGCAGGAGGTCAGGGAGGTAATTGGCGTGAAGAAATTTTATTAATCAGGCTTCCTTTTTGTGACAAATCGCCCTGGGGACATATGGACTTATGGTCTTTGCCCTATTGAAACGGAAGACAGCATAGCCAGAAGATACCACAACTACTTCAGGCACTTTAGTTCACTTTAGACACTTTAGGCACTTTACGATAAATATAAATTGTATGACCAGAGAGATCCCTGTCAAATATGACCCGACAGCCATCGAAGAGAAATGGTATGGTTACTGGATGGAAAATAGATTTTTCCACTCTGAACCGGATAAGCGTGAACCCTACACCATTGTAATTCCGCCGCCTAATGTGACGGGAGTCCTGCACATGGGACACATGCTGAACAATACCATCCAGGATGTGCTGGTGCGCCGTGCAAGAATGCTGGGCAAAAACGCCTGTTGGGTTCCGGGTACCGATCATGCTTCTATTGCTACTGAGGCAAAGGTGGTTGATAAGTTGCTGAAGGAAGGCATCCGAAAAGATAGCATGACCCGTGAGAAATTCTTGGAACATGCCTGGGAGTGGACCGATAAGCATGGTGGAATTATTCTGGAACAGCTCAAAAAACTGGGTGCCTCCTGCGATTGGGACCGCACGGCCTTTACCATGGACCCAATACGATCAAGAGCGGTGATACGATCTTTCGTCGAATTGTACAACAAGGGATATGTTTACCGTGGGGTACGTATGGTCAACTGGGATCCTGCAGCAAAAACTGCCTTGTCGGACGAAGAGGTCATTTACAGGGAGGAGCAATCAAAATTGTACTATGTGCGGTATCTGGTGGAGGGAACTACCGACCAATATGTTACGGTAGCCACCACACGTCCTGAAACGATTTTAGGGGATACTGCAGTTTGTGTGAACCCGGAGGATCTCCGTTATCTTCACCTTACCGGGAAGAGGGTGCTGGTACCGCTGGTCAACCGTAGTGTTCCTATTATTCAGGATAGCTATGTTGAAATGGAATTTGGAACAGGATGTCTCAAAATTACTCCGGCACACGATACCAATGACTATGAAATCGGCATTCGCCACAATCTGGAGGTGATTGACACTTTTAATGATGACGGTACACTCAGCGGGAAAGCACAGTTGTTGGTTGGGGTGGACCGTTTTGAGGCGCGCAAGCAGATTATTCCATTGCTTGAAGCCGCTGGCAACCTTGTCAAGATTGAGGATTACAACAACAAGGTGGGTTATTCGGAACGTACCCATGTGCCGATTGAACCCAAACTCTCGATGCAGTGGTATCTGAAGATGGGTGAGATGGCCAAGCCTGCACTCGACGCAGTTGAAAATGATACCATCCGTTTTTATCCTTCCAAGTTCAAGAATCTATACCGCCACTGGATGGAAAACATCAAGGACTGGTGCGTGTCACGGCAGCTTTGGTGGGGTCACCGGATTCCTGTTTACTACCTGGCTGACGGATCTTTTGTGGTAGCTGAATCAGAAGAAAAGGCATTGGAATTGGCCAGGATCAAAACTGGTATTGGACCACTGGGACTTAAGGATTTGCGCCAGGATGAAGATGTGCTGGATACCTGGGCCTCTTCCTGGTTATGGCCGATGTCTGTCTTTGAAAAGGAGGATGCTTTCGATACTTCTGACTTGGATTACTACTATCCTACCAGTGACCTTGTCACAGCTCCCGATATTATCTTTTTCTGGGTGGCAAGGATGGTAATTGCCGGTTATGAATTCAAGGGAGTTCCACCATTCAAAAATGTGTATTTCACAGGGATGGTTCGCGACAAACTCAGAAGGAAAATGTCCAAGTCTTTGGGCAACTCCCCTGATCCGCTCGATCTGATTGCGAAGTACGGAGCCGATGGAGTCAGGGTAGGTATGTTGCTCTGCTCTCCTGCCGGAAGTGATATTCTCTTTGATGAATCACTGACCGATCAGGGTAGAGGATTCCAGACCAAAGTATGGAACTCCTTCAGGCTAATCAACGGATGGGAAATTGACGTAAATATTGCACAGCCCGAACATTCCAAATTGGGAATTGAATGGTTTAGGGCAAAACTCGATGAAGCCATACTCCTGATGGAGGATCATTTTGAAAAATACAGGTTGAATGATGCTTTACTAACCATTTATACAACTATCAGGGATGAGTTTTCAGGGTGGTTGCTGGAGATTATCAAGCCGGCTTACCTGCAACCCATTGATGCAAAAACCTATGCCGAGGTGATACAACTGCTGGATGAAGTGCTTCGGCTGTTGCATCCTTTTATGCCTTTTATCAGCGAGGAGATCTGGCAGTTGATTGGGGAACGGAAGGAAGATGAGTCCATTATGCTGGCAGAATGGCCAAAGGCCTCCGGCCGTAACGAGGAACGATGTGGAAGATTTGAATTGGCCAAAGAGCTGATTTCCGGAATCCGCAGCGTCAGGAAGGAGAAAAACATAGCTACAAGGGAGGAAATTGAACTTTTTCTTATCCCCGGAGAGAAGGGTTATGTGCCCGAATTCAATGCAGTGGTCACCAGATTGGGCAATATTTCAAAATTAGAGATACGCTCGGAAGAGGTGGTCGGTGCCGCCAATTTTATGGTGAAGGCAACTGCCTGTTACATTCCGTTTGCCGGGAATGTCGATGTTGAAGCAGAGATTGCCAAAATTAACGAAGAGTTAAAATACAACAAGGGATTCCTGGATGCAGTACTTCGAAAACTGGGCAACGAGAAATTTGTTGGTAGTGCACCCTTAGCTGTTGTTGAAGTCGAGCGGAAGAAACAAGCCGATGCCGAGGAGAAGATTAAAATTCTGGAAGAAAGGCTTGAAAATCTGCGGAATTAGCAATTAAAAATTAGAAATTGGGGAATCGATGAACTATTTTCTGCTCATCAATTCCCCAATTTTCTATTCACCACAGATCAAATAATCTGTAATTTCCAATTAATGAAGAACCTCTTCTACCTGGCAGTAGGGCAATCCCCATGCATCGGCCACTCCCCGATATACTACTTTGCCATTGACAACATTGAGGCCCTTGCGCAGGGCTTTGTCTTCGATGCAAGCCTTTTTCCAGCCATGGGCAGCCAGACTGATGGCATAGGGAAGGGTTGCATTGGTAAGCGCAATGGTTGAAGTACGCGGAACGGCGCCCGGCATATTGGCTACGGTATAGTGAATCACATCATCAATGACATAGGTCGGATGATCGTGGGTAGATGGTACGGTTGTTTCTATGCACCCACCCTGGTCAACGGCGACATCCACCATGACAGTGCCCGGATTCATCGTTTTTAGCATGTCCTTGGTGACGAGGAATGGTGCCTTGGCTCCAGGTATCAATACTGCACCAATGATTAGATCGCTTACCTGTACCTGCAAGCGGATGTTGTAATCGTTCGACATTTGGGTCTTGACATTGGCAGGCATGATGTCATCCAGATAACGGAGGCGTTTGAGGCTGATGTCCATAATGGTCACATCGGCACCCAGTCCGGCAGCCATCTTGGCGGCTTCCGTTCCGACAATACCGCCACCGAGGATCAATACCTTGGCAGGAAGTACCCCGGGTACACCACCAAGCAACATGCCACGTCCACCGTAGGTCTTCTCAAGGTATTTGGCCCCTTCGTGGATAGACATTCTTCCGGCAACTTCAGACATTGGGATCAACAACGGAAGGGAACGATCGTCCAATTCCACGGTTTCATAGGCCAGACAGACAGCCTTGCGGCCTATCATGGCATGTGTCAATGTCTCTGAGGAGGCAAAATGGAAATAGGTGTATACCAATTGTCCTTCCTTAATCAGCTCGTACTCCGATTCGATCGGCTCTTTAACCTTTACGATCATGCCGGCTATGGCATAAACCTCTTCAATCGTGGGCAAAATTCTGCCACCAGCGGCTACATATTCAGCGTCAGCAAATCCACTGCCGTTTCCGGCGGTAGCCTGAACATATACCTCATTTCCTCTTTTAACCAATTCGGCTACTCCCGCAGGGGTCAGCGCAACACGGTTTTCATTATTTTTGATCTCTTTGGGTAATCCTATTATCATGGCAACTAAATTTATTTGGATACAAAATTAAGCAAAGAAACTACCATCCAACCATGACTAAATCCCATGTATTTATTGGTTCATGCAGATTTACACTTGGGGATAAAGTCTTCTAATTTGCTTCACAATTTCCATTTAGCCGGTCTATTTCTTAACAAAAAGAAAGCATTTGGCAGGGAAAATGGAATAATTAGTTTTGTATCTTTGGCCCTGATAAATTTGAAATCAACGGAATGCCAGCAATATCATACAGAGGAGAGGAGTTACCTGAATCGGCCATCAGGAAACTGGTGCCTTATGCCGAAAAGGCCAAATCATTGGGTCGCAAAGTTTACCATCTCAATATTGGTCAGCCGGATATCAAAACGCCTCAACACGCCATTGAACGGATCCGTAATTTTAATTTCGACCTTATTCCCTATGGCCACTCCTTTGGGAACGATACCTACCGGACGAAACTGGCCCAATATTACCGCGATCGGAACCTGGAAGTGGATGCGTCCCAGATCCTGATCACGACCGGGGGTTCGGAGGCCATTTCCTTTGCCTTTATGGTTTGTTTCAATCCGGGCGAAGAGGTCATTATTCCCGAACCATTTTATGCCAATTACCAATCATTTGCCATTGCCAATAACGTAGTGATTAAACCCATTACTTCGGACATATCCAATGGGTTTCAGTTACCCTCTGTCAAAGAATTTGAAAAATTGATTGGTCCGAAAACGAAAGGGATATTTATTTGCAATCCCAACAATCCGACTGGATATGTTTATACCCGTGAAGAGTTGTTGCAACTTCAGGAACTGGTATTAAAATATGATCTTTTTCTGATTGCTGATGAGGTTTACAGCGAATTTGTGTACGATGGGAAGCTGCATTATTCGGTTTTGGAACTCAACAGAATCCGTGAAAATGTTGTCATGGTTGATTCTGTCTCGAAGCGTTTCAGTGCCTGTGGAATTCGAATAGGTTCATTGGTATCCAAAAATAAAAAAGTTATTCAGACAATTGCAAAACTGGCCATGGCCAGGCTTTGTCCTCCCATGCTTGGTCAGGTCGTTGCCGAATCGGCAGTCGATTCTCCTCCCGAATACATGGAAGATGTTTACAGGGAATATCTCCAGCGGAGAGATTATTTTATCAAGGCACTCAACCAGATTGAGGGAGTTTATTCTCCCATGCCAATGGGCGCTTTTTATTCGATGGTTCAATTGCCCATCGATGACAGCGACCGTTTTTGCCAGTGGATGCTCGAGGAGTTCGAACACAAGGGGGCAACAGTGATGATGGCTCCGGCTTCCGGGTTTTATTCTACGCCAGGAATCGGAAACAACCAGGTAAGGGTGGCCTATGTGCTGAATATTGATGATCTTAAGGAGGCCGTCGAATGTCTGGAGGTAGCTTTGAAGGTTTATCCAGGAAGAACAAATTGAAAAAGAGGTAATTAATTCATCTTACGAAAGTTTTATCCCCTGACGGGGAATCCTAACCCACACAATTTACCTCCCTATTGAGCTTAATGCCTGACGGGCAAATGCAATGCAAAGAAGAGAGAAGCATTTCAAACTCGCTTCTCTCTTCTTTATTTAGCTTCAACAGAAGACTGATTTATAAATCTGTGATCACCCGATGCCTTGGTACCAGCAACTTCATCAGTGACCAAGTAACAACGTAAGTAAATGAACACACGATAAACATGATTCCATAAGCTACTTTTGGTGTAGCTACATATAAATCAGTAAGGTAGCCAACGAGCAACTGAACCAGCACTCCGCCAACACCTCCGGCCATTGCTCCGATACCGGTCACAGAGCCGATTGCTTTCTTGGGAAACATATCAGATACAGTGGTAAACATATTGGCCGACCATGCCTGATGCGCAGCAGCTCCTATACAGATTACCGCAACCGCTAATGTGGAAGCATAGGTTCCGAAATGGTCCACATTTCCAAAATATTGGGTGGATAACACGGTCAAGGGAAAGAGTGCGATCAATAACATCGATGTCATACGGGCCTGATAGACAGGCATTCCTCTTTTCATCATAAACATAGGGATACTGCCCCCAAATACACTACCAAAAATGGCAACACCATAGACGGTAAAGGTCGGCCACATCAATTCAGCCTTGCTCATGCCAAACTGTTTGTGCAGGTAATCGGGCAACCAGAAAAGATAGAACCACCAGATTCCATCGGTCATGAATTTACCTACGAAAACTGCCCAGGTTTGACGATAGGTTAAAAGTTTCAGCCATGGAACCTTTGCCTTGTCCTGGTCAATCTCGGATTGGATGGTTAAGACTACATCATCACTGTGTATATAGGCATATTCTGCTTTGGAAAGACGCTTCTGCTTTGACGGGGAATCATAAAAGATGAACCAGAAAATCAGCCAGATGAAACCAATGGCACCGGTCAAGACAAATGCCATCTTCCACCCTAATTGATCACCAAAAAATACCATGCACCATGGGACGAACAAAGCAGCGATCATGGCTCCCAAATTGGAACCGCTGTTAAAAATTCCGGTTGCGAGCGCCCGCTCTTTCTTCGGGAACCATTCCGCGACCGTTTTGATGGAAGCAGGGAAGTTTCCTGCCTCACCTACACCGAATAAACTCCGGATAGCGACATGTAAGGCAATTACACTACCTGCAAGAGCATTGAGTATACCAAAAATTGACCAAACGATCAGGGACAATGCCAGTCCCAGTTTGGTACCGATTTTGTCAATAACCCAACCGGCTATGATGGTCATTCCTGCATAAAATGCCGTAAAAAAAGATGTGATAAAAGCATAATCGGTATTGGTCCACCCGAATCCACCAGATGCGACAGGGGAGCAAAAGAATTCCTTTATGTTAGCAAGTACCTGCCTGTCCATATAGTTGATCGTGGTAGCGAACAACAACAGGGATGCAATCACCCATCGGTACTTTCCGATCTTTTGGGCTACTTCATTTTTATTACTCATTCAGTTTATTGTTAGTGGTTTGTCTTATTTTCCGAATCCAAAATACTTTTCAGCATTGTTGAAAGAGATGTCTTCTACCATTTTCCCAAGGAGCTGCATGTCGGCAGGAATTTCCCCTTTTTCAACATCATTGCCCAGTAAATTACAAAGGATTCTCCTGAAATATTCGTGCCGCGGATAGGAGAGGAAACTCCTGGAATCGGTCAGCATGCCGACAAAACGGCTCAAAAGACCAAGATTGGAGAGGGATTTCATCTGGTTCTCCATTAATGGAGAACCAGATGAAATCCCTCTCCAATCTTGGTCTTTTGAGCCGTTTTGTCGGCATGCTGACCGATTCCAGGAGTTTCCTCTCCTATCCGCGGCACGAATATTTCAGGAGAATCCTTTGTAATTTACTGGGCAATGATGTTGAAAAAGGGGAAATTCCTGCCGACATGCAGCTCCTTGGGAAAATGGTAGAAGACATCTCTTTCAACAATGCTGAAAAGTATTTTGGATTCGGAAAATAAGACAAACCACTAACAATAAACTGAATGAGTAATAAAAATGAAGTAGCCCAAAAGATCGGAAAGTACCGATGGGTGATTGCATCCCTGTTGTTGTTCGCTACCACGATCAACTATATGGACAGGCAGGTACTTGCTAACATAAAGGAATTCTTTTGCTCCCCTGTCGCATCTGGTGGATTCGGGTGGACCAATACCGATTATGCTTTTATCACATCTTTTTTTACGGCATTTTATGCAGGAATGACCATCATAGCCGGTTGGGTTATTGACAAAATCGGTACCAAACTGGGACTGGCATTGTCCCTGATCGTTTGGTCAATTTTTGGTATACTCAATGCTCTTGCAGGTAGTGTAATTGCCTTACATGTCGCTATCCGGAGTTTATTCGGTGTAGGTGAGGCAGGAAACTTCCCTGCTTCCATCAAAACGGTCGCGGAATGGTTCCCGAAGAAAGAGCGGGCGCTCGCAACCGGAATTTTTAACAGCGGTTCCAATTTGGGAGCCATGATCGCTGCTTTGTTCGTCCCATGGTGCATGGTATTTTTTGGTGATCAATTAGGGTGGAAGATGGCATTTGTCTTGACCGGTGCCATTGGTTTCATCTGGCTGATTTTCTGGTTCATCTTTTATGATTCCCCGTCAAAGCAGAAGCGTCTTTCCAAAGCAGAATATGCCTATATACACAGTGATGATGTAGTCTTAACCATCCAATCCGAGATTGACCAGGACAAGGCAAAGGTTCCATGGCTGAAACTTTTAACCTATCGTCAAACCTGGGCAGTTTTCGTAGGTAAATTCATGACCGATGGAATCTGGTGGTTCTATCTTTTCTGGTTGCCCGATTACCTGCACAAACAGTTTGGCATGAGCAAGGCTGAATTGATGTGGCCGACCTTTACCGTCTATGGTGTTGCCATTTTTGGTAGTGTATTTGGGGGCAGTATCCCTATGTTTATGATGAAAAGAGGAATGCCTGTCTATCAGGCCCGTATGACATCGATGTTATTGATCGCACTCTTTCCCTTGACCGTGTTATCCACCCAATATTTTGGAAATGTGGACCATTTCGGAACCTATGCTTCCACATTAGCGGTTGCGGTAATCTGTATAGGAGCTGCTGCGCATCAGGCATGGTCGGCCAATATGTTTACCACTGTATCTGATATGTTTCCCAAGAAAGCAATCGGCTCTGTGACCGGTATCGGAGCAATGGCCGGAGGTGTTGGCGGAGTGCTGGTTCAGTTGCTCGTTGGCTACCTTACTGATTTATATGTAGCTACACCAAAAGTAGCTTATGGAATCATGTTTATCGTGTGTTCATTTACTTACGTTGTTACTTGGTCACTGATGAAGTTGCTGGTACCAAGGCATCGGGTGATCACAGATTTATAAATCAGTCTTCTGTTGAAGCTAAATAAAGAAGAGAGAAGCGAGTTTGAAATGCTTCTCTCTTCTTTGCATTGCATTTGCCCGTCAGGCATTAAGCTCAATAGGGAGGTAAATTGTGTGGGTTAGGATTCCCCGTCAGGGGATAAAACTTTCGTAAGATGAATTAATTACCTCTTTTTCAATTTGTTCTTCCTGGATAAACCTTCAAAGCTACCTCCAGACATTCGACGGCCTCCTTAAGATCATCAATATTCAGCACATAGGCCACCCTTACCTGGTTGTTTCCGATTCCTGGCGTAGAATAAAACCCGGAAGCCGGAGCCATCATCACTGTTGCCCCCTTGTGTTCGAACTCCTCGAGCATCCACTGGCAAAAACGGTCGCTGTCATCGATGGGCAATTGAACCATCGAATAAAAAGCGCCCATTGGCATGGGAGAATAAACTCCCTCAATCTGGTTGAGTGCCTTGATAAAATAATCTCTCCGCTGGAGATATTCCCTGTAAACATCTTCCATGTATTCGGGAGGAGAATCGACTGCCGATTCGGCAACGACCTGACCAAGCATGGGAGGACAAAGCCTGGCCATGGCCAGTTTTGCAATTGTCTGAATAACTTTTTTATTTTTGGATACCAATGAACCTATTCGAATTCCACAGGCACTGAAACGCTTCGAGACAGAATCAACCATGACAACATTTTCACGGATTCTGTTGAGTTCCAAAACCGAATAATGCAGCTTCCCATCGTACACAAATTCGCTGTAAACCTCATCAGCAATCAGAAAAAGATCATATTTTAATACCAGTTCCTGAAGTTGCAACAACTCTTCACGGGTATAAACATATCCAGTCGGATTGTTGGGATTGCAAATAAATATCCCTTTCGTTTTCGGACCAATCAATTTTTCAAATTCTTTGACAGAGGGTAACTGAAACCCATTGGATATGTCCGAAGTAATGGGTTTAATCACTACGTTATTGGCAATGGCAAATGATTGGTAATTGGCATAAAATGGTTCGGGAATAATGACCTCTTCGCCCGGATTGAAACAAACCATAAAGGCAAAGGAAATGGCCTCCGAACCCCCGGTCGTGATCAGGATCTGGGACGCATCCACTTCCAGGTTCCGATCGCGGTAATATTGGGCCAGTTTCGTCCGGTAGGTATCGTTCCCAAAGGAGTGGCCATAGGGAATAAGGTCGAAATTAAAATTACGGATCCGTTCAATGGCGTGTTGAGGCGTTTTGATATCCGGCTGACCAATATTGAGATGGTAAACTTTGCGACCCAATGATTTGGCCTTTTCGGCATAAGGCACCAGTTTCCTGATGGCCGATTCAGGTAACTCCTCTCCTCTGTATGATATTGCTGGCATTCCGTTGATTTCAAATTTATCAGGGCCAAAGATACAAAACTAATTATTCCATTTTCCCTGCCAAATGCTTTCTTTTTGTTAAGAAATAGACCGGCTAAATGGAAATTGTGAAGCAAATTAGAAGACTTTATCCCCAAGTGTAAATCTGCATGAACCAATAAATACATGGGATTTAGTCATGGTTGGATGGTAGTTTCTTTGCTTAATTTTGTATCCAAATAAATTTAGTTGCCATGATAATAGGATTACCCAAAGAGATCAAAAATAATGAAAACCGTGTTGCGCTGACCCCTGCGGGAGTAGCCGAATTGGTTAAAAGAGGAAATGAGGTATATGTTCAGGCTACCGCCGGAAACGGCAGTGGATTTGCTGACGCTGAATATGTAGCCGCTGGTGGCAGAATTTTGCCCACGATTGAAGAGGTTTATGCCATAGCCGGCATGATCGTAAAGGTTAAAGAGCCGATCGAATCGGAGTACGAGCTGATTAAGGAAGGACAATTGGTATACACCTATTTCCATTTTGCCTCCTCAGAGACATTGACACATGCCATGATAGGCCGCAAGGCTGTCTGTCTGGCCTATGAAACCGTGGAATTGGACGATCGTTCCCTTCCGTTGTTGATCCCAATGTCTGAAGTTGCCGGAAGAATGTCTATCCACGAAGGGGCCAAATACCTTGAGAAGACCTACGGTGGACGTGGCATGTTGCTTGGTGGTGTACCCGGGGTACTTCCTGCCAAGGTATTGATCCTCGGTGGCGGTATTGTCGGAACGGAAGCCGCCAAGATGGCTGCCGGACTGGGTGCCGATGTGACCATTATGGACATCAGCCTCAAACGCCTCCGTTATCTGGATGACATCATGCCTGCCAATGTCAAGACCCAAATGTCGAACGATTACAACATCCGCTTGCAGGTACAGGTAAGCGATCTAATCATTGGTGCAGTATTGATACCTGGAGCCAAGGCACCATTCCTCGTCACCAAGGACATGCTAAAAACGATGAATCCGGGCACTGTCATGGTGGATGTCGCCGTTGACCAGGGTGGGTGCATAGAAACAACCGTACCATCTACCCACGATCATCCGACCTATGTCATTGATGATGTGATTCACTATACCGTAGCCAATATGCCGGGCGCCGTTCCGCGTACTTCAACCATTGCGCTTACCAATGCAACCCTTCCCTATGCCATCAGTCTGGCTGCCCATGGCTGGAAAAAGGCTTGCATCGAAGACAAAGCCCTGCGCAAGGGCCTCAATGTTGTCAATGGCAAAGTAGTATATCGGGGAGTGGCCGATGCATGGGGATTGCCCTACTGCCAGGTAGAAGAGGTTCTTCATTAATTGGAAATTACAGATTATTTGATCTGTGGTGAATAGAAAATTGGGGAATTGATGAGCAGAAAATAGTTCATCGATTCCCCAATTTCTAATTTTTAATTGCTAATTCCGCAGATTTTCAAGCCTTTCTTCCAGAATTTTAATCTTCTCCTCGGCATCGGCTTGTTTCTTCCGCTCGACTTCAACAACAGCTAAGGGTGCACTACCAACAAATTTCTCGTTGCCCAGTTTTCGAAGTACTGCATCCAGGAATCCCTTGTTGTATTTTAACTCTTCGTTAATTTTGGCAATCTCTGCTTCAACATCGACATTCCCGGCAAACGGAATGTAACAGGCAGTTGCCTTCACCATAAAATTGGCGGCACCGACCACCTCTTCCGAGCGTATCTCTAATTTTGAAATATTGCCCAATCTGGTGACCACTGCATTGAATTCGGGCACATAACCCTTCTCTCCGGGGATAAGAAAAAGTTCAATTTCCTCCCTTGTAGCTATGTTTTTCTCCTTCCTGACGCTGCGGATTCCGGAAATCAGCTCTTTGGCCAATTCAAATCTTCCACATCGTTCCTCGTTACGGCCGGAGGCCTTTGGCCATTCTGCCAGCATAATGGACTCATCTTCCTTCCGTTCCCCAATCAACTGCCAGATCTCCTCGCTGATAAAAGGCATAAAAGGATGCAACAGCCGAAGCACTTCATCCAGCAGTTGTATCACCTCGGCATAGGTTTTTGCATCAATGGGTTGCAGGTAAGCCGGCTTGATAATCTCCAGCAACCACCCTGAAAACTCATCCCTGATAGTTGTATAAATGGTTAGTAAAGCATCATTCAACCTGTATTTTTCAAAATGATCCTCCATCAGGAGTATGGCTTCATCGAGTTTTGCCCTAAACCATTCAATTCCCAATTTGGAATGTTCGGGCTGTGCAATATTTACGTCAATTTCCCATCCGTTGATTAGCCTGAAGGAGTTCCATACTTTGGTCTGGAATCCTCTACCCTGATCGGTCAGTGATTCATCAAAGAGAATATCACTTCCGGCAGGAGAGCAGAGCAACATACCTACCCTGACTCCATCGGCTCCGTACTTCGCAATCAGATCGAGCGGATCAGGGGAGTTGCCCAAAGACTTGGACATTTTCCTTCTGAGTTTGTCGCGAACCATCCCTGTGAAATACACATTTTTGAATGGTGGAACTCCCTTGAATTCATAACCGGCAATTACCATCCTTGCCACCCAGAAAAAGATAATATCGGGAGCTGTGACAAGGTCACTGGTAGGATAGTAGTAATCCAAGTCAGAAGTATCGAAAGCATCCTCCTTTTCAAAGACAGACATCGGCCATAACCAGGAAGAGGCCCAGGTATCCAGCACATCTTCATCCTGGCGCAAATCCTTAAGTCCCAGTGGTCCAATACCAGTTTTGATCCTGGCCAATTCCAATGCCTTTTCTTCTGATTCAGCTACCACAAAAGATCCGTCAGCCAGGTAGTAAACAGGAATCCGGTGACCCCACCAAAGCTGCCGTGACACGCACCAGTCCTTGATGTTTTCCATCCAGTGGCGGTATAGATTCTTGAACTTGGAAGGATAAAAACGGATGGTATCATTTTCAACTGCGTCGAGTGCAGGCTTGGCCATCTCACCCATCTTCAGATACCACTGCATCGAGAGTTTGGGTTCAATCGGCACATGGGTACGTTCCGAATAACCCACCTTGTTGTTGTAATCCTCAATCTTGACAAGGTTGCCAGCGGCTTCAAGCAATGGAATAATCTGCTTGCGCGCCTCAAAACGGTCCACCCCAACCAACAACTGTGCTTTCCCGCTGAGTGTACCGTCATCATTAAAAGTGTCAATCACCTCCAGATTGTGGCGAATGCCGATTTCATAGTCATTGGTATCGTGTGCCGGAGTAATTTTGAGACATCCTGTTCCAAATTCCATTTCAACATAGCTATCCTGAATAATAGGAACACTACGGTTGACCAGCGGTACCAGCACCCTCTTCCCGGTAAGGTGAAGATAACGGAGATCCTCCGGGTTCACACAAACTGCAGTATCCCCTAAAATCGTTTCAGGACGTGTGGTGGCTACCGTAACATATTGGTCGGTAGTTCCCTCCACCAGATACCGCACATAGTACAATTTTGATTGCTCCTCCCTGTAAATGACCTCTTCGTCCGACAAGGCAGTTTTTGCTGCAGGATCCCAGTTGACCATACGTACCCCACGGTAAACATATCCCTTGTTGTACAATTCGACGAAAGATCGTATCACCGCTCTTGATCGTATTGGGTCCATGGTAAAGGCCGTGCGGTCCCAATCGCAGGAGGCACCCAGTTTTTTGAGCTGTTCCAGAATAATTCCACCATGCTTATCGGTCCACTCCCAGGCATGTTCCAAGAATTTCTCACGGGTCATGCTATCTTTTCGGATGCCTTCCTTCAGCAACTTATCAACCACCTTTGCCTCAGTAGCAATAGAAGCATGATCGGTACCCGGAACCCAACAGGCGTTTTTGCCCAGCATTCTTGCACGGCGCACCAGCACATCCTGGATGGTATTGTTCAGCATGTGTCCCATGTGCAGGACTCCCGTCACATTAGGCGGCGGAATTACAATGGTGTAGGGTTCACGCTTATCCGGTTCAGAGTGGAAAAATCTATTTTCCATCCAGTAACCATACCATTTCTCTTCGATGGCTGTCGGGTCATATTTGACAGGGATCTCTCTGGTCATACAATTTATATTTATCGTAAAGTGCCTAAAGTGTCTAAAGTGAACTAAAGTGCCTGAAGTAGTTGTGGTATCTTCTGGCTATGCTGTCTTCCGTTTCAATAGGGCAAAGACCATAAGTCCATATGTCCCCAGGGCGATTTGTCACAAAAAGGAAGCCTGATTAATAAAATTTCTTCACGCCAATTACCTCCCTGACCTCCTGCAAAGTTCGGGAGGCAGATGCCCTCGCCTTTTCGGCTCCGAGTTTTGCAACTTTGGAAAGGTACTGGTCATCTGCCAGCATCATCTCAATCTTTTCACGGATGGGGGCCGTAAAATTGACAATATCTTCAGCAAGTTGCTTTTTCAGGTCGCCATAGCGGATAGAGCAGTTTTTGTATTGCAGATCAAAATGGGAGACTACATCGGGAGTGGAGACCACATCCAGCAATGTAAACAGATTTTGAATCACTTCCGGTTTTTGCTGATTTGGCTCGATAGGACCACTATCGGTAACCGCTTTCATTACCTTTTTCCGGATCACGGCCGGCGAATCAGCCAACGAAACTGCATTGCCTTCCGATTTCCCCATTTTACCTGATCCATCGAGACCCGGTATTTTGACCATATCCTGTCCTTCAAATACATATGGACGTGGAATAGGAAAGAGTTCCACATTGTACATCCGGTTGAAACGACGGGCAAAAGTTCTCGCCATTTCAAGGTTTTGCTCCTGGTCCTTCCCCACCGGAACCAGATGGGCCTTGTGAATGATGATATCGGCTGCCATCAACACTGGATAGGTGAGCAATCCGGCATTTACATTATCCGGCTGCTGACGGGCCTTGTCCTTGAAGGAGGTCGTACGCTCAAGTTCTCCCAGGTAGGCATTCATATTCAAAAGAAGATAAAGCTCTGCAATCTCAGGCACATCACTCTGGATAAAAACCGTCGCCTTTTCAGGATCGATACCGCAGGCAAGATATTCGGCAAGAACCTGTCTCACATTGCCATATAAATGTTCCGGTGTTGGATGGGTGGTAAGTGAATGAAGATCTGCAATAAAGAAAAAAGTATCATGATGGTGTTGCATTTCAATGAAATTCTTCACCGCTCCGAAGTAATTTCCCAGGTGAAGATTCCCCGTAGATCTAATTCCGCTGACAACTGTTGGCATAACTGAAGAAGATTAAATTGACAGTTGACAATTGACAATTGACAATTATTTAAGTATTAATTACGAAATATTTATATTGAAACCAAAGCCAAAAAATTCAAAAACAATCACGCAAAGATCGCAATTGTAAAGCAAAACTTGTAAAGAATTTAGCAACGGATTAAATTTCTTTGCAATTTCTGCTGACCTCTGTGCGGGCTTTGCGTGATTAATTAAAATTCACGACCTACTTATTCCACTGCAAAAATAGCAAAACTCACTTACTGTACAATTTCGAAATTTTCGGTTTCGATAAGGGGTTCTCCTTTCAATCTAAGCAGGATTTGTGCGACAGCCAGTGTATCCTTTTCGCAGTATCGGGCAATTCTCTCGAGATCGTCCTCCTTATAGTAAACGTTAGCCACCTGGCTTCCATCAATGTCATCTTTTGGAGTTGGCACATCAAAGATCGTGCACAAGAGGTCGAGCGAAGTGTAATGCTTATAATCCCCAAATTTCCACAACTGCATGGTATCCAATAAGTAATCCCGTACTTCCCATGGCTTTGCCCCTGCAATATCGAGGATGGCAGGCAATTTCAAACCATTCACCAACACCCTCCTGGCAATATAGGGAAAGTCAAATTCCTGTCCATTGTGGGCACACAAACGATGGGCAGGATTGGCCATAAATTTGCCAAGCATTTCCAGAAATTCTGTCAAAAGGGTAGATTCATCAGTTCCATAGAAGGATTTGACCCTGTAGATTCTTTTGTTTGCCCTTCGGTAGATGGTTCCACAAGAAATGCAGACGATTTTGCCAAATTCGGCATATATTCCAGCCCTTTCAAAAAGCTTTTCGGCACTTTCCCCCTCTTTGGCCATCGTTTCGGCTTTGCGTATCCAGAGTTTCTGCAACTTTTCAGGAAAATCAGCTAATTTTTCTACCTGCGGTACCGTTTCGATATCGAGGTAAAGGATATGCTCGGGTTGAATTTTTTCAAGCATGGCGAAAGAATTTTTAATTACAAATTAAAAATTAAAAATGAACCAAGATTCGACCATCACAAATTCGTAATTCGTAATTGTTATGGATGGTCGTTCAGATGTTTCTCAATATACTGTGTAATGATATCGATGGCAACAGTATTGTTACCACCTTCAGGAACGATGATATCGGCATAACGCTTGGTAGGCTCGATAAACTGGAGATGACTTGGCCTGACCGTATCTTCGTATCTCTTTAAAACGGTTTGCACATCCCTTCCTCTCTCAACCATGTCACGCTGGATCACCCTCGATAAACGCACATCGGCTTCACAATCGACAAAAATCTTGATATCCATCAACCTGCGCAGTTCTTTTGGCCAAAGACAAAGTATCCCTTCGACGATAATCGCTTTTCTTGGAACGATAGTTGTAGTCTCCTCTGCACGGGTGCATGTCAAATAGGAGTATATTGGCTGCTGGACTGCCTCTCCCTTTTTTAGTTTTCGGATATTTTCCGCCAGTAACTCAAACTCAAGTGCATCAGGGTGGTCAAAATTAATTTTTTGCCGCTCTTCAAGAGGCAGGTCACTGTTGTCGCGGTAATAGGCATCCTGCGACATAATGGTCACATCCTTTTCGGCCAGCCTTTCAATAATCTTGTTAACAACCGTTGTCTTGCCGGAACCTGTACCTCCGGCTATCCCTATGATCAGCACACTCATACCTATTGTTCTTTTAAGCTTTCAAGCGAATATTTTTTTTGTCGAATGGAATCGAAGATCGGCGTAGCCAAAACCCACCAAGACATTTTCGGTTAGTGTGAACTTTATCTGGCAGGTATTTCATACAAAGATAACTTAAATTTCGACCAACCTGAATTTTACATCTTCCAAAATAATTGGCCAGAATGCAGAATATCTGCTATTTTTGCAATGCAAACAAATTATCCCACCATGTTTAATCACATTGTACTTTTCAAACTCAAGGATTTTCAGAACGATCAACTGAAATCCGAAATACGTGACCAGATTAAAATTGACTTATTGAATCTCAAAGGGAAAATTGACGAGCTGAAAAATATCGAAGTTGGAGTGAATTTTGAACCAAACAGCCCTTCCTTCGACATAAGCCTCATCACCCGCTTCGATTCCTTTGAGGGATTCCTTGTCTACCGGGATCATCCTGAACATCAGAAAGTTGTCGGACTGGTTCGCGCCAATACGGTGGACAGGGCTGTGGTGGATTATTGGGACTAATTAGGCAGGAAGGATTAGACTAAGGGACTGGGAGACTGGGAGATGTTAATTCGGAGAATTGAACCGCTTAACAGTGAGGTATTGAAACGAAGAAACCAGATTTCTTGAATGATAAAATGGGAATTGACTGAATACTGACAATTTCCCAAGAACTTTAGGCACTAAAGTGCACTTTAGACACTTTAAGCGCTCATTAATAAAAACACAAATCAAGATAAGATGAAGAACCTTTATCCGTTGAAATTCAGACCCATTTACAAGGAAAAAATCTGGGGTGGAACTAGTCTCCAATCCTTGTTCAACAAAGGTGCCCATATCAAAAACCTTGGGGAATCATGGGAACTGTCAGGGGTGCAAGACGACATCTCCGTAGTCTCGGATGGCTTTCTGAAGGGTAATAATCTGGAGGAACTGATTGAAGTTTACATGGGCGAATTGGTCGGAGAAAAGATATATGATAAGTTTGGAACGGAATTTCCACTATTGGTTAAATACATTGATGCCAACGACAGGCTCTCCATTCAGGTTCATCCGAACGATGAACTGGCCAGGGAGCGTCATGGGGCCTATGGCAAAACCGAAATGTGGTACGTCATCCAGGCAGACGAAGGAGCGGAGTTGATATCCGGGTTCAATCGAACCATCGATCGTGACAGTTATTTGATCGCGCTGCAAAACGGCAAACTGGAAAACCTTCTTCAATTTGATTCGGTGAAGGCCGGTGATGTCTTCTTTGTGCCTGCCGGGAGGGTCCATGGCATTGGAAAAGGGATTGTCGTAGCAGAGATTCAGCAAACATCAGATGTCACCTACCGGATTTTTGACTTCAACAGGGTGGATGACAAAGGTAAGCCCCGCGAACTTCATACGGAACTAGCCCTTGATGCCATTGATTTTAAGAAATCGAATAGTGGTTCGATTGACTATGTTCCAAAGGAAAATGAATCGGTAGAACTGGTAAAATGTCCCTATTTTACGACAAATCTCCTGGAACTGACCAACGACTTGGAAAGGGATTTCAGTAAAACAGACTCCTTTGTGATCTATCTCTGCCTGGAAGGGGCCTATTCACTTCAATGTGAATCAGAGATCATCCGGGTTCAGAAGGGAGAAACCCTGCTCGTACCGGCATCCATCGAGAATTTCTTGCTTAAACCCAAGAACGGATCCAAAGCGAAACTACTTGAAGTATACATAGATAAGATATGAATTATGAGTTATAAGTTATAAGATATAGCTCATAACTCATAACTCATAACTCATAACTCATAACACATAACTCATTATCATGTTAATCAAAAGTGCAGAATTTGTCGTAAGCAATACCGATCCCGGTCAATGTCCTGTAAGTGACAAACCAGAATTTGCCTTTATCGGAAGATCCAATGTAGGTAAATCTTCTCTGATCAATATGTTGCTTGGGATGAAGAATCTGGCCAAGACCTCCGCAGAACCGGGAAAGACACGATTGATAAACCACTTTATTGTCAACAACGAATGGTACCTGGTCGACCTGCCGGGATACGGATATGCCAAAGTTTTGCGTTCAAGTCGTGAAAAATGGATCAAATTCATTCGAAAATACATCCTGGAAAGAGAAAATCTTTATTGTGTCCTGGTGTTGCTGGACATACGGCTGGAGCCGCAACAAAACGACCTCGATTTCATGAACTGGTTGGGCGAAAATGAGATACCGTTTGCAATGGTTTTCACAAAAGCCGATAAACTGAGCCGCACACAGATCGAAAAAAATGTGTCTGTCTACCGGGAAGAGATGTTGAAGAGCTGGGAAGAGCTGCCACCACTTTTTATCACCTCTGCCGAAAACAGTACAGGAAAAGATGAATTGCTTGCTTTTATTGAATCTGCCATCAGCATCCAATGACGGCTCAGTTGTAGCTGATTTGATTGCCACCCTGTCATGGCAGTTTCACCAGTGTGACAATAATATTTCTGACTGATTACAAAGAAATAACACTTTTTACCATCAGTTTTTTTATTTTTGCTCCAACAATCCATCCTCATCTCCCAATATGACCGAAATGACCAGAAACATCAAGCTCTTTACAGGAAATGAATCAAGGTATCTATCCGAAAACATCGCTTTAAGTGCAGGTATGGAGCTGGGAAGTTCTTCCTGTCCAAGATTCGCCGACGGGGAATTTGAACCCTGCTACGAGGAAACCATCCGGGGATGTTATACTTTTATTATCCAGTCGACTTTTGCCCCCTCCGACAATTTACTGGAACTGTTGCTGATGGTGGATGCAGCCAAAAGAGCCTCCGCTTACAAAGTCATTGCTGTCATTCCCTATTTCGGGTTTGCCCGCCAGGATAGGAAAGACAGGCCTAGGGTATCCATCGGAGCCAAGTTGATTGCCGACATGCTTTCTGTCGCCGGTATTGACCGGCTCATTACCATGGATCTGCATGCCGACCAGATTCAGGGCTTCTTCAACGTTCCGGTCGACCATTTGAGTGCCGTGGCCATGTTTATTCCATATATTAAACAGATGGGGTTGAAAGACATCGTGATCGCTTCCCCCGATACCGGCGGGACGAAACGTGCCAACGTCTTTGCCAAGCACCTGGGAACCGACATGGTTATCTGCCACAAAACAAGAACCAAAGCCAACCTGATCGATTCTATGACCCTCATCGGTGAAGTTGAAAACAAGGATGTAATTATCATCGATGACATCATCGATACAGGTGGCACAATTGCCAAAGCTGCCGATCTAATGAAGTCCAAAGGGGCCCGTTCCGTACGTGCCTGTGCAACCCATGCCGTACTCTCAGGAACAGCCATAGAACGGCTGGATGCCTCTGCCTTGGACGAAGTTCTGCTAACAGATTCTATTCCACTTCGTCCCCACAACTCAAACAAACTTACCGTTCTCTCCTGTGCACCGCTCTTTGCCGATGTGATCCAGAAAGTGTACGAGAACAAATCCATCAGCTCATCCTTTATCTAATAAAAAATTAAAAATTAAAGATTAATAATTAGGTTGGAAACACTTGCTGTTTTCCAATAATTTAATTCGTAATTTGTAATTTGTAATTTGTAATTAATTATCTTTGTGCCCGATTTAGCAGCATGCCTTTAAGGGTGTGATGCGGACACCTTTCATTGGGAAAGGAGGTCTGAGTAAACACTTTATTATTAAAAAATTTAGAAATGAAAAAATTTGAAATTAAAGGTACTGCGCGTCAGGCCCTTGGAAAAAAAGACACAAGGACCCTGAGAGCTCAGGACTTAGTACCATGCGTTCTTTACGGAGGTGAGACTCCTGTTCACTTCTTTGCTCCGGAAAGTGATTTCCGTAAGATTGTTTATACCCCAAAAGTGTACCAGGCAGAACTGAACATCGATGGTAAAATTTATGATGCCTTCATGCAGGAATTACAGTTTCACCCCGTCACAGACAAACTTTTGCACATCGATTTTCTGCAAATCCGCGACAAGAAAGCTGTAAAAATTGACCTTCCCGTTCGTTTGGACGGTTATGCCAAAGGAATCCAGCAAGGGGGTCGTCTGAAAGCCAACCTCCGCACCCTGAAGGTAAAAGGAGTTTTCAAAAACCTTCCAGACGAGATCGTCATCGACGTTACCAATCTTGGTATTTCTGAAAGTATTCGTGTAGGAGATATCAAGGCAGACGGATATGAGATTATGAACAACAAATCTGTTCCTGTTGCTACAGTGGTCGTAACTCGTGCTGCTCGTGCAGCGATGAATGCTCCCGCTCCTTCCGGAAAGAAGTAATCATCTCATGAAGTATCTGATAGTTGGCCTGGGAAATATCGGAAGTGAGTACGACAATACCCGTCACAACATAGGATTTAAGATATTGGATGCCTTGGCTAAGGCGTCCAATATCTCTTTTAGCGATAACCGGTACGGATTTATCGCTGAGTTGAAATATGCATCCAGGACACTTATTCTACTGAAACCCAACACCTTCATGAACCTGAGCGGAAGGTCTGTGCACTATTGGATGCAAAAAGAAAAGATTCCAATAGAAAATGTACTGATATTGGTGGATGACTTGGCCCTGCCGCTCGGCAAGATCCGGCTTCGCCCCAAGGGAGGTGATGCAGGGCACAACGGACTCAAAAGTATCCAGCAAATTTTGTGCACCAACGAATACAGCAGACTTCGTTTTGGCATCGGAGACGATTTCCCACGGGGATACCAGATTGATCATGTGCTGGGGAAATGGAGCCGGGAAGAAGAAGAAATCGTCGACTCCAAATTGGAAAAGTGCTTCGAGATCATCAAATCATTCGTGACCATCGGGACAGAGCTAACCATGACCAAGTTTAACAAAGGTGCCTAAAGAGAATTTTCGATTTTGGATTTTAGATTGCGCTTCCTAAAAGTTAATTGTCCTGGTTGATATTCTACTTCCCAATCATCCACTTGCCACACTTCCTGATCATCCCCCAGTCATACCCTCCTTTATCACCAATCCGTCACCTTCCCGATATCCCTTCTATCCTTCTTGGTTGGACGACCGGCTCCGCGATCACGCGTGAAGAGGGCTCCACCATGCGTATCATCCAGTTTTTGCAATTCTTCAGGTGATGTAAGGTCTTCTATGTAACCAGGAACCAACTTCGCCCCTACCCTTTTTCCAAGAAGTTCAATGACACGGTAAGTATAGGTTACAGGATTCTTTCTTACCAGGATGGTTTCCCCAACTTTCACAACCCTGGAAGCTTTGACGGCCACTCCCCCGATGGTAATCCGGCCCTTTTTACACTCTTCAGTAGCCAGACTGCGGGTGGCATAGATCCTGACAGACCAGAGGTATTTATCAATGCGGATAGATTCGTCCATATGACAAAGATAAACAATTTTGGATTTTCGAATTTCGATTTCCGATGGGTACTTTGGCTGATTTTGGAGCTATCAATTGTTACTTGGAGAAAAGTCAATTACTACTATGCTTGTTCGCAGCGCAATCCAAAATCGAAATTCCAAAATCCAAAATCTGAGTTTTAACTGTGGAATTATTCTTAAACTATTTCACTCGTTTGCTGTCTATGATTTACTATTTTTAGCGAATCATTCTCAGTTATCAACCTATTTATGAAAAGATACCACATAAGTTTATTATTCCTTGTCCTGCTGGCCATCGCGGCTTGTACTTCTTCCTACAAAGTCGAAAAGTCAGCCTCCTCCAACATACACCTTGATTCACTGATCACAACACCAATCAGCCAGAAAGTAGAAGGGATGATTAAACCCTACCGGGATAAAGTCAATGCCGATATGACTGAGGTTCTTTGCCTTTCGCCTGAGGCAGTCTACGGAGGCAGGCCGGAGAGCCCACTGACCAACTATTGTGCGGATCTTACACTTGAGGAGTCCAACCGGTTTTGTGCCGCCAAATATCCGGCAATAAAGATCGATGTTTCGATGATCAACCGGGGAGGATTACGCGTGCCACTGCCCAAAGGAGAAATCAAAACCATGACCATGTTTGAACTGATGCCCTTCGAAAACGAGATCGTATTTCTTAAATTAAAAGGAGATGTAATGCTCCAGTTCATCAATCATTTGGCTTCCAGAGGTGGTGAAGGAGTGAGTGGAGTGCGCTTTGGTATCAAGGACAATAAAGCAATCCAGGTGGAAATCGGAGGAAAACCCCTTGATCCGGCACAGAGTTACTGGCTTGTGACTTCAGATTATATTGCCAATGGCGGAGACGGCAGCGATATTTTATCCAGGTTGTCAGAACGGATAGATACCGGAATCAAAGCGAGGGATATGTTCATTCAGTATTTTAAAAGACTCGGAAAAGAAGGTAAAACACTCATTGCTAAAACAGACGGGAGGATCTACGATGCAAAATAGAAGAACATTTATCAGGAATCTGGGAGCCGGTGGTTTAGGCGTTTTTATCTTAAACAGCCCCATGCAAGCATTTGCAAAGAACGAACTGATCCAGCTCACCATTCTTCATACCAACGATTTCCATTCTCACATCGATCCATTTCCAAAGGATGCCGCCAGAAATGCCGGTGAAGGAGGAATGGCCAAGAGGGCTGCCATGATTCAGCAAATAAGAGATGAGCAGAAGAATGTGCTGGTCTTTGATGCAGGCGATATTTTCCAGGGAACCCCCTATTTCAACTACTTCAAAGGGGAACTGGAACTGAAACTGATGACCGAAATGGGCTATGACGCTGCGACAATTGGCAACCACGACTTTGACAATGGCATAGAGGGATTGAACTCACAGTTGAAAAATGCCGGCTTCCCGTTCATCAACTCCAACTATGACTTCTCCGGGACCCTTCTGGAAGGTAAGGTACTCCCATATAAAATTTTCAAAAAACAGGGAATCAAAATTGGAGTCTATGGATTGGGAATCGAACTGGAGGGATTGGTCAGTAAACAGAACTACGGTAAAATCAAATACCTCGATCCATTGGAGCATGCCCTAAAAATGGAAAAATTCCTGAAAGAGGAGAAGAAGACCGACCTGATCGTTTGTCTTTCCCACCTTGGATATGCCTATAAAGAAAATAAAATCAGTGATTTAAATATTGCAGCGGAAACTTATCATACCGACCTTGTGATTGGCGGGCATACCCATACCTTTCTCAAAAAGCCGGATACTGTCACCAATAAATCCGGTCAACCAGTATTAGTCAACCAGGTTGGTTTCGCAGGTTTGATTCTGGGAAGGATCGATTATTTCTTCGAAAAGGAGGGAAAAAAACAAACCCATACAGACGGGAATATACCTGTCAAATAGCATTGGGCGGAGGGCAGAGGGCATGGAGCAAAGGGCAAATTATTCAAGAAGAGTATACTAGTAAATGAATGAACATATTACTTCCATGCTCTAAGCTCGATGCAAAAAAATAACCGCATTAATTCGAATTGTGTAAAACCCCGAAAATACAGGATTTGAGTGCCTGTCTGATCAGACTTCCAATGGCAGAAAAACTGCTCCCCGAAGGGGTAAGGCCTGTCTTAGCGGACATAAGCTTTCTCGTTAAGCTTGAAATGTTGAGTTTACCAACTAAATGAATTAATGCGGAAATATCTTGTGTGAAAGAACGTCGTATCAATGATCCAAAATTACATCAGGAATCTTGTATTACAAAGGAATTCCTGATATTTATTCCAACATTATTTTCATCAAATATTTTGCCCAACTAAAAATGATTTTTACATTTGCACCACTCAAATAAAATGCCTTTTCAAACCGAAAGGAGAGATGGGTGAGTGGCTGATACCAGCAGTTTGCTAAACTGCCGTACGGGAAACTGTACCGGGGGTTCGAATCCCCCTCTCTCCGCCACCAGTAAAAAGCCGTACGTTAGTGCGGCTTTTTTAGTTAGCAAAACGACTCTGCTCCGCAGGAGCAAGGGAGTTTTGCTAACTAAAAAAGCCCTGAGCGCAGCGAAGATGGCTTTTTACTGGTGGCATATCCCCCCATGGGATCACCGGAAGGTAATTCCCCTACATTTGTGCAAGTGAGATTTACTAACTAAAAAAGCCCTGAGCGCAGCGAAGATGGCTTTTTACTGGTGGCATATCCCCCCATGGCATCACCGGCAGGTAATTCCCCTCTCCTACTTCCCTGAAGCCAATTTCTTCATCAGCTTGTAGGTAAAGTCAATTCCATCATAAAATTCCTTCACCCCTATGCGTTCATCCTTGCCATGGGCACGATCATCATCGATATCAGTAAACATCCCCGAAATGCCATAAACCGGTATACCGGCAGCACGAATAAACTTGGAATCGGATGCACCAGTCGACATAACGGGGGTAACAATTACCCCTGGCCACATGGAGGCGGTAAGGCTTTCAAGCTCCTCCATGACCTCTTTCCTAAGCGGTGAACGGGGACTTATGACAGATGTGTACGTGCTGGTAATATTCACTAGAGTGTCTCCAACTACCGATTTAAGTGTTGCAATTACATTTTCCGGCTTATCATCCGGGTGCATCCGGCAGTTGATGTTCGCCCTTGCAATTTGCGGAAGTGCATTCTCAGCATGACCGCCACTCAACATAGTTGCCACACAGGTGGTCCGCAACATTGAATTGTAATAGGAGGAAGATGCGGCAAGACGTTTGGCAGCTTCCATGTCGGTGGGAACCTTGGAAACTGCCAACATATCGGATTTGGTTTGACCACTCTCCTTTAATGAACTCCGTTCAAAAAACATCCTGGTGGTTTCATTCAACTGAATTGGAAAATCAAATGCAGACAATCTGGTAAGTGCTGCAGCAAGCCTGTAGATGGCATTCTCCTTGACCGGTCGGGAACTGTGGCCTCCTTTGTTTTTCACTTCCAGGTTGAAGTCTATATAAATTTTCTCACAGGTCTGGATTTCCATCACGGAAGGCTTGCCATTTTTAATCTCTCCTCCTCCCGAATCGGGATTGATGCAATATTCCGCCTCAATTAAATCTTTGCGATTATCAAGAAGCCATTGAACTCCATTGAAATCACCACCCTCTTCATCCTCTGTCAGTGCCACTATTATATCACGTTCTGGTACAAATCCCTCTCTCTTTAGCCTGATCAGATTTGCTATCATGCTCGCATCCTCATTCTTCATGTCAATTGTTCCTCTTCCATAATAGTATCCGTCGCGTTCGATCAACTGAAAGGGATCCAGCGACCAATCCTGCCTGCGCGCCTCCACAACATCAAGATGTCCGATGAAAAGGATGGGTTTGAGGACTCCTCTTCCACGGAACCGAACCACAAGATTCATGTGCGCGGGTTGTGGCCCGGCCATGATAATGTCTTTATCAGGAAACCCCGCAACCCGTAGCCGTGTTGCCATTGCCTCGGCAGCTTTTGAACAGCCATCATTGAGTGTCGTTTTGGTTTCGATTAATTCTTTGAAAAGATCGTAGGCCAATTGATGATGGGGCAAAAGCGCTCCTTTGGAAAAAGTATTTTGTGAGGAGACTGGTGCAGGCCCATTGATTAGGGTCATCAGCAATATAAAATTGAAAAACTGTGGAAATTTTACCATGGGATCGATTGGGGCTTTGAATTTCATTGATAAATCCATCCAAATGTATCGTGAATTTTGAAAAATATCGGATAAAGCAGTTATAATTTTAAAAAACAGTTGTGTTTTTTAAAAAATTGGATACTTTTGCATCACTTTTGAAGGAAGCCAAATCCTTGCCAATAACAAAAGTCATCGGGGTGTAGCGCAGTCCGGTAGCGCACCTGGTTTGGGACCAGGGGGTCCCAGGTTCGAATCCTGGTACCCCGACAGAAAAAAGAGTTGTCAGTGATGGCAGCTCTTTTTTTGCTTCTTCTTTCTGGCAGTGCATCCCGATGAAATCGGGAAGGTCCCAGGTTCGAATCCCTTAAGACGGGCAAAAAAAGCAACCCCGGCAGGTTACCTAACTTGCCGGGGTTGCTTTTTCTATCTTCAGGCTTATTTTTTAATTAGCCCCTCCTTCTTCAATTGGGATAATATCGTTCCTGAATAATCCTGGAACCACAATTCAAAGCTGCCTGGATTATAGGTAGCAGATTTAATGCGCCACAGCAACTTATCCGAAGCCATATCGTAAAAATTCGTCTCCATAAAATAGGTCTTTTCCCCCGAATAGAATCCCGGAGTACGAACCAATGGGGCCATGTAGCCGTAATAGCCCAGGAAGCTCCCGTAATAGCCATAATTTCCAACTGGTCCCGTGGGTAGATATGCTGTCCCGGGATTATAGGATTCATTTGACTGCACATCAACCAGCGCCATGGTTAATATCGCATCACAACCGGCATTCTTGATCGTTCCAACATTCATATCGACTGATAGCCGTGCTTCACCGGCAGCGTCACCCTTGAAAAGATCACTGCTTTTAACCACTTTCTTGCCTCGTGATTCCAGCAATTTAGCCATCCTGTTTTCAGCAGTCAATTTGGTATGCTGATCCTGGGTAATAGCAAAAACAAATATCGACTTGTAAGGTGTTTTAGGTACAATATCATGGTTCACATAAGAACTTGTGATATTGATGGAGGGATTGCATGACGCGAGGATGCCACACAAAATCAAAAGCTTGAAAAACGTACGATTTATCATAGATTTGAATTATTACTGCAAATGCAGGGTTATGTTTGTATTAGTGACATTCTGATCCCATTTCTGAAATCTCAAGAGTCAAAAAATTGGAAACTTAGGTTTGAAAACAACCTATTTGGCAGGATCAGCTTTCCTTACTCGGACACCAAAAGCTTCCGCTGGATTTTTGACCATGAGCATATCTATCTCTTGCGGTGTAATTCCCTCACTCATCATCAGCAACTTGAATGAATCAAAAAGCTCGGTATAGGGACGAATGACGCCCCCGTTGGGTAACCCAATCATATAACCGGTAGCATCATGGGAGAGAAGGACATGATCGAGACGACGGATTACTTGCAAATATTTAACCATTCCGGAAATCCGTACCGAAGCGTTCATGTCTGGTTGAATACCATCCAAAGCAATCCAGGCACCCCGCTCTGCCACCATCAACACTCTGTTTTTGGATTGTTCTTCCATAGCATGCATCCATATAAACGCAGAGGTAGCTACACCATATTTCTTTAATATAGCAAGTTGGGCTAAGGCACCAAGGGCAGGACCGGTAAAAGACATGATCGACAGACCGGTTTCCAGATGAGTGAGACAGGCTGCAGCCACCAACTTTTTATCATTCTCTGTCAATTCACTGCCACTGATCCCAATATTAATGACGCCAGGTTTGATTCCAGTGTTACCTATCCCGTTCCTTATTTCGTTGATCCAGATCTGAGAAATCTCCTCGGGACTCATCTCTTTTACCTCTCTGGGCAGATGTTTGCCCTTATCGGCAGCATACCATCCGGTAGTGGTAATGATATTTATCCCGGACTTGCGGGACAATTCAGCCAGCAACTCAGGGTCACGACCCATGAATTCAGGGGTTCCATCAATAAAAGTTTGCACTTTGAATTGTTTTAGCTCTTCCAAAAATGGCAGCATCCTCCTCAAAACAGAATCCCGACTATAATGCGTCATCCCTATTGAATCGATCATAGCGGTGTTAAACAACAGATGTTCATGTGGCAATGTAACACCCATTTTCGAAACCGGGATCGGCCCTGTAACTGTATTTATCATTAAATCAGTACGATGCTGGCAGGAAGTTACCGACAAGAATAGGATTAGAATCAAAAAGCCCATTGCGGATTTAAGAAAAGCTGAAGTCATAGTCGTTTTTAAATAATTTAAGTTGCGAAGATATACCTAAAAAATAAAATTAAATCGCTTTGCCGTAAACGGTACATAAAATTGTTTTTTTGATCCTAAGAATTAATTATTTAAATGTTAATATATGTTATTTTTTGCGGGTAAAATAAGTTCAAACTAGCATGGTT
>Ga0118677_10001855_pt1 | contig 43748 bp, 30 predicted proteins | sample AliMusrvi5mmetaG_FD_86154 | JGI IMG/M metagenome (GOLD analysis project Ga0118677, IMG submission 86154)
TATTACCGAAACGGTTCCCTTTTGCGTTGTCTGCCTACGCGTGTGAGAGCGATAACGCTTATGGGTGACACAATCACCTTGGTGTCCCGGCGAAGGATGCTTATTTTAACGGCATTGGGCGTCTCGCCGGCACGTGGCCGCCTTCAGCCGGCCAGTCCCAGACCCCGGATTGATCCGGGGGAAACCTACCGCGGGGGAGCGGTGGAGGCGCGGATTGCCAGGGAGGTAGGAAGCATGAGCTGTTCATTGGTCGCCTGACCCTGGATCTGGCGGATGAGATGATGGGCAGCGGCTTCTCCGATTTCTCGCAAGGGCACATGCACGCTGGTGAGCAGATTGGCGCCGTCGGGACCGGGCATGGAATTGGTATCATCGAAACCAATCAGGCTGATATCTTCGGGGACACGCCAGCCGGCATTGTTCAACGCATACCAGGCATGCAATGCGTTGCCGTCGTTCCAGGCCAGGATAGCCGTCACGCCGGCATGGGCCCGCAACCATTCACTCAGCAACGGAGCGCGGAAGTCTGCGGTCGCTGTCGCGTCGTCACGCTGCCCCTGCAGCATGGCCGGGGCCACTTTGCGTGGGAAGGAACTCATCAACTGCACGGACAGCGCATTGAGCAGATGCAGGTGGTGAGCAGGATCCAGGCCGGCTTCGGCAAAAGCGCGCCGTACCCCGGCAATGCGTTGATCGGAAATATAGGTTGCCGGTTGATATAGATAGAGGATTTCGCGGTGGCCAAGTTGCAATAAATGGCGTGTTGCCGCCGCGGCGCCGCCTTCATCATCGGCTACGACGGAGCCGCAATCCGCCCCGGGCCAAATCATGGAGATCAAGGGTAAGTCGCGCGGACAGGTGCGTTGCAACGCCTCGAGATGGCCTGAAACGGTGACATCGCCCGGCCAAATGATGCCGTCGATATCGCCTTGACGGAAGAGACGCATCAGGTCCGGCGTCGATGCCTCCGCGTTCTTCGGCAGCATGGCGACCATGAGCGCAAAACCGTCATGAGTGACGCCATTGAGTACGCCCCAGAAGAGCCGGTTAAAATACGGGGTGTCCTCGACATCCTTCGGCATATACAGCGCGACCAGATTATTCAGCACCGGCTGCCCGTTCCGCATCAGCGCGAGCCGCCGTGCCGACTGATTGTGTGCGGGATCGTAGCCAAGTTCAGCCGCGGCCTGGCGCACGCGCTCAGCAGTCGCCGGTAAAATGCGCTGGTCGCCGCGAAGGGCAAGCGAGACGGTAAAAATCGACAACCCGCAGTAATCCGCAATCGTATGAAAGGTAACCTTCCGTTTCGGGGATTGCTCAGCACCCATATCCGAATATTAACCGGATAGACCATAATAATCAAATGGACAATAAAGGAGAGCACCGCCCCAAAAGCAACCCTGACTTCCTTCTCCGCCCCCAGGCCATTACTCCCATATCTCCTATACCTCCCATAACTCCCGTACCTCTCATCCATCCATATTGACGACTGCCGATGAAGGTGCTACCATGCCGATATAAACGTTTATACAAGGTAGAAGGTATGAAGACAACATTTCTCGAACACTTGCGGACGGAGATGGGATGGGCGCCATCGGCACCGCAATATGCACCGGCCTGGCATGTGGTGGAGGTTGACGCACGCTGGCGCTGGCTGCTGGACGGTGACCGCGCGGTGGCGCTGCTCGATGCGGTCGAGGACAACTTCGAGTTGCGCGTGGCCGATCCGTGGTCATCTTGCCCACCGGCCGTGATCCCCAAGCACTATCATATCGTCTCCTATACCGGCCTGCGTGCCATTAACAAGTGGTATACCTTCCATCGCGAGCAGCCCCGCACCGCCAGCCGGTTGAACTGGAAAGTGGACGGCGAGACGGCCTGTTTTACCCTGGAAGAAGACTACGCCGATGGTTCCTTCGGCACCCACGAAGGCAAGCTGGTGTATGATCCGGCCTGGGGGCGCTATGTGGTGGAAATCACCGCGAAATTGACCGCGCGGCGAGTGTTGCGTATGCAGGAATTCGTGAACCTGATTCCCGCCAACATCGGCGACACGCGTCCCGGGAGAGCGAAATATCAGCAAGTGGTCTGGCTGGACCGCGATAACGTGCTGCGCGGAATGGGCAAGAACCCGTTGTGGTTCACCTCCGTGGGGGCGCAGGATTTGGATGGCAGGCGCGGGATTCCGGTCGGCGGTTTCCTGGGCTGGATCGCGGAACCGGATTTCAACCCGGTGATCGAAATACGGGAATCGACGACCGGCGTCGGCGCCGGTACCTGTGACGCCTTGATGGATGAGCATATGATGCTGGCCGTGCCTGACGCGGCACAGTGTCCGGATGGCTGGTTCCATCTGCACGTGAAATTCCGCCTCTTCTCACTTCCTGCCGAGATGGCTACCCATCTTGCTGCCCGCACGACACCGTTGGAATTCGGTCCGATGCTGGCCTGGAAATTCCAATACGCGCCGCACGAAGGACCGATCGGCAAGGATTTGAATCGAATCGAGCTTCCCGGCATTGAGACATATGGCACGCTGGATATGAATACGCCGGTCCCGTGGGATCGCCCGTTCTTTGGTCAACTCTGGACCCCCTCCAACCACCCCGACGCCGATCTCTTCTATGACACCGACTGCGGTCACGCCGGGCAGCGTTCACTGCGCATCAAAGTTGACGGCAAGGCTAAATCGTTCTGCCCCGGCTCCGGCCCCACCATGCATACCGAAGAAGGCCGGCAATACCGGGTCGGCGCGTGGATCCGCACTGAAGGCGACGTGACGGCCTGGGTGGAAGGGAACGAAATCTTGTTCAATACCTGGAATCCGGTAACGCGGCACGCCACCCCATCGGTCGGTGCGCAGAGCGACTGGACCTGGGTGGAAACCGCCTACGTCGCCCGCGGTGATAACGCCCCCTTCGCGGCATTCTTCATCTGCGCCGAAGGCACCGGATTAGCCTGGTTTGATGAATTGACATTTGTTGCAGTGTGAAGGTGCGCACCATGATGAGACAACTTATTCACATAATTTAACCAGTTCCATTATGCACTTTGCCAAATAAATATCGCTATGGTGGGCTGACTCGGCGGAGATGAACCTGGCTTCACTATCAGATCATGGTGAATAGTCAGCAAGCCGGATGCATCCGGCGCAATCGGGTAGCCCGGCCATGTATGGCCGGGGGCGGACGACGCCCGGTAAGCCCACCATAGCGATATTTATTTGGCAAAGAGCATTATGGGGCGTATCTCACTAGTAGTCCGTCAATTTGAAATTGCGAACACCAGGGTATAAAGCAAGCATCGCATGCTATCAGAGCGCGCTTCAGCGTGCTTGTCCCAGTTTGCCACGTCCTTCAGGGCGTGGCCACCGGCAAGGCAGGCCATTGTTGATCCGGGCAATTTCAAATTGACGGACTACTAGCCCCGGCATTATGCCGGGGAACTGAACTTATCCTAAAAAATATCCTGTGCATCCTGTGAATTCGTCGTCTGCTGTCATATTGTGAATTTACCGATGTTTAAGCTACCTGGGAGATGCGGTTATGCGTGCATTCACCATCGGGTTTTTCCTGCTGTGCCTGCTACTGGAAACCGCGGCGCAAGCGGCATTGCCTCCTGCCGTGCTCTTCGTCGGCGAAATTCATCCCCACTATGTCGCGCAACCACTCAAGGCGATGGGCATCGAAGTGGATACCTGCACGCCGGGTGAACTGGCGGCACGGCTGGCCACCAGGCATTACAATGTGATCGTGCCGGTAGCGAATGACGCCTCGCTGCAACAACCACTCGAAGCGTTTATGGCGCAGGGGGGCGGAGTGTTGCTGACTTCTCCCTTCGGGCATATCAGCCGGCAGACCACCTGGTTTCCCAACCCGGAATGGGCGGCCGGTTACGGTGCGCGCTTGCGCTGGGAACAACTGGCGGAGACCGACCCCGCCAACAGCGTAACCGACCTGCTAAACGCGCCGATGTCATGGAGCACACCGGTAGCCTCTCCGGTCAACGAAGGCGTGCAGCACTTGCTCACACTGGTGGGTCGTCTGGGCTGGTGGCCGCCGTTGGGCTTCGACTTCAGCACCGACTGGACAGTGGTGGCGCGCTTCGCTCCTTCCGTGAAAGGCAGCAAACCCACCACTGTGCCCGAACGTCTGCGTCCGTATCTTCCCCTCGAGCCTTCCCAAGGAGCGTTGCCGTTGATGGGTATCCGCCAGGTGGGAGCCGGACGGATGGCGTTGGTGGGCATTTCGGCAACCTGGAATTTCAATCCGCCGGCAGTTTGCCCGACGGTGGAAGCCATGCTCACCACCGGAGCCAACGGAAAGCCCAGTGACTGGCTGCGCCTGTATGCCAATACCTTCTGCTGGCTGGCGGCGCCGTCGTTGGCAGCGGGTTGGGGCGGGGCAACGACGCCGGAGAAGTTATTTAAAGCAACCGGTCAATGGGCGGACGCTCCCCCCATTCGCTGGGATACCGCGGACCCGGGTAAAATGACCATCCCGATGGGCGATATGCCGCAACTCAAAGGACTCGTCGGCGCACGCACGGCGCTCTCCTCCGGCACCGGGACGGTGGCTGACTACGCGAAGGCGGCGCGGGCGGCGAAGCTGGATTACCTCGTCTTCCTGGAAGACGCGCTGAAGATGGATGCCGCCAAGTTCCAGACGCTGGTGGAGCAGTGCAAGGCGGCGTCGGACGATACCTTTGCCGCCATTCCGGGACTGACGTATGAGGATGCGCAGGGCAACCACCTGTATAGTTTCGGCGACAACACAAAATTTCCCCGTCCAGAAATGTTGTTGCCGGACGGACGCTTGGCGACGACCAACGTGAGCCGTACCAAGGTGCTCTTCAAATATATCTTCGAGTACCAGAATTACCGCAACGTATTCGGCTACTGGAATTACCGGCAGAATTATCTGTCGATTGCCGATTATAAACTCTACAACTCCTTCTCCGTCTATAGTTTCGAAGATGGAAAACCGCTTGACAGCGCATTCGACGACTACCGCTACTTGATGGGCATCGGCGGTTGTCACGGCGTGCTGGCGCTGGAATTCATGACCTCACCCGCGCAGGTGGCGCGCCGCGCCAGCGCCGGCTGGAAGGTGGTTGCCACCATCCCCCGGCAATTCGGCGACGGCACCTATGTGCAGACGCTACCGGACGGCGTGGCCGGACTGCGCAAAAAGTGGACCGGTTCGCTGGGATGCTGGCCACCCTATCAATACATCACCAATGGTCCGCTCATTTTGAGCTGGGATTGCCAAAATATCTGCAGTATTCCCAGCGGTGAGTGGTGGCGGCCCGACCTGTGGGAATATCGCGCGCATCTGCATGTGGCGGCCGACAACGGCCTGAAAGCGGTCACCTTGTATGACGGCGATCGCGGCATCTATCGCCGCTGGTTGCCCACTGGGGCAAAGGAATTCTCCCACGATCTGGTGCTCGCACAGGATCAACAGCGCGATCTGGTGCTGGTGGTCGAAGATATGGCCGGCGGCCGGGCGATCAGCATGGAAGTGTGGAACCGCAATACGATGAATAATCAGTTTATCTGCGGCGACCGCTGCAACTTCCTGGGCAATATGCGCCTGCGGCACCAGGACGGTACCGTCTTCTGGTTGCCGTGCGGTTTTCGACCCAATATGGGGCTGACACCGAGTAAAGGCGCGATGGGAGAAGGCCTGTTAGTCGAACCGGCAGTCAGCCTTACCCCCGGTTCCCCCACCCTGCCCATCGACGGCGCCCCGTTGAGCTGGCCCAGCCCACGGGTGGAATTTGGCCACCACGTTTCCGGTGAGTATCGCGAGATATTCACCTATCCGAGCACCTATTTGATGTCGCCGGACATCGGCATCGGGCAGGCGAACTATCGGCTGGCCTACGATTCGGCGGAATATGGCGCCAAAACCACTCCGCTGGGGCATGCCTATACGGATCCCGAGAAGCAGGGGATTATCGGGAAGAACGCCTGGACAAGCTGGTATCGGCTGGTACCGACCAAGATGCTGGACGGCTGGAGCCGGCTGATTACCGGGAACGCGCTGAAAGACCTGCGCTTTGGCGGATATCAGGCGCACCTGGTGATGAAGCAGAACGCCGCCTTCCCCCAAAACGACGGCATGAGCGTGCTCAACGCCGCCGGGAGCTGGGAACTCTATGACCATGGCCATCCGGTGGATATCCCCGCCGTCGGTGAAATCACCGGGGCATTCGGCAAAGGCACCATCGCGGTGCAAATCACTCCGGGCGGGTCGGTAATACTGATTGGGACGGATGATCGCCTGCGCTATCGCCGTACGAAGAAAACCCTCGCGGTCAGCTATCTGCCCGGCAATACTACCGGGGAAGATAAATCCATCACCCTCACACAAGGGGCAACGGTTGACCTGACCGTCTGGTGGATCGGCGCTTCGGGGTTGCTGCCAAAAGAGAAAGTGCTGGAAGCCGCCCATGCGTTTGGCGTGCTGGAGCCGGGCACGGTGGGCTATCGGCCCACGCTGACGCGCGGCGTCACCCGCGATAACTATCTATTATGGCGGGTGATGGCCAAAGACGGCGCCATGGAGGCGCGCATCCCGAAGGCTGATCTAGCTAATTTTGTGACGCTGGCGCTGGATGGGCTGAATGAAAATTGGTCGGCCTTCCTCCTGGATCGACAACAAACCGGGCATTTCCGCGCCATTCCCGTTCGCGATGGCTGCGGTTACGCGCAACTCGACCTGACCGCGGCGGATGTCGATCTATTCATCGGGCATCCCGTTATTTGCGATCAGCCGCAGGTGAAAGTGCTGGTGTCGTGGAAATCACCGGGACACTGGCACATCGAGGCCCATAACCCCGGCGAGACGCCGGTTCAAGTCCATCTGCGCACGAATACCGGCTGGACCTGCTTCCGTTTTGCTGAAACGGTTGACCTTGCCGCCGGCAGCAGCAAGGTGTGGGCGGTAGACGGACGTTAATCAAAATTGCGACTTCAAGGAGCTTTCGCCATGTCAAAACTCAACACATTGTGTGTGATTCTTGCGCTGGTTTTGTTGTCTCTTCCCGCGTGCGCCGTGAACGGGCTGGTGGGCTATTGGCCGATGGACGAAGGCACCGGCGCTATTGTCGATGAATGTTCCGGTGCCGGCATGGGCGGCGAAGGACATGTGCTAGGGCAAGTCGCCTGGGAGTCCACCCAACGCGGTCCCGCGATCACTTTCGACGGTAAAACGACGGCCGTGAAAGTGCCCGGTAACCCCGATTGGGACGGCGGCGAAGGGGAATTGACCCTTGGATTGTGGGTAAAGCTCAAACTCGGTACTACCGGCATCATCCTCGACCATCGCTTCGGCGGCACGCCTGGCGCCTGGGGATTGCTCATGGAAGGCGGTCCCATGTTCGCGCTGTATTCCGACGCGGTGAAACCGGTGAAATTGCGCTTTTCGGATTTCCGCTATGACGATTGGCAATACCTGACAGTGGTCTGGAAGAAAGCGAAAGACGGCTGGGTAAAAAGTTATTTGAATGGCCATTGCGTCAGTGCCGTCGATCATGTCGATTGCAGCGCCAAGTATCTCGCCGATCTGTGTGTCGGGGGACGACCGACCAAGGGAGGGAAAGTCGATCAATTACTCACCGGTAACATTCGTGATCTCACCCTCTTCAATCGCACGCTGAGCGATGATGAGGTCGCCGCGCTATACCAGAACGGCATCCCCCTCGGTTCGCCGGTAGTCATCTCTTCGCTGCATACCGATAAAGTGCTCTATTCCCCACGAGAAACCGGAACCGCGACCGTCCGCGTGAAAAACCTGTCGGCTGATGCCCAGCAGGTGGACCTGGCACTGGCGCTGGTGTCCGGCGTCCAACACCAGCGTGCGATCTCACGCCAACCATTAACGATTCCGGCGCACACGACGCAGTCCATCTCAGTACCGTTGCGCTCTGCCGGCGAAGAATATGGTTGCGAAGTGCGCGCGATCGTGGAACGCCAAGGCAAACCGCTGGCGGAAAAGCGCGACTTCTTCTCGGTGTCCGATAACTTCCTCAAAGTGGGCATCGGCTCCAATTGGGGGCCGATCTTCACCGCGAACGCCGGTTCGTTGACCATCCCGGAGCAAGCACGCAAACTCTACTCGAACTACTACGAGCTCTTTTTCTGGTCCCCCTGCGATTGGGCGCTACACGTGTCACCACAAACGTTATGGTGGAGCGGGCAGGCGAGTTACCCGGAAAATGAAGACCACTTGATCGATCTGCTGCAGAAGAGTCATGCCCAGGGGATCAAGGTGGCGATGTATGCCAGTCGCAATCCCGCCGGACCGTATGGGTGGGAAGTCGCCCGCCAACATCCGGAGTGGTTCGGCGGAGGTGGATTCGGCGCTGCCAGTCAATTCAACGTCGAGGCGCTGGACAATTGGAATAATCCGGCATGGCGTTTGACCCAGGCCAATCTCCAGAAGGGCAAAGCCCAGAAAACCGGCTGGTTTGTCATTCCGGTCGATCTACGCCGCCAGGATGCCCTCGATTACGGCATCGACCGCATCATTGACAGCGCAAAAAAATATAGTTGGGATGCCGTACGCTTCGATGGGCACTATACCATCGTCAGCAACGATGAGATGTCGACCCGCAATATGCGTGAGCTGAAAGAACGCGTCTGGCGCCAACTGCCGGATTTCAAATTCACCTTCAATATGGGGCGGGCGCCGGAATGGTACAGTGGCGGCACTCATGAACTGCGTGAAGCCATGGCCGGCGGCGGTGAATACATGCAGGAAGGTATTCGCAACTGGCGCTACACCAACGACCAGTATACCAGTTGGAAGTTTTACGCCACGAATGAGTTGCGGATCGCCAAGCTGATTCAGGGAATGGGCGGCACCTATCATTGCATGTGGTCGGATCAAAGGTTGAGTCCGGCGCAGGCGTACTACAAGCTGGTCTACGGGCTGATTGCCGGCGGACATCCGGCCGATTCCGATATCTACGCGAATACGCCCGGTTGCCCGATCTGGGGTGCATTCATGACGCGTTGGTCGTCCGCCCTCTGGCATGGCAATTTGCGGATCGCCGATGGGGAAAAGTCCCATTTTACCGTGGATAAACCTGCGGTACAGTGGACGGATATCGTGCAGGAGCGGGTAGATTCTCCGACGCACAAAACAGTCGTGCTGCATCTGGTGAATCCCCCGACGACTGATGAGATTGCGAAAACGGCCTTCCCCAATCCACTCGGCACGGTTAACGTCTCTTACACCCCGCCGGCAGGAGAGCGTGTGGTGGGTGTGCGACTGGTGCGGCCCGACCTGCTCCCGTTTGACGTTGAGATGAAACCCCAGGTGACGAACAATAGTTATCACGTGACGGTGCCTGGTATACGAAATTGGACGATGCTGCTCTGGGAGTTGGACGGCCACTTCCCGGTTCCGGCAACGCCGCCGACCTTCACTGAACAACCTGACCCGGCCAAACTGCAATGGTCGCCGGATGCACCGCTTATCACGCGTCTCGACCCCAATAAGGCAGAGACATCTGGAGGCGATAACCCGGATGATGTCATTGTGCCCTTGACTGTTGGCGGAGTGAATATCGGCAAAGTGACGACTGAAGACCCGCAGTCTCCGCAAGGCACGGTGGAGTGGCGCAATAAAGAAAAGCCCAGTGGGCGCATGGGCAGGTATTATACCGGTCCCTATGCGCCGGGCAAATACCGGCTCATCATGCGGCTGAAATGGACCGATGCCAATGCCGTGCCAACCCCGCAGAGTTTGAGCGTGAAAGTATATACGGATGTGAAGATCGATAAAGGGACAATGCTCACCACCAAGCCGGTGGTCTTCGTGACACCGGGGTATCCGGATGCTCCTGAAGGCGCCATCACTTTCGGTGAACGCGGCAGCTATCGCGACTATGAGCTGGGCGTCGTCGAGATGAAAAAGACGGATTACATCTCGTTCGAAGGCATCGCGACGACACAAACGGTGGGTGATAATTCCATTTACGCCGAGAAGATTATCGCACGCAGCCTCGGGCGCTATACCGATGCGCAACTAACCGCATGGAATACCGGCGAGAAGCCGAATGGTCTGCGCGCGCCGAACGGGGCAACCCCGGCCAAGGGCCTGCTGGTGAAAGGATTGTTCTCCAATCTCTATGGCGTCGAGCAGAGCATACCATGCGACACCACTTATGATCTTCCGGAGAAATATGAAGAGCTGTATGCGTACGATGTGGTCATCCTCGCCAATGTTGATATGCGCTTTTCCACGTTTGCCACCCGTAAGTTGCTGAAGGATTTCGTGGAAGACGGCGGGCGACTGGTGCTGTTGGGCGGAAATCGCTCTTTGGGTGAAGGTGGGATGAAGAATACCTTTATCGAGGCGATCTCTCCCTTCACCTTCCCCGGCACGGGCGAAATACAGCGCTGCGATCCACCGCTGCTGCTCGGGAATACCGCCGGCACGCCCGCGCCCGATCGACCGGCGCTTTTCTGGCGGCATGTGCTCCCGCTCGCGCCCGGCGCGTCGGTGTTGGCCTACGCCGGCCCCAATCCCATCGCCGCCGCGAAACCGGCGGGCAAGGGTCGGGTGATCGTCTTTGCCGGAACGCCGTTGGGAGAGGAAACGAAACCACTGAAGCCGTTCTGGAGTTGCGCGTCCTGGCCAACGCTGCTCACGCGCATGGTAAAAGGAGAATAACGTCCGATGCCGGCAATATCAGCACCGAATTTTATCTTTATCAACACCGATCAACAGCGTTTCGATACCCTCGGGTGCTATGGCAGCCCGGTGGCAAAGACGCCGCATCTGGATAAGTTGGCGGAAGAAGGCGTCCGCTTCACCCAGTGCTACACCACCAATCCGGTCTGCATGCCCGCGCGCGCGTCCTATTTCACCGGGCAGTACCCCAGCCACCATGGCGTGTGGCAAAACGGCGTTCCCTTGAATCCGCACGCGGAGTTGATTCACCACCGGTTGCGGGACGCGGGCTATCACGCGGCGCTCATCGGCAAGATCCATCTGGATAACGTCTGGCTGCGCACGGAAAAGCACCCGTCCTACGGGTTCGACCCGTTGCTGGAATGCGAAGGCGATCCCTACTGCAAAGACGATTACTTCCACTGGCTCGATAGCGAGGGGTTGTATGACGGCTATATGGCGCAGTTCAAACGCGAAGGGCATAAGCGAGGATACACGCGCGAGATCGATGAAGCGCACCACATGAACAATTGGATTACCGGTCATGTCGAGCGCTATCTCGATCAGCGCAACCGCGATAGCCAACCGTTTTTCCTGTCCGTCGGCTTTTTTGATCCGCACCATCCGTTCGATCCATGCGAACCGTATGCCTCGCTGTTTAATCCGGCCGCGATGCCCATGCCGAGTTACCGCGCGGGGGAAGAGGAGACAATGACCCCGTTGGCGCGCGCGCATCACGACCGCATGCAAGCGTTTTGCCGTAATCCGGCGGAGATCGGCACCACCATGGCGGCCTATCACGCGACGATTGCCCATGTGGATGCCATGGTCGGACGCATCATGGCCGCACTGGAAGCAACCTCCTTGGCGGAGAATACCGTCGTCATTTTCACCTCCGACCACGGTGAACTGCTGGGCGATCATGGCTTGCTGCACAAAGGGCCATACTTTTTCGATCCGTCGATTCACGTGCCCTTGATCTATCGCTTCCCACGGCATTGCGCGCTACACGGCGTAGATGCCGGCTTTACCTCGCACATCGACCTGGCGCCGACCCTGGCCGCGTTGGCCGGCATCGACGAACCGAAACTCGTCCAGGGAATGCCGTTGTTCAGCCGCGACGGCGCCTTGCGCCCGACGCCGGCGCGTGACTTCGCGCTGGTTGAGTGGCGGGAAAAGGCGTTCAACTCCGACGATCCCTTCCAGGTCGCGCGTTGCCTGGTCACCGATCGGTGGAAATACGTCTTCTACCAGGATCGCGACTACGGGGAGCTGTACGATCGGGAAAACGATCCCGCGGAACAATATAACCGCTGGAGCGATCCCGCCTTCCAGCCCATTGTTCGTGAGATGCGCGAACGGCTGTGGAATTCGTTACTGCAATCCGAACCCCACCCGCGCCGTACGGATATCTTTTAATTAGTAACTGTTCAGCCCCCCCCTGGCGCGCGAGCGTCCCCGCGAGCACTCCGATAGTTGAGTAGACTACGGATGGTCGTATCGAAACCATCGGAGTGCTCGCGGGGACGCTCGCGCGCCAGGGGGACTGAACAGTTACTTTAATTAGAACGCCGGGGCTTTCCGATTGACGCACTACCTGACAATACTGGCGAATAGCGAGCACACCCTTTTCAATCTTCTGCGTAATCTGCGGTTAAACAAGTTTAGCCATGTGCAAGACGTTCAGGTGGTTGACACATCGCCCGATTATACCTATTATCGCCACTATTGCGAAAGGAAATTTAACCATGTCTAATTCTGAACAGCGCGTAGTGGCGCGCGAAGATGCGCGGAAGTTGTTAGGCGACCGCCGATTGATTTTCGAGATGTTCCAGGGGCAGGCGCTCCGCATCAATCCGGATACCTATCGGCGTTTCGTCGAGATGGCCGTTGAATTCGGCGCCACCCACGTCGCGGTCACCCTCCCCTTCCGCTACAACTCCTGGGTATTGCCGGATAACACCGATCCGTATGCCGCCTGGTGTGTCACGGCGCCGGCCTTGCTGCGCGTCTGTCCGCCGCCGGAGTTGCAGGAATGGGTATTGCTCGATCAGGCGCGTGAAGCTCAGCAGGCGTTGCGCGCGCAGCTCGATCTGCTGAAACCCTATGGCCTGAAGGCAGTCACCGGCGGCGTGGAGCCGATGTGGTTGCCGGAAGGGGTCTATCGCGCGCACCCGCGCTGGCTGGGCGCACAATGCGAATTAGGCCGCATCGCCTCCCGCCCCTACTTCACACCGTCCATCGACGAACCGGAAGTGCTGGATCTCTATCGCCGCGCGACGCGGGAATTCTGCACGCTGTTTCCTGAAATCGATCAATACAGCTTTATGACCAATGACTCCGGCGCCGGCGTTTCCTGGAGTCCGAATATCTACCCCGGGATGAACGGTCCGGCGCGCTGGCGTACCCGGGACGGGGGCGAGCGCGTTGCCGGCTGGTTGCAAGCCGTGCAGGCCGGCGCGCAAGACGCCGGGACGAGTCTGCGCATGGTGATGTTCAGTGCCGGCTGGCCGGCGGAATGGATCGTCTCCGCGCGCGCCAAGCTGCCCTCCGGCATCTTCGTAAGCTTCGGCAACAACCACGGCGAGCGCTGGGCAGTGGCCGGCGCCGGCATGGGCGGGGGAGTTTGGGGGATCAACTATCCGGTGGTGGGATTGGGAGATCCGATCGCTTTTCTCTCCGGCTTGCAAGGGGTGTATGGCAATCCGGATAACGACAGCGAACATGTTTCCGTCAATATCAACGAGCGCGAATTCGACCGTGCGCGCCTGCTGCTGGAAACCTATCTGGATAACCCTGGCAAGGGATTGCTGCACCGCACGACCCTGAGCCTGGAAGCCGCCGATCGCATGACCGGTTCCGCGGAGTTGAGCGAGCGGCTGGTCGGGGTGTGGGAGAGCGTCCGTACCGCACTGCATAATATCGCGCAGATCCGTCAGAAAGGTTTCGGGCTGGTGATGCCCTTCTGCGAAGTCAGCATGCGCTGGCTGATCCGCCCGCTGGTGCCCGCGCCCGAGCAGCTCACCCCGGAGGAAACCGCCTATTATCGCAACTTCCTCTTCGCGGTGGAAAGCCAGAAGGATGATCCGCATTTCGGCTATGTGCTGGGCAAAGGAGAGTTCCGCGGTGAATCGGTGATGTGGATGACGCGCTGGTGCCTGCAGGAAGCGATCAACATCCTGAAAGGCGCGCGCGCGTCCGTCGAAGGCATCGCCGGCGAGATGACCGATCCGGCCTTGACGGCAAAGATGCGCCTGTATGCCGCGCGACTCGGCGCGTTGACCTGCCTGGCAACCAATGCGCGCAACGTGGTGATGTATCAGTATGCGCTGGATGTCGCCGGACAGCCGCAATATGGGCCGAACCCGATGGATTATGACGACAACATGATCTGCGATATGCGCGCCTTGAGCATGCGCAAAATCGCCCGCGAAGAGTTCGACAATATCGCCGAGTTGGTCGAAATCCTCGAAGGGCAACCGGAAATCGTACTCGAACACGCGGAATGCCCGGAAGAGGAAAACGTCTTCATGCTCAGCCCGCACCTGGTCGAGGATCTCAAACACAAACTCAACATCATGCTCGATCACTGGCAGGATTACGAGAACATGTACCCAACGGCCAAAGTCTGGGACTTCGATCCGCCGACGCGTGGAAATATCGTGTAGGCGTTAGTATGCCACCAGCGTAAATTCGTCGTATCGAAAAGACGAGACTCCGTTCGCGCCAGGCGAATCCGTATCGGGAGGGCGAGACTCCGTTCGAGCCAGGATACTTCGCATGTGGCGCGAACGGAGTCTCGCCCGCATCTGCGCCGGTATACGGCTTGGTGAGCGCATGCAAAATTCGCTCCGAATATGACTACCGCAGTTGAAGATTCTGCGACCTGACGGTAAACCACCCGGCTATTCAGCTACGCCCCCTGAATGAAGCGACCAGTCCTTATTGATAAACAAGCCCCATTTATGGGGCGTATCTCACTAGCCCCGGCATTTATGCCGGGGGTCGGAACGCAAGATGGCTCGGTAGAAATACTAAGAAACTGTGTTCAAAGAATCCGTTGTGAGATCGCGGAGAGAATATTTCGCTCTATACGTGCGGGCTGGAGAGAAAGAGCGGGGACATCTTTTCTATTCTTAATCTGCGCAATCTGCGGTTCCAAAAACGGCCTTTCATTAATAAATGCCAACCCTATCTAACCCACCGCGTCGCATCTGCCCAGCAGTTCCTCGGCTTCACGCGCGCTGTCGCACCAGGTGTCCAGGCAGAGCAGTCCCGGGTCGAGGGCGCGCACGAGCGGTTCCACATCCTTCGCCTCGACGGTGACATGCACGATTTTGCCGGCCTGCTGAATGGTGCGATAGAGATCGATCCATTCCGGACCGTTCCACGGCACGAACGGTTCAGGCACATACTGGATGACGCGCAGATACGGTAACGAGAGCAAACGGGGCAGGTGCTGCAGCGCTTTCGAACCATCCAGGTGGTACCACATCCCGCCGAACTCGCGCCCGAGCAGGTCCAATTCCGGCAGGATGAACTCATCGAACATCTCCGCCGACAGCATGCAGGAGACATCCGATTGGGTGGCCATATAGGGTTCCGGCGCCCAGAAGGTCATCCAACCTGCATTGCCATAGGGAAAAGCGTGCGTGGACGCCAGCGCCTGGCAGTGTTTGATCGCCGCAATCTGGTTCTCCGCGACCTGGATGATCGACTGCCGCATCCACTCCGGACGATCGAGCAGATTGATGAGAAACTCATCGCCGCCCAGCACCGCCGCAAGGATATCATTGCCTGGTAAGATCGCCGGTACTCCGACGAGGAAATCGTCCCAACCGGCCAATTGCAGCACCGCCTGGTAAAGCGCCATCACGCGCTGAATCCAGGGGTCCTGCCAATCCAGCGAAAAAGTCGGGGGATGATCCCAGTCGATGGCTACCGGCTCCAGCCAGATCGTGTTCTCATAAAAACTCGGTGTGCAACCCTGGCAGAATAACCAGCCGGACATCAGCAGATACGACGGGATGGCCTCGCCGCCCCAATAGGTGGTCGCCAACCGCCGCGGAATCGCGCGCAGCAGATAGTCGATGCCCAGCCATTGCTCCTCGGCGTCCTTCGGCGGCGCGATGGGCAGAAATCCATTGCGCAGCCACTCGGGCGTGGAATCATCCGGCGGAGGCGCCGGCGCGGTAACCGCAATGCATGGGCGATCCAGATAGCGCCCTGCCCACAGCGCGGTCAATCGTTCCTTCGCCGCGTCCCAATTCGGTTTGTATTTCACTGCAGCCACACTTTATGGAAAATATCGGGGGTGATCTTAACTATGGCGCTCACATACAGCACCACCCGAAACGCTGTCGAGCATTTCGGGTGGTTTGAGCTGTGACCATTCGTTTTCCGGCTACCATTCAAATATCGGTGTAATGGCCGTATAGTTTGCCGTACCGGTGGTGGTGGCCTTCATGGTTATCGTGGTGGTTTGCCCAACGCGGAAGGGAACGGTGACCCCGATACCCGTTGCGGAGACCATTTCCTGGTTGCCGGTCCCGCTGCCGGTGCCAATCAAGCTGACCGTCGCGTTTAATACCTGCGGCGGATTACTGCCGATTTGGATGGATTGAATAGTGGCCGTCGCGGTTCCGGCATTCATTTCGGTCAGCAATAGCACCATCTTTTTCGCCATATTGGTAGCAATATTGGGATTAATGCAGATGTTTAATGCCGACGAAGAGGCGCCGGAGACGGCATATAACGTATGCAGCGGATAACTGCACCCCATAATGTTGCCTCCACCATAATCCCAGCGCAACGATCCTGGAGAACAACCGATTGGATAGACGGAAGTACCAATGCCAACGCCATAATTCCACCAACTCGGAATTTCATTCCAACTGCCCTGCATACCAACCAGATCCCCATTAATTTCGTGGGTTGTGGCGTCGACCGTGGTGGTTTTGGGATAAAAGCCTGAACCGGCATGAAACACGAAAAGGCAATTACCCCACGAAGAAGCGTCGCTGACCACCAGGCTGACCCCGTAGTTCAAAACGTTTCGGGTCATGACGGAATCCGCTTTAGTATTCGGAAACCACATGGAGATCGAGCGCGGGAAAGTACCGCCGACCACCGCGTATTTTCCGGCAAGCGACGCACTGATGCTATTCAGAAACATACCGCTGGAGAATTGTGTTTTCGGAATCAGGCTGACATGACCATCCACGAAGGCGACGTTGGCGGCATCGCCATGTCGCAGATCGACCATGCTGCCGGCGACATACGGGCCCATGAACGCGCCGTTCGTGCCGTTCTTGTCTGAAGCATAGGAGGTGTTGGCATCAGGCGCAAGTAGATCGACGACCATGGGCGCCGCCGTCGGGGAAGCAATATCGCTCAACGTGGTGCCGGCCAGCATGGTGCAGCCGACGCCATTGGAAATAGTCGGCGAATCGTATCCGCAATAGAAGTAATCCGGTTGCCCCTGACTGCCGTGAACCTTGCAACTCGGGCAATCATACACCTTACTCGCCCCAACATTGATCAACTGCGTCCAGGTCGCCGCCGGAGGAAACATCTGCTGATTGTCCTGGGCATACATGGTCAACGCAAGCGCCAACTGGCGTTCGTTATTCAGACATGTCGATTGGCGTGCCTTCTCACGCGCCTGGGCAAAGACCGGAAATAGAATAGCGGCCAGGACGGCTATGATTGCAATGACTACCAATAACTCAATCAGCGTGAAACCGCGAGTCGAGTTGTGCATTTGAACACTCCTTTCAGAATCGTCACGTTAACTCGCGTCGGCCCCAACGGTCACGGTTTTGTATCGTGGACTTTGGGACCGGCGCTAAATATCAATGTTGGAAGCACAGCGTGCTATTCGCTTGCACACTGCCGCCATACTGAGTACCGGAATTGGTAAAGTTGATCACAATCGGTTGTCCGGGATAGATCGGCAAACTAAAAAGTAATGCCTGCGTCTGATTACTATTATAGAAGTATCTGGGAATACTGGCGACTTTGGTGCCAAAATTGTAGGTATGGACCGTTTTATCGACGGGAGAATAATCGGTGATATAATTCACCTTGGTCGTCCCGGTACTGGTATTGCGCGAGTTAAAGTAAAGCGCAAAATTTTTGACAATCTTCGAAGTGACGGTCGAACTTGGTACGATGGTAAAGGTGATGGTTTCATTCGTGGCGGAAGAAATCGCGGTTAAAGTACCGCAGGAGTAACCAGTCTGCGCCGGCCATCCCGACATGCCGGTGGCATCGAAAATCCCGCTATTATCGCTCCGCACGAGTGTGGTCACCGGATATGTCTGGGTATTCGTATTGTTACCGTAAGTCATCCAGGGTATCTGATTACTGGGCAAATTAAAGCCACCTGGACACGACTTGGTCGTTAAATTTCCCGTTGTCGAATCCCAAACATAGATACAGGCGGATGTCGTCGTGCCATTATAGGCGCGATACATCATCCAATCGATTTCACTCCCCCAGTAGGAGCACATTCCGAATACCGTATCGATGCCGAGATTGAGCAACGCGGTCGGTGATGGGTTGGCAACCGAGCTGGAATATACCATGGCAATTGGCCAGAGCGTCCCGAGATACACCGGGTTATCGAGCGTCGATGCCGGCAGGCACGGGGCAAAGAATCCCGCACCCACGGTCGCCGCGGGGGCCGCGGCCACATGGCCATCCACGAAAGAAAAGATCGCCGACCCGTCATGCCGAAAGTCTACAGTAGCGACGGCGGTGGGAATATCGTTTTGCCCGCTGTCATCGACATATGGCTTCGACGTCGCGCCATCGACTAAATCGCCCGTCAACGGGGTTTTATCCGGCGATGTGATCTCGGAAAGCGGGCGATTGGCGAGGAAACTACCGGCGACAAAAAAGTAATCCGGTGCGGACGGCTTGCCGATGTAGCTGGATGTCGGGCAATCCCAGACACCACCAACCAGCCCATAGGACCCGGAAAGATCCTGTGTCCATGATGTGGCGAGAGGAAACATTTCATCATGATCTTGTAAGTACATATGAAAACCTGTCGAGATTTGTCGTTGATTATTCAAACAGGTTGTCTGATTCGCTTTTTCACGTGCCCGGGCAAATACCGGAAAAAGAATGGCCGCCAATACCGCAATAATGGCTATGACCACCAATAACTCGATTAATGTGAAACCACGCGTTCGCATCATTCACCCCTTTCTTGTCTGATATTGATCTTTCAATCGACCCATAATACCGCGGTGCCAGCATTTACGCATGCGCATGAATATATGCTTCTTATTTGTAGAATTATAGCGTTATTATTGCTTGGCGTCAAGTGGTACCCGTCTGCTTCTGGATTATTTTCGCAAAAAGGTTATCAAAGCGAGTCAAGCATTGACAGTCGGCAACCGTAACTCTACAATAGCGCTACTGACACGTCCGCGTATTTTTACCTGCGTGGCCGGCTTCGCACCGTACGGTCAGGTTCAAGATAACCGCTGGAATCGACGATCAAATTACCGGGTGTAACAGACCGGTTACGCGATGACCGGTCTCAGCGGCCGTCTGCAAAGTATCGGTGCCGGGCTGCAGAGGCGATTTTTGTCTCTCGCCAGGCACCTTTCCGTAGTTATATGTTGACATATTACGGAGGAGACGCGGTCGGTCGGAGACCTAATAGCGACCAGTAGGCCGGTGCCGAGACTTTTCAGACGGCCTTTCAGACGGAAGGAATCATCCATGCAGGATTCGTCCGGCAAAATCACCCAACACGATATCGCGCTGCACTGCGGCGTGCATCAAAGCACCGTCTCCCTGGCATTGCGGCGTGACCCGCGCGTGCCCGAGGAGACCGCGCGACGCATTCTGGCGGTTGCCGGCGAGATGGGCTACGATGTGTCGCACAATGCCCCCGCCCGGCGGTTGGCCTTGCAGCGCTATGGCCGCGAAATGCTCAATCATGTCGTCGCCATTCTCGTGCGCCCCGGCTTCGTCCAGTTTCGCTACCATGCCACCCTCTTCAGCGGTGTGGTCGATGCGCTGACCCAGGAAGGATTCGCGCTGGTCGTCGCCTACCTCCCGCACCCCTGGCAACTGACCAAAACGTTTCCGCTGCCGTCTATCTTTTCGCGTGGCGACATTGACGCGGTGATTGTCTCCGGACCGGGATCGCTGTATAGCGATCATATCCGCCAGACCGCTACCCCGTTCGGCCTTGCGAATTTACCCTATATTTCGATGCTCTACCAGAGTCCCGGCGTTTCCTCCGTCGTCGCCGACGATGAGCAAGGCGCTTATCTCGCCGCGTGCCACCTGCTCGCACAGGGACATCGCCGGCTCGTGCAGCTCTGCACGACCACGGATTTCGCGGCGGTCCCGTTGCTGGCGATCCGCTATCGCGGCATCTGCCAGGCATTCACCGAGGCGGGACTGGATCCGGAGCAGCACGTCAGCTTCTACATCGTGTCGCCGGATTGGCTGAATCCCAACTGGACGCCCGGCGCTGGCCACGAGATTGCCCCGCTGGCCACCTTTTTGCGTGAGCACCCGGAGATTACCGCCATCCTCGGCCAGAACGATGCCAGCGCCATTCATGCCTGGCGGCAACTCAACGCGGCGGGAATTCGGGTGCCGGAGGATATCAGCATCATCGGCTACGACGATGTCGATCCGATGCAGGACGAGCACGGGCAGAATATTATGACCTCGGTGCGGTTGCCACTCTATAATATCGGTCGCGAAGCCGCTCGCCTGGCCATCCTGCACGGCACCGACCACTCCGCTCCCCCGGAAACCATCGTGCTTCCCACCACGCTCACCCTGCGCGCCTCCACGGCGCCGGCGCGCCGGTAAAGCGGACACCGGTAGCTGTCCCCGCCACGGCAGGTGGCCGGCTTCAGCCGGCCATTCCAGACCCCGGATTGATCCGGGGGAACTTCAGCCAGCGTGTCCCAGGCAGAAGACTTTACCATCGGTGTTGCCGATGACCAGCACGCCGTGACTGATGGCGGGCGAAGCCTTGATCTCGCCGCCGGCGGTAAATTGCCAGCGTTTGTGACCCGTGGCCAGTTCCAGCGCATACAGGATGCCATCGCCCGACCCGACATAAACTGTATCGCCGGAGATCACCGGTGAGGAATCACCCCCGCTCTTTTCGGTGAACGTCCAGCGCGGGTGGCCGGTCGCCCGGTCGACGCGAAAGAGATGACCGCTGCGCGAAGCGAACAGCACCGCGTCGCCCGCTAACGCGGCGCCGGCATAACAGGCGGCGCCGTCCTCCTGTTCTTTGAACTTCCATAAGAGTTTGCCATCGGTGACCCGCATCGCCAGGAAATCGCCATTGAGCGATCCGGTGTAACCGATCCCGTTCTCATAGGCCGGCGCGGCCGCGAAATTGGCTTCGATGGTCGCCGCGGCTTGCTGTTTTCCGGTCTGCAGATCGATGGCGCGCACCTTGCCGTCGCAACCGGCGATCAACACCGAACCGCCGGTGACGCACGGGGAACAGTGCACCTGCGCCTCCGCCTTAAACTTCCACTTCAACTTCCCGGTACCGGCGTGTAAACAGTAGAGGGTATTGTCATACGCGCCGAACAGCACCACCCCCGCCGTGACATTGGCGGAGGAGATGATTTTATCCAGCGCTTTGAACTTCCACAGCAACTTGCCGCTCTTCGCATTGAGCGCATAGAAACTGCCGTCTTCATCGCCGACAAAGACGGCATCGCCCACCACGCAGGGGGAAGCGGCTATCGCGTCGCCGGCGGTGAATTTCCACCGCACCTTCCCGGTATCCAGCCGGAGCGCCAGCACCGCGCCATGCTTCGTGCCCAGATACACGCTGTCGCCGACAATCGCCGCCGTCGATTCGACCGCCGATCCGGCATCGATCTGCCACCGCAGCTTCAATGGCGGCGGCAGCGACTCCACCGCCACCCCGGTCAAGCGCGGATTCCCGCGAAACGACGGCCAGTCCGTCGGCGCTGGCGCGGCCAGCGCCAGGCCGGTAAGCAACAGCGAAAACAATGCCGGCAGATATTGGTGTTTCATGATAATCGTTATACCCGTTCAGGTCCCCTGGCGCGCGAGCGTCCCCGCGAACAGGTCGAGTACCTTAATTTTTCGTGCCTTTCGTGTCTTTCGTGGTTAAATCTCGCGTTCATTCGCCGCGCAACCCATCCAGCACGGCGCCGCGCGTGGCCGCGCGAGCGGCGATGACGCAGGCTGACAGGCCGACGGCAAGTGTGGCGACCAGCACGACGACCAGCGCCATCCAGTTCATTTGCGTCTCAGCAGAACGCAATTCCGGAATAACCGCCACCAACGCGGCAATGGCCCCGAGCAACAGACCGGCGATGAGCAGGCCGGCATTCTCCCGAATCAGCAGCGTGGTAATCTCCTCGCGCCGAAAGCCCATCGCCAGCATGAGCGCGAACTCGCGCCGGCGCTCCAACGCGCCGCGCAGCAGCACCATCACCATCCCCAGCGTCCCGAGCAGCAATCCCAACCCGCCCAGCGCCAGGAAAGTAGAGAGATAGGTATTCTGTACGCCGATGTAGGCATTCAGCAACTCGCGGGTGTCGCGCACCTCCAACCCCATCTCACCCAGGTTGCGCCGTAGTGCCGCCGCCACCTCAGCTTCGCGACCGGGTGGCGTGTCGATGAGGAAGTAGCGCGGCGAGGAGATGGTGGGGTATATCTGCTTAAAATTCTCCTCCGAAACCAGTAATTCCCCGGCAAAGATGCTGCCGGAAATTAACCCCTGAAAGACCCCCGGCAACTTTTGTTCATCCGGCGACAGAATATAGCGTTCGCCGAGATCGGCATGCAATGACCAGCGCACGCTATCGGCATCGCCGAAAATAGGAATCAGCGGACGGGAATCCGCGCGGTGATCTGCCGGTGCCACGGTACCATGCAGCAATTCCCACGGATTGCCACTCTCCGCGACCGCTTGCTGCACGGTAAACCCGCCGCGAGCGATCATCGCCGGGCTGACCCCCAGCATGCGCGGCGCGTGGGGATGAGCCAGATTCAGGCAACTGATATCGTCGCCCGGACTCAGCAGAAACGGCGTAATGGTGACGCCCGCGAAGAGCTGCTCATCCTCCGTGGAAAAGCCCAGGTTCTTCCGCCCGGCCGGCGTGCTAAAATCGATATGGAGCGGCAGCGCCGATTCCGCCTGCAAGGCAAAGCCGCCGGTGCCGGCATGGCGATCATGCGCGTCGAGATGGGAAAAATCGCGCGCGTTGGCAGCGACCGCGATGATGATAAAGGTCGCCGCCGCCAGCAGGCCGATGGTGAGCAGGCTGCGCCCCCGATTGGCCGCCGCGCTTCGCCACGCCAATCGCCATAACGTCGGTACCCCGCCGTTGCCGGCTGAACGCTCGAGCCCGAGATATCCGCCGCATAATCCCGCCAGTAATAGCGCGGCGCCGACACCGAAAAACGCTTCCACCGCCGCTTCGCTCCCCGCGTGGGCAGCGTAGAGCAGCGACCCGACGGCAATAATACCTGCTGCGATTAGGGTAATTATTGCAATGCGGCGACCGCGTGGGCTGGGCGTGACGCTCATCGCCTGCCAACCGGCTAACAGGCGCAGCAGCGGCTCGCGCTGCAATTGCCGCGTCCCCCACCCCAGCGCAAGATGTCCGATCACCAGGCCGGACAGCGCGCCGATGAGCGGAGAAGCAATATCGCCATGCAGCCACAGCGTCGAGTTGCCCACCGCGCCGCTCCACCAACTGCTGAGCGCATGCAAGGTGCCCTCGGCGTACAAGATCCCGAGCGGAACGCCGATTAGCGACCCGAGCACCGTCAGCGCGAATCCTTCCCCCCGCACTACCAGCGCGACCGTGGTGCGATCTAACCCACAGGCTTGCAGGATGCCGATCTCCGTCGCCCGTCGCTCCGCTAGCAACCGCATCAGCATCCCCGCCAACCCGGCTGCCGCCAGCATCAGGAAAAAGCTCATCCCCAGAAAAAGCTGCCCGAAATCAGTCGCGCCTTGCGCGGCTTCCAGCACGATTTTACGCACCGGGTGAGGCAGTAATCCGGCGGATTCCGGGGCGAGATTGCTCGCCAGTGTCGCGGAAAAACTCTGCGCCGTCTTATCCAGGTCGTTCGCGAAATCGGGAAGGATGCGCACGGACGTGACCCAGTTATCCGAACCGTTGTCCGCCCACATCTTTTGTACGGTGCTCTGTGAGATCAGCGCCTTGGGAGTGGTGCGATATTGCGCCCAATACGCTTCGTCGCGCGGGGTGATGCGGTGTAGATCGATCGGAAATGGGGTGGACCAATCACTCATGCTGCGCGTATTGGTAATTCCATCCAGTTCCGGCGCCGTTCCGCGATCCGCCAGCCGATCGTTCATCTCGTAAATACGACTTACCATGAGTTGCGTCGCGGCGGTATGAAAGGTTCCATCCCGATTGGGAATGAGATAGGCGACGCGCACGCGATCGCCGGCATGCGCGTGCAGATCGTCCGCCGTCCAGCGACTGAGCCAGATCTCATTGTTGTTGAGCGGGGCAATGCGCGCGGTAACTTCCTGCGGAAGTAATGGCGCAGGAGTGGCAACAAGCGCATAGGCGCACCGATGTGTCGTGGTGGCAATCTCCGTCGCCAGATAGATCGAGGTTGGCGCGGCGTGCGCCTGGCATAATGGCGCGACGGTCTGCGCTGCCTCGACCGTCGCATGCTCCAGCAGCAGTCCATCGCTCTCCAATGACAAACTCCCGCTCTGTCGTTGGAGCACCGTTTTCAATCCGTAGTCTGCTAGCTGGCAATGCGCGTGTAGTGTTTGCGTAATATCGTCCGCGCTGATAGCGGGAGATGCGCACAGTACCAGCGCATTCACCTGCTCGTTCTTTTTCAGCGCGGCTTGCAGCGCGGCCAAATCAATGAACAGGTTGCGTGGGGTCGCGGTGCCGGCGTCAAGGCTGAACCCTCCCATGCCGGTATCCGGCAGCACCGCGCCGATCTGCACGCGCAGCGTGCGTAAGGTATCTTTGCGTTTCCAACGCGCGAAAAGCGTATCGCCGGGAATGGTGCTGCCGCGGTCGATATTGATCGACAACGCGTCGCCGAGATGCACGTTGAGATCATGCGCCAGCGCGGCATTGATAAATACCGTCTCGCCGGAAAGACTCGGGGCAGATGTACCTTGGAGAGTAACCAACTTTTCTGGGAAGCAACTGGCAAATGACGCATCGACGCCGATGATGCGCACCTTGGGAATGACCACCGCTGCATCGTCACTTTGTGCCGTGCCGGCGGTTAACAGCAGCGGGACGGCGTTACCGACTTTCCCGGTCGCCGTCAATTCGCGGGCCAGCGCCTGGCGGAAATAATGCGGCGGAGTGATTGCCCAGGTGATCTCACCCAGGTGTGATAGTGCCGTATCGCGCAGACTGCCGGTGACCGACGTGCCGACCAGCAGCGAGCCGGTGATCACGGCGACAGCGACGGCAAGGCCGAGGATGATGACGATGCCCGTGCGCCGGTAGAAAGCCAGGCTGCGGAGGACCAACCGGAGCAGGCTCACCGCACGCCCCCTTCGCCGGTCGCCAGCGCGACGGGATGCAATGCCCCGTCACGCAGCGTCAGGCAACGCGCAAACGCTGACGCCAACTCCAGGTTATGCGTCACCATCACCACCGTCGCGCCTTCCTCGCGGGCGAGATCGAGAAAGAGCGTCACGATATTGGCGCCGGCGTCGCGATCGAGATTGCCGGTCGGTTCATCCGCAAGCAGCAGGGCGGGGCGATTGATCAGCGCGCGGGCGATGGCCACTCGCTGGCATTCGCCGCCGGAAAGCTGCGCCGGAAACGCCTCCATTCGGTGGGCAACGCCGACTTGTTCCAGCAAAGTGCGCGCGCGTAACGGAGCATTCGCTTCACCTTTCGCCGCCAGCGTCGGCAATAGCACATTTTCCAGCGCGGTAAGTTGCGGCAACAGCAGGTGGTGTTGAAAGATGAAGCCGACCTTGTGCGCGCGGAAGGTTGCCAGTGCTTTACCTTCCAGCGCGCTCACCTCGAGATCACCGAGATGCACGCTGCCGGAAGTTGGTCGATCGAGCGCGCCCGCGAGGTGCAACAGCGTGCTTTTGCCCGCCCCCGACGGTCCGATGACGGCAACGGTCTCTCCGGTCGCCACCGTCAGCGACAGGTGGCGCAAAATGATCGTTTCGCCGCCGGCGGTCGGATAGCGTTTGCCGATATCGGAAAGCACTAACGCTTCAGGCGTGGCGGTAGTCATCGCGGCAAGCTCATCTGGGAGTGAGAACGGGAATGGGAATGCGAGTGGGAATGTGCATGGGAGTGGGAGGAATGCGAACTCCCCGCCGTTTTCGCGCGCCGCAATAACCAACTGACAACATTCGAATTCATCGTCAGGATAAACGACGGAATCACGCACAGACAGTTGAGCACCAGCATCAATACTAACTGGCGTATCGTATCCTCACCGAGTTCGTTGCTAGCCGAGACCGTGTGCGTGACGCGCGTCGAAGTGGCCGTGATGTCGTACGAAGCGATCCACCCGATCAACGAAATGCCGAACACAATACCGAAACAGGTCAGCATGGTGTGCCAGGTACGACTGTGCTTCTTCCTGATCATCAAATAGAGCAGCGGCCAGAGCAGCACGGCGAGGAAAAATTCATACAGGGGAAATGCCGCCCGAATCGTCGCTTCCGTCGGCGGCAGGAGCTGCATATGCCAGGGCCGGAAGAGACAAATCCCCAGGCAAATCACCCAGTGAATACTCATCAACAGGATAACTCTCTCCAACTGCACCGGCATTTTTCGACTGGAAGGCATGACAAAACCTTATCAAGACGCGGTCAGGGCGCGTATATGTGAACGGCTGACTGCTGTGCTCACGCCGGAAATCAACAAGCTGCCCAGCATCACCAGCAACAGTGTCAGCTAATAATACGGAAAAACCGAGCTTCGCGCAACGTGACGCACCGTTCGACCGGGGAGTAAAGAAGACGATCACGGATTGAGGTGAGCTCTGGCGCGCGAGCGTCCCCGCGAGCAGGCAGCCGACCAGCCTTACCGCTAACGAGTCACACCTCTGGCGCGCGAGCGTCCTCGCGAGCAGGTAGCCGACCAGCTTGACCGCAAACGAACCACACCGACTTAAGGGAACTGTCCCCGCCGACCCCCACCGCCAGCGCCACCAACCACATAAGCGACAATATCTCTCCTAAAAAATCAAGCAAATCCTACCATCCTTCAAATCATGGTTCAGACAATTTGTAGGCCGACATGGACAAGTTCGGGATGCTCTTCTCCGTTGACGATCACCCGCTCGATCGCTCCCCAGTCGGCATTGGGCTCGACCCGCCACTGCACGCCTTCCGGCATGCTGACCTGCACGGACAACGTGCCGTGCTCGCACCGCCAGGCGACGTGCAGATCGCCGCGGGGAGACGCGCTGGTGCCTTCCGCCCAGGTAAGTCCCAGCGGGTGCGGGCTGACGACCACCTCGCGCACGCCGGGGGCGGTGGGACGAATCCCGAGCAGCGTCCGGTTGAAGACATAGATCGGCGCGGACGACCAGGCATGGCAATGACTGCGAGTGGGATATTCCGCTTCATGCCCACGGAAGGTTTCCCAGCAGGTGGTTGCGCCGCACGCCAGCATATCCTGCCATTTCTCCCGCACCAACGCCACCGCATGCGCGTCATCGCCAACTTTTTCCAGCGCCTCCAGCAGATATTGCAATGCGAATGGACTGCCGATCTGCACCATGCCCGCCGGTGGCTCCAGCAGATGACGATGGGCAATCGCCTCCGCGCCCGGCGGAAGCACGTCATACAGCAGCGCCAGCGCACCGGTATGCTGGCAGCTCGAAGGACTGATGGTGCCATCGTCGCGCAGCGCGTCAGGATAACTGCCCTTGCCGGCATCCCATTGCGCCAGCACCGCGTTGCGCAATTGTTGGCGAGCGGCTTGCAGCCAGTTGGCATCCTCCGCGCCCAGTGCCTGGCAACAGCGCAACGCGGCATCGAGCGCGCCGATCAGGAAGAGCGAATTGTGGAGGACCGTGCGCTGATCCTGATCGATGCCCGCCCAGTCGAACAGGTTCCATGCCTCCAGACTGAACAGGCCGTGATCCTGGCAAGAGTGCAGCGCATTGCGCAGATTTTTGACCACCGCGGGATACAATGACGCTAACCCATCGAGATCACCGGTGGAAAAGAAATATTCCCACACGTTGATGACCCAGAGGAAGCTCCAGGCCGGCAGCAGGATATCCCACCCGCTGGGCACCTGACTGCCGACGATCGGCAATGTCTCCAGCGATTGCGCGCTGAGTCGCAGGCAGCGAAGGGTCAGTTCATCGGCGCCGAAACAGATCGTGTTATACAGCGATTCGTTGCGGGCGTCACCGACCCATAGCGTCTGCTCGTAAAGCGGGCAATCGGTATAGGTGTCTTCCATACAGAGCTGCAGGGTATGGGCGCTGATTTCCCACATGCGATCGAGCAAGGGGTCGGAACAGCGGAACGCGCCGCGGTGTTCGACCGGATAGGTAGCCTGGATCATCCGCACCAGGCGGAATTTCACCGGGCCGATCATTTGCCGCAACGTCAGGTAGAGGTAGCGGCCCGCACGCCGCTTGAACGAGATGAAATGGTTGACATCGTGCTTGCAGATGTAACGGAAGCCATTGCGATTGCCGTCGGTATATTGGAGTTGCTCCGCGGTCTGATATTCGATCAGTTGCCCATCGACCACGGTGAACGCCGGGGCGATCAATTCGAACTCCACCCACCCCACCGTCTCTTTCCCCAGATCGAAGCATAATTCGATATCGCCATCGGGGGTCGCCTCGATGGTGGTCCACTGCTGATTGTCTGCCAGCAGCGCGGTGCGATCCTTCAACAAAGCCTCCGCCGGGCGTATCACCTGTCGGGTGCGGAATGCCAGGTAACTATCCTTCAACAGATGACTCTCCGGAACGGTTCGCGCACCGGCCATGGTGTAGAATTCCGTGCCGGTTACGGCGGAACCGAGCTTGAGCAGTCGCGCGGAGACTTCGGCGGTCGTCGGTTGGGAATACGCGCTGCCCTGGTTGGTGACCACTTCCAACGGCGCGAAGGGACCGGTCCAGGCCCAGGGAGTGGCGGCATCATTCCCGCAGGGATTGCGCAGGCGGATCCCATCCCAGCGCTGGAATGCCAACGAAAAATCATACAGATGCCCGGTGTGATCGATTACGATCGTGAGTAAATTGTCCCCGGCTTCCAACGATAGTTCGCCATTGGTGACGATTTCACCGCGACAATGCAGGGTAATGCCGGCCGGCTGGTAGAGATGCACCGGGACGATTTGCGCCTGCGCAGAGGTGATGATGGTCGCCAGAACGCCGTGCATCGGCACCAGATTTGCCGACAGATCCGTCGGATAGCACAGCCGTTTCAGATCGAAGGTGATTGTTTCCTCGGCGCCATGAACGACGGAGGCGCTGACCAGGCGGATCGGATGTACCGACTCGCGCGAGAGGAAACCCACATCACGCGGGTGCAAGTCTTGCCAGGGACCGCCGTGCGCCGGGTAGAAACTGAGCGCATGCGGCCAACTGCGGTCATCGTAATGCTCCGCCAACACGCCATCGAGCCCCCGGGTCGCATCGTACCATTCCGCCTGTTCCATCTGGATGCTGACGCGCGCGGTGTGACGCTGACAGCAAGGATGCTCCTGCGCCAGCCAGGTGGCATCGGTGCCGAAATGCAGCGTTTCGCCATAGTGGGTGACGACATCCAACTGTGCGAGCAGGCCCGCCTCTTGGGGAATCTGGTGAAAGGTACTGCTGCCGAAATGGCGCGCGATGACCACGATGACGTTGCGTCCTTGCTGCAGATAGGGGGTCACGTCGAATTGATCGTATTGATAATGCTGCGGCCAACTGCGGCAGGGGCCGTCTTCGATCCACTGCCCGTTGATATACAGGCGATATTGCGTGTCAGCGGTAATGACCATCGTCGCCGAAGTCACCACTGGCAGATAGACGGTTTTTCGCGCTATTATCGTCTGGTTGCGCGGCCGGCGGTTTTTATTCGCCAGCCAGATCCACTGAGCGTATAATTCCATCGCGATCTCTTCTCCGCTTCGGCCTGACAGGTTCGTCCGCTGACACCCAATCATAGCAATGGATATCTTGTTTATTCCACATGTGTACGAAAAAACTCCGCGGCCCACTCGCTAAAGGTTCCCGCGCTGATCTGCTGGCGCATTGCCGTCATCAACTGCTGATAAAATGCCAGATTATGATAACTCAGCGAGCGGACGGCCAGTATCTCGCCGGCTTTTAACAGATGGCGCAGATACGCGCGCGAAAAGGTGTGGCACACCGCGCAGTTACAGCGGGCATCGAGCGGCGCCGCATCATGTTCGAAGCGCGCATTGCGCAGATTCAGCCGTCCTTCCCAGGTGAAGACGGTGCCGTTGCGTCCCATGCGCGTGGGCAGCACGCAATCGAACATATCCACACCCAGGCTCACTCCGCGCACCAGGTCGGCCGGCGTTCCCACCCCCATCAGGTAGCGCGGGCAATCGTCCGGCAACGCGGCGGTCGTGATGTCGAGCATCGCCCACATCATCTCTTTCGGTTCACCGACCGACAGTCCGCCGATCGAATAGCCGGGAAAGCCGATCTCGACCAGTGCCTGCACGCTCTCCCGCCGCAAGTCTTCCGAAAAGCCCCCCTGCACGATGCCGAACAACGCTTGCCCGCTCTCCGCATTCCACGCGGATTTTCCTCGCGCCGCCCAGCGATGCGTCCGATCGGTCGCTTCGCGCGCCTGTGCCGGCGTTGCTTCCCACGGCACCGGCTGATCGAAGGACATCAAAATGTCCGTCCCCAACCGCTGTTGCACGCTAATCGCTTTCTCCGGCCCCATCAGATGCTCTGAACCATCGATATGCGAGCGGAAAAGCAATCCCTCCTCGCTGATCTTATGCAGCGAGGCCAGACTGAAGATCTGATAGCCGCCGCTATCGGTGAGGATGCCGCCATCCCACGCCTGAAAGCGGTGCAGCCCACCCATCTCTTCGATCAGCTCGACGCCGGGACGCAAATACAGGTGATAGGCGTTATTCAGGATAATCTGCGCGCCGGTCGCCCATACTTCTTCCGGCGTCAAACCCTTCACCGTAGCCTGCGTGCCGACCGGCATAAACGCCGGCGTGTCGATCACGCCCGCCCGCATCCGCAACGTGCCCCGCCGCGCGCGCGCTTCCCGCGCCTGGATAGTCAATTGTAACAAAGGAATCTCCATCCTGTGTGTCAAATAAATATACCGGAACTGCAAAACGGAATAGTAATTGCTTAACTAGCGCCTGTCCCAACATCCACGGTTTTGTATCGCGAGCAGATTTTGGCGTCAGGCAAGGAGTGCATTTTCTACTTTATCACGGCAAGATAAACGGAAAATGCACGACGCAGACTGGCGCCAAAAGATGCCGCGAGACGAAATCGTGGACGTTGGGACAGGCGCGAAATAACATACGACGCATAATACGCGTTTCCGCTGCCCATCCGAAGGCCTATGTTATCACTTTACATCATCGGTTTCATCCTTGGCATCTTGAGTGCCGTCTTTTTCGCCTGCTACATGGTACCGCAGAAGCTGATCCGCATGGACAACACGACCTTTCTGTGGGTGATGAGCCTCGGGGTCGTGCTGACTTCGCTTATTCCCTATCTGCTGACCGGTTGCCCGCACCGGGCCACGCCGACCCAAATTGGCCTGTCGCTGCTGTGCGGCCTGGTCTGGTGCCTGGGCACGCTGTCTTTCGCTTCCGCCATCGGGCATATCGGGCTAGCGCTGGCAACCCCTATCAAGAATACCACGGGCGTCATCGGAACCCTTGTCGGACTGGTGGCATTTCAGGAATGGAAAACGACGCAGCCCCTGCTCTGCCTGCTGGGAAGCGCGTTGATCGTGGCGGCGGCGATGTTTATCGGACAAACCGGACCTGCCGACGTGCCACGCCGTTCCATGGCCGCCGGCATCTTCTTCTCGCTGGTGGCTGCCATCTGTTATGCCAGCTATTTGTATCCCATGAAGCTGGTGGTCGTAGCCATCGGCAACTGGGAATTTGTCCCGTGGATGGCTGCCGGCATCTTTCTCATGGCCACGATCGCCGTCCTGCTGCGTCCCAACGGCCTGCACGATGCATTCCGCTATCCCCCACGCGACTACGCGCTGGCATCGCTCGGGGGCGTCTCCTGGGCCATCGCGCTGTATTGCCTGAATGGCAGCCTCGCCAGCGTCGGCCTCGCTATCGCCTGGTCGCTCGCGCAACTCAATACCATCCCGGCCGTGTTCTTCGGCATCGTCCTCTTCCACGAGATTTCCCCGCGGAAGCAATGGCCGAAACTGCTGCTGGGCCTGCTGGCCGCCACCGCGGGCACGATTATGCTGGGATTGGCGAAATAGCTGATATTAGCCGTTCAGCCCCCCTGGCGCGTGAGCGTCCCCGCGAGCACTCCGGTCGCTCTGGCGCGCGCCAGAGCGACTGAACGCTTACTTCGTGTCTTTATCATCCCGGTACCGGTATCATAAAGCACAGCAGAGTAAAAATCCGATCCTGCTTATCTTAAAAATATCCTGTGCATCCTGTGAATCTGCGGTTAAAAAGTTTGCTCGTTAACTACCAGCCTGAACGGCTGCGTTATTAGAGAGGAAATCGCTACCCGACGAATAATATTATCCACATGCCGAATCCCCTCCCCCTGCTGATCGAGGGTTTGCTTTCACTGCTGTTTCCGCCGCGGTGCGAGGTATGCGATACTTTGCAGGAACCGGTGCTTTGCGCGCGCTGTCGGGAGCAGTTTAGCGCGATTGCCGCGCCGTTTTGTTGCCGGTGCGGATTGCCATTTGATCCGCTGGCGCAGATGCGCGAACTCTGCGCGGATTGCCATCAGGAATCGCCGCCGTTCGCCGCCGCCCGCGCTGCCGGCCTCTTTCGCGGCATCCTGCGCTTGGCCATCCACCATTTCAAATATGCCGGCGCGCGGGCACTGGCTGCACCGCTGGCGCAATTTACCACCGAGATGATTTCGCTGCCCTTTCCGGTGGATTGCCTTTGCCCGGTTCCGCTGCATCCCCGCCGCGAAGCCATGCGTGGCTACAATCAATCGCTGCTCCTCGCGATCGAACTCGGCGCGCGCTGGCAACTGCCCGTTGAAGCGAACTTACTCACCCGCGTCATCAATACGCCGCCGCAAATGTCGCTCCCTGCGGAAGAACGCCGAAAAAACCTTCGCGGTGCCTTCACCGCCACTCCTGAAATACGCGATCGCCATATCGCCCTCGTCGATGATGTCTACACCACCGGTGCCACCCTGCGTGAATGCAGTCAAGTGCTGAAACGCGCCGGTGCCGCGCAAGTACTGGTCATCACCGTAGCGCGCACAATAGTCGAGACGGTTTGAGACGGGTGTATGGGGAGTATGGGAGTATGGGAGTATGGGAGTATGGGAGTAATTCCTCGTCAGTTCCAGATCTGAACAATATCTCCCCCACCCACTCCCAAACTCCCACACCCTCATACTCCCAAACTCCCGCCACGCATCCCGATTGACAACACGCCTCTCGCTCTCTACCATACAGCTGGAAGGTGCGCTATGGCGAACTGTATGCGGTGTGGAGTGGTCAATCCGGACGATCATCGGTTTTGCAAAGACTGCGGCGGCCCGTTGGCGCCGCCGACAACCGGCGAAGTAGACGACGACACCATTATCATCCAACTCCTTGAGGGGCGCAGTGCGCAGAAGCCCGCCCAGGAACGCATCGCGCGCCTATGGCTGCTCGATTTAACCGGCGAGCACGTCGAGCGCGTCTATGAACTCAGCGACGAGCAGTTGGTCATCGGTCGCCGCGAAGATTGCGCCGTCTGCCTGGCCGGCAATACCATCTCCCGCCGTCACGCGCAAATTCGCCATCTCGAAGGACAATATCTCATTACTGATCTCGGTAGCACGAACGGCACCCTGCTCAACGGTGAAGCGCTGGTAGGCGAAGAACAGCTTCGCGATCGCGATGAAATCGGTGTCGGCATCTACAAACTCATTTTCCGCATGACCTGAGAGGTCGTCGGCGCATTATCGCGTTGGTGCAAAAAGACGCCTCTTGCTACGCTGCAACGCTTCTATGAACCAGGTGCTCACTATCTCCCTGACGTTGACCGCCATTTCCCACGAAATCTCTAATCCGTAGTACAATAGGATGGTTGTCTAATCTGGAGAAAATCTATGTCACGCTTGGCCATCTTTCTTGGGAGTTTGTTGCTGCTGTCGGCATTGAGTTGGGGCGAGGAGACTACCCCACCGGCGGCGCCGCCACCGGCCGCGCCGGAGCCGAAGGATCGCATTGTGGCCGTGCTGGCAACGGTCAAGCCCGGCGATGACGCCTCCTGCGACGCGGCGGAGAACACGCTGATGGCGGAAAACGACACCCTTGCCGCCGCGATCCGCGAGGCAATTCGGCAGCATCGCGACGCGCTGGCCAAAACACCCGGCGACCCGCAACTTACCACCGAGCTCGACGTGCTCGATGGCGCCAATCTCCGGTTGAGCTGGGGTTGGCAACCCAATAAGGCGATATTGGACTGGACCGCGCGCTTGAAAGATGCCGATGGCAACCCCTTTCGCGTCAAAGCTCGTCCACGACGGATTCACAACGAGCTCGTTGACGCCATTTTTACCGATCAATGCTTCTTCACCGTCCAATATCCCCCGGCAACCGTGCCTTCGCTCCCGCAGCCACTGCAGGCGCAAAATCTGTTTATCGTCGGGAAAGACGGCCTGCTGAAATACCTGGCCGAATCGAAGGACCTGGAAGCATTCTTCCACGATATCCCGGCGCCGGTGGCCGCGGATGATGAAGCGGGAGTTAAAAAGATTGTCCGCGCCTGGTTGCGCCTGACGGAAGAGTTTTCCCAGGATGGCCAGCGCCGTTTCACCCTCGCCGAAGACTCGCTCAAAACCTCGTATCGCGAATCGACGATGGCCGGGATGACCGGGTGGCGTGCGTCCGGGCAGGTGAACGCCGATCCAAAAACCGGTATCGAAGGGTTCATCACCGTCAGTATCGTTTTCAGTGATGCCGGCAAGGTGAAGACGATTACCGAAGACCGCGAAATCAGACCGGCCGCCGCTGTTCCCCCGCCGGCGGAAACCCCCGCGACTCCCGCACCGGCGGCCGATGCGCCCCCGGCAACGAACGTTGCCGCGCCGGCCGCGGACAATGCGACACCACCGGCAAAGTAAACGCATATGGGACCAAAAATAAGAAGCGTAACCGTGCCGGCCCTCTGGCGTGCGCTGCTGCTGATCGGCATACTGTCAGCGGCTATCGGAGGAGGCATGACGACGAATTTGACCACCTTCAGCGCGGCGCAATGGAGTGACGCGTTCACCAGGGGAAATGAACTTCCGCTGCCTGAACGCATTGGCTTCTGGGCCGAGATGGCCGCGCGGGATACCGTCTATGTCGCTGGACCGCTCGGTGAAGGCGAAGGAAAGCTGCCTGACACCGGCCCGTTGCACGATTTCCGGCATGTCGATTGCGTCACCTTTGTAGAGCAGGTTTACGCACTGGCGCTATCGCATTCCCGCGCGGAGTTCGACGAACAGTTGCGACGCATCCGGTATCAGGACGGCCAGGTCGACTATCGCCGACGCAACCACTATACCGTCTCCGATTGGCTGCCTGCGAATGCCTGGTTCATCCGTGATATCACCGCGCATGTCGGCGCCACACAGGAAATGACGAAAACGATCTCCCGCGCGCACTTTTTCGCCGCCAAAGGCCTGACGCAATATGCCGATATCCCGGATGAAACCGCCACGACCAGCTATCTTCCGCGCGCGCAAGCGGCAACGCTTGCCGGTCAATTGCGCACCGGCGATCTGATAATCTTCGTCGTCGCGACTCCCGGCATCATCGCCGGGCATGTCGGCCTGATCAGGATGCAACACGGCGTCGCCTACCTGCAGCACGCCGGCATGGCGGCCAAGAAAGTCGTCACCGTGCCGCTGCGCGATTATCTGCGCACGCTGCCTGAACGCTTCGTGGGGTTTAAAATCGCCCGGCCGTATCTGATTGTCACCACAGCAAAAAAGAGATAAACTACCACTATGAAATTGCCTGTTGCCGACTATGCCTACCCACCCGGGGCATCGTCGGTATATGATATGTTGTTGAGTTGCAGCCGCTGCGCGACCTGCCTTCCTGCCTGTCCTTCGTATTCCGCGACGCTGCTGGAAACCGCATCCCCGCGCGGACGCGTGCAATTGGTACGCGGACTCATGGAAGGCAAACTGACCAATTCGTTGCTGTTGCGCCAGGCGCTGGATACTTGCCTGGATTGCCAGGGATGCGAGTCGGTCTGTCCCAATGGTATTCACCCCGGCCAATTGGCCACCAGCATGCGCGCCGAGTTGCAGCAGGGCATGCCGTTTTCGCGTTGGATGAAGCGCGTTGTGCTGGGACCGGTACTCAGCAATCCCGGCTGGCTCACCACCGGATTGGGCATGACGCGGCTGTTCTATCAACGCACCGGCTTGCAGCACCTCGTGCGCTCCGCCGGATTACTGCGCTCCCTGCCGGCACTGGAGCGGATGGATCGCTATTTGCCTACCATCCCGGGGAAAACCGTCCGCGCCAGTCTGCCGGAAATCGTGCCGGCGGTTGGGGAAACGCGTGGGCGCGTCGGCTTTTTCCTCGGCTGCGCGATGAACACCGTCTTCGCCGATGTCACCCGTCACAGCATCCGCGCCCTCACCCGGCTGGGCTACGAAGTCGTCATCCCGCGCGGGGTCGTCTGCTGCGGCGCGCCGCAGGTATCGCTGGGCGAAATGGATATCGCGCGCCGGATGGCCCGGCAAAACTGTACCTGTTTCGATGGCTGCGAAGTGATTGTCACCGACTGCGCGGCGTGCGGAGCGGAACTGAAACGCTACCATGACTTGCTGGACGATCCCGCGGCGGCCGCTTTTTCCGCCAAAGTCCGTGACTTCGCCGAATTCGTCGAACCGATCATGCCGGATCGGCAGCTCGATATCGGACCGGTGACCTATCATGCCCCCTGCCATCTCGCGCATGCGCAAGGAGTGTGCAAACCACCGAAGACGCTGCTGCAGCGCGTCTGCGCGGACTTTCGCGCGTTGCGTGAAGAAGATCGCTGTTGCGGCAGCGCCGGCATGTATTGGGCCATTCACCAGGAAATCTCCGACGATGCGCTGGGCCGCAAATTGCGCAATATCCGCGCCACCGGCGCCGGTACCGTGGTGACCGCCAACCCCGGTTGCCACTTGCAATTGACCGGTGGTCGGGAAGCGGAAGACCGCTGGACAGTGTGCCATCTCAGCGAGATTGTCGATTTAGCGCTCGCGTAGTACAATTTCATATTCCAATCGCTGGAGGGAGGAAAACCCATGGTCGATTCCTCGACAGACCTGCGACCGTCTGTTCCATCACCCGCCACTATGCGCGCTTCACTCAACATTGCGGAGCGCGACGGGATCCTCATGCTGCTGGTAGCGGGGTTCAACCTGCTGATTTATGCCAAGCAGTTGATCTATCCCTACCTGCAGACGCTCGAGTGGAGTAAAATGGACTCGGGAGATTATATTCTCCTGACGATCAATGTCTTGGCGTTGATCCTCTCCTTCCCGATGCGCCTGATCGTCGGCCTCGGGTTACTGAATGATGCTCCGTATGCGCGCCGGGCGGCGATCCTGGCCATGGTGACCGGGTACTTCGCGGACCTATGGCTGCTGTATCAGTTGATCCCCTCTACGATCTATAAAGCGTTGGAATTCGATCAGGCGCATATCTGGAGCCTGGTTGCGGTGATCTACGGCTGCGCGGTGTTGCTCTATTTCACCTGGCGCATTATCTACGATATGACCCGACCGGCGATGGTGGAGGCATTCGAGGAACTGGCGCGCCCGGTATTCATCCCTCGCGAGACGGACATGGTACCCGACGCGGACGAGACGGACGATCCGATTGAAGATGCGGCGGTGCCATACCAACCGGTTGCGCTTGCGGACCTGCCGGATGCTGATCCACTCGACCAGCCCAATGCAGCGGTCGTCACGCCGATCATCGAGGAAGCGCCGGTTGCGGCGGCAGAGGATGCGTCAATCCCTGCCGGCACGCCGGTCATCGCGAATGAGCCTCCGGCAACGAGTGCGCCCGTGGCGGACAGTGCAGTATCGAATACGGCGGGTGGCAATGATTGAGCGTCTGCAGGCTGAATTACCCCACGGTCACGTGCTGACCGATGCGGAATCGCTATTCGTCTATGGCTACGATGGTGGCAACTGGCTGACCGGGATGCCGGAAGCGGTGGTGAACGTCACCAGTGAAGAGGAAGTAGTCATCGTGTTGCGCTTGGCGCAGGAAACCGGCACCCCGGTCTTTCCACGCGGCGCGGGCACCGGACTGGCCGGCGGCGCGGTGCCACGCGGAGGCATCGCGCTGAACTTCGCCCCCATGCGCCGCATCCTCGAACTGGACGAAGAAAGCCTGATGGTGGTGGTCGAGCCCGGCGTGGTCACCGCCGACCTGCAGGCCGCGGTCGAAGCGCGCGGGTTGTTTTACCCCCCCGACCCCAACAGCCTGCAGCAGAGCAGCATCGGCGGGAACATCTCTACCGGCGCCGGCGGGCCACGCTGCCTCAAATACGGCACCACGCGCGAATACGTGCGTGGCATCCGCGCGGTGTTGCCCGGCGGACAGATCCTCACCGATGGGGGCAAATATCTCAAAAGCGCCACCGGCTACAATCTCACCCAACTGTTCATCGGGGCGGAAGGCACGCTGGGCGCGGTGACGCGAGCCACCCTGCGTCTGCTCCCCAAACCGCCGACCACCGGCACGGTATTGGCATTCTTTCCCCGTTTGGACGATGCGGCGGCGATCGTCACCCGCATCCTCGGCGCCGGCATTTTGCCGTCGGTGTTGGAATTCATCGATCAACTGGGCATCCGCTGCATCGAACAGGTATCGAAACTCGGCCTGCCGGAGGATATCGAAGCGCTGATTCTGATCGAGTGCGATGGGCAATCGTCCGCGGTGGAAACAGAGTTGGCGCGCATTATCGAGCTGTGTGCCGGCGGGGGAGCCAACCACGTCGAACGCGCCACCGATGCCGAAACGCGCGACCGGCTGTGGAAAGCGCGCCGGTCGGTCTCCCCGTCTCTCTCGCGGCTGCGCCCGAGTAAACTGGGCGAGGATATCTCCCTTCCGCGCAAATCCATCGTGCCGATGGTGCGTCGCCTGCAGCAAATCGCCGACGAATACGGCGTGTTGCTGCCCACCTTCGGGCATATCGGCGACGGCAATCTGCATCCCAATCTGGTCTTCGACCCGCGCAACCCCGAGGAAGTCTCTCGCGTCGAACTCGCCGCCGAAGCACTGATCAAAGCGGCCGTCGAACTCGGCGGTACCCTCTCCGGTGAGCACGGCATCGGCCTGCTGAAAAAAGAGTTCCTCCCGCTCGCGCTCCCCGCATTCAATCTCCAGCTATACCGGCAGATTAAAGCCGTCTTCGACCCGGCGGGGATTATGAACCCGGGCAAAATCTTCGACCTGAAGTAAACGCTCCCGAGTTATTTTATGCCACTTCTCCGTTAGTAGTGAGCCACTCCCCCGTTCGTAGTGAGCCACGCAGCCGCAGCGGAGTGGCGTCCAGTTGCCTCTCACTGTATATACGCCGCGATCACCCACCACGTCACTACCAACGGGTTGATGAAACTTTGTTGAAAATAAAATTCCACGTCTTTAGCAACAGCTTCTCTACTGTCGATATATAATGCGTGCCGCAGTAGGGATTCGCTGTAGAACAGCGAAACTTATGCTAAACAAATCCGGAAAGGAGGATTTTACGATGATGACCATTGTTTGGTCGCGACAGATGATCCATACGCCGTGCAGGGAAGCCTGTGCGTTCCGTTCCAGTGCAGTGACGCTGCGTTAACCCCTTCTCGCCTCAAGCGCACTCCACCGACCGATGCACACGGCAGCGGGATCATCCCGCCTGTACGTGGAGTTATTGTGTCGGAGGAGTGATGAACCTCGTTTCTTTATCCCGAATTCCCGCGGAAACAACTACGATTGAGCACTGGGTGCGCGCACTGTGGCCACGCTTATCACGGATGGCGGGCTATTACGCACGTCGCTGCCCGGAAGAGGCGGATGACCTGCTGCAGGAAGCCTGGCTCGGTGTGCTGGAAGCACTGCCGACGCTGGACCGGCAGATCGGTGAACCGGAACAATATCTCTTGCGCTATGCGCGCTGGCGTTTGCTCGATGCCGTGCGCCGGGCCTACCAGCGCCATGATCCGCTCTCGCTCGATGACGACCTGACCGGTGCCGGCACGGATAGCGCGCTGGAGACGCTGGCATTACACGGCTTTCTCGATCAACTCACCCCGATCCAGCGTGCGATCGTCGGTTGCCTGCTGGCCGGTTGCACCTGGCGTGAAGCCGGCAAAGTGCTCGACTGTTCCTCGGCCAATATCGCCTATCATGTCCGGCGTATCGGTGAGCAATATCGGCGCTGGCGCGTTCTTTAGCATCCGGCACCGGCTACACGATATAGTCACTGAACGCGCTCGCCCATACTGACGCGTTCCGAAAGGAGGGCATAGGCATGAAGACCGATGTCTCGGTCAAAGGAGGGAGTCGCCGCTAGGCGTCCCCTCCCCGCGCTGCCGGGTGAAAACCCGGCAGCGCGGTTTTTTATGCGGATAAACGGCAAAGTCTATCTGGAAATATAAAGGAACTATCCCCACCGCGGCATGATAAGCGGCTGCTGGCTATCGGTCCGACTTGCCTGAAACCCAAGGGAACTGTCCCCGCGACACGGCGAAAGGAATAGTATAATGTGCCTTGCGGTACTGTGATCGATCGATGAGTTGGCTCCCATTGGCTAATAACGCTGCTGAGTGGAGAACAAGTGCCGCGCATTTGTTGACGTCGTCGATGGGCGCACCCTATACTATTGTTATGCGCATTCTGTTGATAGAAGATGAAGAAGCCATTCGCGAGGTGATCAAACGCGGATTGGAAGAAGAACGCATTTACTCGGTAGAAACGGCGGCCGACGGGGTGACCGGATTGCGGCTTGCGTCGGAAGGCGAGTTTGCCCTGATCATTCTTGATATCATGCTGCCAAAATTGGATGGATGGCGGGTGTGTGAGGAATTGCGCGCGCGCCGCGATGCCACTCCGGTGCTGATGCTCACCGCGCGTGATGCCGTGCGCGACCGCGTGCGTGGGTTAGATATTGGCGCCGATGATTATCTCACCAAACCCTTCGACTTCGAAGAACTGCTGGCGCGCGTGCGCGCCTTACTGCGCCGCGACAAGAAGAATAAATCCCGGGTGATGCATATCGCGCACCTGGAAATCGACACCGGTGAGCACCGCGTGGTCTGCGCCGGACAGGAAGTGATGCTCACTCCGCGCGAATATGCCTTGCTGGAGACGCTGGCGATGCACGAAGGCCGCATCGTCAGTCGCGACACCATTCAGTATCGGGTGTGGAATAACGAGGAGTGTTCTTCGAATACGGTCGACGTCTACGTCAGTGCGCTACGGCGTAAGATCGAGGCGTGCTCGCCAGTCCGTTTGATACACACCGTGTATGGTCTGGGCTATTCGTTGAAGCCACCGCTTGCCGAGGAGACCACATGAAATTACGGTCAGTCCGTGTGCGGTTGGCATTGTGGAACGTCGGCATTCTGGCGCTGCTGCTGTTGCTTGTGCTCGTCACCATCCACCTCACGGTCCGCAATTATATGCTGACCGCCATCGATCACCGGCTGACGGACATGGCCGACCGTTTCGCCTTGCGCCTCCCCGCGCCGCCGCGACCGGAGCGAAGATCCCCGCGCGATCCGGCGGAAAACGATCCGGGTCGCCGGCGCAACGCGCGATTGTTCCGGGTCTTCGACCAATCCGGACATTTGATGTCGCCGGAATGGGAGATCGCTCCCCAGCAGGAAGCGCCATGGGACCGTGCGGCCTATCAACTGGCAGTGGCAGGGCAATCGTCACTTTCGACGGCACCGTCGCCGGAGGCGCAGATGCGCGTCTACTCCCGTCCGCTGACGCGTAGAAACCGCCAGATTGGCGTCATTCAACTGGCATTTCCGTTGACGGAACTGTTCGTGCTCCAGGAAGGATTGACGCGGATGCTGTTGCTCATCACTCCCTTCGCGTTGCTTGCGGCCGGGATCGGTGGACTGGTGTTGACCGACCGCGCCTTGCGTCCGGTGCGCGAAATCGCGCATACGGCTGACGCGGTCAACGCTGCCGATCTGTCGCACCGACTGACGGTCACCGGCAATGACGAGTTCGCTCACCTGGCCATGACGATCAACCGGATGCTGGCGCGGTTGGAGAATGCATTTACCCGTTTGGAGCAGGCGATCGAGCAAGAACGCCGTTTCACCTCGGATGCCTCACACGAACTACGCACGCCATTGACGGCGGTGAAAGCGAATACCAGTCTGGCGCTACGCGGAGAACGGACACCGGATCAATACCGCGCGGCGTTGCGCGCGGCGGATAAAGCCGCCGATGTGATGACGCGGTTAGTGGATGATCTACTGCTGCTGGCGCGTTCAGACAGCGAGCAGATCGCCCCCACCTGCCAAAGTGTGGATCCGGCCAATCTCTTCAGCGAAGCGATTGCGCTCCAGGTAAACGGCACACCGCACGCGCCGGTCCGGGTGGACATCGCCGATCCGTCCCTGCGCCTGTGGGGTGATGCCCATCAACTGCTGCGACTGATCTCTAACCTGCTGTGCAACGCGTTGCGCTATACGCCGGAGGATGGCCGGGTCATGCTGTCCGCCGTCCGCCAGGCGGACCATGCCGTCATCACGGTAGCCGATACCGGCGAAGGGATTGCCGCCGAACACCTCGCGCACCTCGGCGAACGCTTTTATCGCATCGATCCGGCACGCGCACGCTCGCAAGGCGGTCTGGGACTGGGGTTATCCATTTGCAAGAGTCTGGTGGCCGCCCACCACGGCACCATCGCCTTCGACAGCGCGCCCGGCGAAGGCACGCGCGTAACCATCACCTTACCAATGGCAAAAGAGGAATCATGAGAGAGCAGCGACACGAGCACTATTATACCCCGGAACCGGTTTCGCTCAGCCAACCGTTGATTTATGAGGACACACTGCGCAGGATGCCGTTGAAGTTCTGGACCGACCATGGCGTCTTTTCACGCGGGCATACCGATCCGGGGACGGAAGAAATCATCACAGCGATGGATCTGACCGGCGCGCGACGCATACTGGACCTGGGGTGCGGTTATGGGATAATCGGCATCGCCGCCGCGTTACTGGCCCCTGAGGCGCAGGTGGTGCTCACCGACCCCAACACCCGCGCGGTGGAACTGGCGCGCCGCAATATCGAGACCAACCTGGTAACAAATGCCGAAGTCCGCCCGGGGGAAAATTTCGATCCGGTTCTCGACGAACAGTTCGATGTCATCCTGACCAACCCGCCCATCCGTACCGGCAACGCGGTAGTCTTCGCGCTCATCGCCGGCGCCGCCAAGCACCTGGTTCCCGGCGGACGCTGCTATCTGGTCGCCAGAACTAAGCAAGGCGCGCGTACCTTCGCCGGCGAAATGACCCGCCATTTCGCCACCGTCACCCAGGCTGGGCAGGGGAGCGGATATCGCGTGTATCTGGGAGTAAAAGAGTAACCGGCTAGATCAAAAAGTCTGAAGCGTGTTTGCACAAGGTGAACAAAACCTCGGGTAGTCCGCGCCCGCCGTGGCGCGTGGTTGCACATAGTCACCACGTGTGGATGAGAAAAACCACGCACTACCGACGGTATCGATTCTATCGCGCAAACTCGCTTCCGTCTTCGTGATCTAGCCCGGATTATGCATGAGAAGAAGAAATGGAGCACACTCTGTCGAAATAGGTAATCGCCAAACCACCTATTACAAAGGATGCTCCAGATGCAGACTTCGCCGTTGTCCTTGTCCTTTC
>Ga0118677_10001857_pt1 | contig 43682 bp, 22 predicted proteins | sample AliMusrvi5mmetaG_FD_86154 | JGI IMG/M metagenome (GOLD analysis project Ga0118677, IMG submission 86154)
CGTCAAGCCTCCCTGCTCCGGCCCCCTGGCCCCCCGCATAACCACCTCCATCCGCGATGATGCCTCCACCGGCCTCGATGGTCGCGTTCGTGACAACGAGCGGTATGGTCTGACCGTAAAAGCAAATCCATGCGTTGGAAGCCACCAGCAGGTTGCCGAGTGACTGCGATGCCAGGAGCGAGATCATCGCCCCTCGCTGGGCGGCAAGGTCGAACGCCTCGCTGGATATCACTGGGGTGTTCGCCCCAACCTCACCGCCATTATCCACCAATACCCGGCCGCTTGGTTGGCCGTTAACCCTGGTGTAAATCGTCCCTGCACCGCCATTGACATAACCGCTGCCTCCGTGCGCAACGCTAATGCCTGAGAAGTCGTTGGAGCCAGACCCAAGGGAAATCCGACCGCCGCCCCCGCCGCCCCCCTGCGTCGGCTCGCCCGCGCCGCCGTTGGCGGAAAGCATGCCAGTCCCAGTCAAGTTCATGACGCTCAGCCAGATACTGCCCCCCGAACCACCTCCGGAACGCTCATTCACTCCGTAGGCGCCGTTCGCAGTCACGCTTCCGTCCACCCGCATAGTCCCTCCGACAATCATTTTGATCCTTCCCCCACCGACGCCGCCTATGCCAGCGTAACCAGACCCACCACCACTCCCCAGCCAGGTCGGCCGCTGAATTAAATCATAAGCCGTTCCGCTCCCATCGAAGGCTGCGCTCTTGCCACCAGTCCCGCCATGACCAGCGCCACCGCCGCTCAGTGGGGTGCCTGACGATGTGCCCGCACCTGGCCCCGCACCAGGCCCATAACCCTTGTTGTCGGCATTGATTGTCCCGCCTTGCGCAACCATGACCTCCCTGGTCACTGTCAGGCTCAGCCCAGCCGCCACCGGCGTATCCAGCATGTCATAACTCACCAGGTTGATGCTCCCCTCAGCGATGGCTGAGTTGGTTGTCAGCAGAAGTATCGTCAGGCCGCTGGTGTTCAGGCCAGTCACGTAATCCACTGCGTTGGTGTAAGTTACCTGCCCTGCGAGATCCTGGACCAAGAGGTTGGACACCACCTCGTTCGCGTATGAAAGCACCACCGCATTGGTGGCGCTCAGCACCAGCGGCTCATTGGTAATGCTGCGGCCGTTCTGCAGCGTTCCGTCCGGGGCGTAACTGTGGGTGAGGTTGCCGGCGTTGAGCACCTGCACGGTGGCAAACGCATGTATCCCATCCACGGTCAGCGTGCAGTTAGTGACGACGATATCCAGGCCGTCATAGTTGGTGTTGTTAAAGCTGATGACGGTATCGTTGGTGAAGGTGACGGCTGCGACCGTGAATCCGTGCAGCAGCAACAACGCGGCGACAGGCGGTGCCAAGCGAGGATTGGAAAATAGTCTTTTCATACGTTGAAGAGCTTTACGGAGACCGACTTTGACCACACCGGTTCATGACGTTCCTGGAATGGTGTTGTAGTCGCTTGCCCCTCTCTCCGCAACTGTGCGTTTGCGTGCACAGTTCAATACTCTGCACGGCGTGGAGAACGGAGATGCGTTCCCCAACCCGACGCTTCCCTGCAGCCCGGATCGCCCCGCAACACTAACCATATCTCCAGTTCCATCCTTACGCCCCATGCCCGCCTGGTCCGATCTTGCTGCTTGCGACCAGGGGGCGCATTTCCGACCACTGCCGCGAACTGCTGACGGGCCTATTTCGGCGCGCGGACATTCCTGTCCGCAGCAACGCTCGATAGCTAGAGTAGCTCCGGAACTAGCTATTACCGCGTGGCGTAAGTTCGTGAGCCTCGAAGTGCGGTAGGTCAGTACCCTCTTTTTCAGCCCATCCTTCCATTATGGTTTCTTTGCTGGCGGGCGCCGATTCTCTGACGGTAGCCGCCGCGTGGGACGAGGAGTTGGTGTCTCAGGGTGGTTTCAAGATGTGAAGGGAACGGCTGAGGGCATTCCAAGGCCAATGGGTGGCTCTGCTGGGATGGTCCGCCGCGTCCTTTCACCTCAAAGATCGTGAAGCGTGGCTGGGATGGTCCGATCTTCAGTGCCGTTCGCGCTTCCACCTGTTAGCTCAGAACAGTCGGTTTGTGGTGCTGGTCAATCGAACCTAATGGCCCAACCTGGCCAGCCGCTCCCTCGGGTTGGTCTGCCGACGTCTTTCCCAAGACTGGCAGCAAGCTTATGGCCATCCGATTGCGGCGGTGGAAAGCTTCGTGGACAGTCAACTGTTTCTCGGCACCACGTACAAAGCCACGGGCTGGAAGCTGCTGGGGCAGACCGATGGGTTCGGCCGTGTGGCTGAGGATTTCTACACCCGCCATGATCGGCCCAAGCAGCTCTGGGTCAAGTCACTGGTGGCGGAGGCTCCGGCGCTTTTGTCCGCCGAGGTGTTATCCCCACCCTGGCAGGCCTATGAAAAGCCGTGCCGCGGGATTTCCTGCGAGAATTTGCCCAGTCTGTTGGATCGGTTTAGAGCTTGGGCTCACGCGCAAGGAGTCCTTTGGTCGGATTATGCTCGGTGTAATGGATTGCCCGTGCCAGGTGATCCGCATCGCGAATGCAAGTGTCAAAGTTGTCCTTCTGCCAGAAGGCAGGGCGAATTCATGAAGGTACAGTCACCCGGGCATGAGTGAGAGCGTGGCGGCGGTTGTGTCCCTGTTGAGCTTGTGCGAACACTACGGCAGCGGCTTTTGAATGCAGTTATCGCCCATTGGGAGTGTTATTTTGGTCGCTCAGCGGGTGGCCTGGGCATAACTCACCGGTGAGGCTTTGTGCTTCCTCGGCCGCTCCAGGGCGCTGGCGCAATGCGCTAAAGACCAAACCAACTCAGGGCGCTCTGGTGAAGGATGGGGCCACTGCGGTTACCATAATCATTGCCCGCCGATGACCTTCGGCGGCCATATCGGTCTGAAAGTCGCTGGTCATAAGGTACTGGGGCTTGGCTTGGCGCGAGCGCCATTCCATGAAGAGGCTGTTGCCCCAGCGGCGAAAGATGCCCAGCACGTGCATGGCGTTGGGATGTCGGACGCGACAACGGTCGTCGTCCTGAGACACGTCCAGCCGTTGGTGCAGTCCGTTTTCGATGCCGCCGAAGCCGCCGCGATTGAGCCGCAGCCAGGTCTGGGCGTCCAACTGCTCGGGCGGGGCGCTGGTCAGCAGGGCGACGGTCTCCGGTTTGCGGTCGGTGGTAAGGCGGCGAACCCTGGCCACCTGTGCGGCGGCCGGGAAGCAGACCGCCTCCGGGGTAGTTGGGGCCGTGCAAAGGATGCGCGTTTCATCCCGGCTGCGATTGCGCTCCTGGGTGCAGGCGCGCGTGCTCGTCGATTCCTGAGGGGGGGAAGGCTGCCGGAATCTCCGGCAGCAACTTTTTGATCGTGTCGTGGATTCCGGGTTGGTTGTCTTTGACCGTCAAGGTGTAATGAGCGCCGTGCTCTTGCACCAAGTCCAAGGCGGTTTCGGTCTGAGTATGGAGCGCATCCAGCGAGACAAAGCGGCCTTCCAGATCGAGTTTGGGGAACAGTTGGCGGGCGATGGGGATCTCGTTGGTCTTCTTGTCCACGACGGCGCTGCCCAGATAATACTGGCTGGGTACCGAGATGGCCGAGAGGATGCTGTGGCCGCCGCCATGCTTGGGCTCTTTGCCATCCAGCGCCAACAGTTCGTCTTTGGGGGGGTGGCCACGCACCTGAGCTTGGAAATCCAGCACTGCCCGATCGACCGCCTGGGGGTCCACCGCTTGGAGCGCCCGAGAAAAAGTGGGCTGGCTGGGCGCGGGATACCAGCCGTTGGGCAGGCGGCGAATGCCCAGCGCCCGGCGTTGCGCCGGCGATAATTTTTTGGCGAAACCGGCCAAGGCCTTGGGTCCGCGCTGAGCGCCCGACAAGATCGCGCAGGCCACGATGGCCAAGAGCGACCACAGCGGATAGGACTCCACGCGCGCCCGATACTCTGGCACTTGCTTGAAGTGCTGGATCAGCGGGCCAATCTCTCTCACCGACTGAGTACAGCGTGGGGCCACTTTGTCTTCCACCATCGCTAGGGCGGGCTTGAGGTGCGCCGCCTGTAGGCTGCGACGGGCATGGGGGCATAGCTCCTTTACAAAGAGCCGCTTGGGTTTGTCATGCTTGACGTAGTAATCCCGCGCACATCGGCCCCACCCATCGGTCAGGCCCAACTCCTCCCAGCCGTTGGCGGTGTAAACCGTGCCGCAAAACCTTTCCGGATCCACAAAGCTCTCCACCACCAGGACCGGGTGTCCATACTTCTGTTGCCAGTCCGCGCTGAGTCGCTCCAAAGCGGACTTGAGCACCCGCGAGCCCAGATTGGGCACCGTCCGATTTGGAATCAGCAGGTAACGGGCGTTATTGACCACCAGCGCCAAGCGCCGCCGCCGTTGCTCGTCGGTCCAACCGATCCATTTGTCGCGATACCGCAGGTGCTTGACAGCGGCGCAGAAGATCAGCACGCCCACCCACCGTCCCCGCTGATCCGCCGCAATATAGACCAACCGCTCGCCCACCGGACGCAGGCACCCCAGATAGTGATGCCGCCGGAGCAACGATTGGACGCGAGGCATCTCCCGCAGATCAGTCAGGCGGACATGAACCTCATCCAATATCTCCTGCGGCTCGGCGGACGGACAGACTTTGGTTCTAGACATGCCGCCAGTCTAAAAAGTTCCGGCACGCCCGTCCGGCCCTCAATTACAACTCATTCCACCCTAGCCCCTTAGAGTCCCCTATGAATTCGCCCGGTCATCCTTCATAATTCATCCTTCATCCTTCATCCTTCATCCTTCATCCTTTCCCCCGCCCTCTCACCGGTATTCCTTTACCACCTCGAACATCGCCAGCACGTTCTCAATCGGGGTATTGGCCTGGATGTTATGGATCGTGCAGAAGACGAAGCCGCCGCCGGGGCCGAAGATCTCAATCCGCTCGCGAACCTCGTCCCGCACTTCCTGCGGTTTGCCGAAAGGCAACGTCTTTTGCGTATCCACGCCGCCACCCCAGAAGACCAGTTTGTCACCGTAGTCGCGCTTCAGCACCCGCGGGTCCATGCCTTTGGCGGAGCATTGCACGGGGTTGAGAATATCGAACTCGGCCTCGACCACGGCGTCCAGCAGTGGCGCGATCCCGCCGCAGCAATGCATGAACGTCTTCCAACTCGTATGTCGGTGAATCCAGCCGTTGACGCGTTTCTGGTAGGGCAGGAACAAGTCGCGGTACTTCGCTGCGCTCAGGAATGGACCGTTCTGCGTGCCGAAATCGGTGCCGTTGGTTTGCATGATCGCCGCGCGGTCGCCAACCGCCGCATGTAGGCGCTCCAGGTTCGCAATAGCCACATCCGTCTGCCGCTCAAACACAGCTTTGATGTAGTTCACCCGTGAGGCGGTGCTGACATACCATTCCTCGATGTCGCGGATGCCTTTCGGGCGGCGCAAAAACGTGGCAGGTACCAGCGCGATGTCACCGAACGTCAGCCCGCCAAAGGTGCAGAACAGCGCCTTGTCTGTGGTTGTGGCGAGGCGTTCGGCGAGAAGGCGGTAGTGCTCCAGTTCAGCGTCGGCGACGGGCTGGAATTCCTCGGTATTCTCGGCCGGGTTCAACTTCGCATCGTCCACCGGTTCCTGCCGGATGATAGCGTCGAAGAAATGGCCGCCCGCCGGCATGCGGCCACTAGGGGGCACGGATCGGTCATTGGCCGGCCACTGCAGCAGGTCACCGTTCGGCTCATATTGCGTGTTGAAATCCCCGGGCACCAGCACGGGCGTGCCATCGGCAAGCTGCCATTCCTTGAACCCCGTTTGCGGGAAGCCAAACATCGTCCCGGTGCCGTGGAGGCAGACGGTGTCCACGCCGAGCGCAGCCTGCAGGTCGGGCGCGACTTCGCCGAGCATCTGGTAAATCTCGACCACCTTGACCGGTGTGCCCGGCCGGTCCAGCCCGAAGGCCTGCCGGAGTTTGTAGACGATGCTGACGTGGATGCCGGTCTGGAATCCGCCGCCGAAGTCCACCGGGAGTTTGTCCGGCTGCTGGTGGGCGCAAGCTGACTGGATGCGTTCGCGAGGAGTCATGATCAGGAAATCCGAAGCCCGAAATCCGAAGTCCGAAAGAAACCCGAAATCCGAATTCCGAGAGCGAGCGCATGGCAGGCGCGTCGGAGCGCAGCCTTCAGGCTGCAGAACCCCCGAGCAGGGAGCAGGCGCGGGAGCTTGCCAGCGCGGCCGGGCAGAATCCTACTACTGCAGCCTGAAGGCTGCGCTCCTATGCAGTCCTCGTAAAGCCCCTGGCCTCCCAGACCGCCGCGCACTTCGGACTTCGGACTTCGGACTTCGGACTTCATACTCAGTCCCCCAGCTCCTTCTCAATCTGTTCCAGCGTCTTGCCTTTGGTCTCGGGAAGCCGTGCCAGGATGCCCGCAAATCCGACACAGCAGATGCCGGCGTAAATCCAAAACGTAACCGACGGGCCGAGGACGGTGTTGAAGATGGGGAAGGTATAGGTGAGCAGGAAACAGGCGATCCACAGGAAACCAACCGCGATGGACATGGCGGAACCGCGTATGCGGTTAGGGAAGATCTCCGAGATAATCACCCACGTGACCGGCGCCAGGGACATCGAATACGCCGCGATGGCTGAGAGCACCAGTACGAGGAATAAGGTGTTTGGCACAAAGCCGCCCCCACCCTTGAGATGGTAGCAATAGCCGATGGCGGTGTAGATCAACGCCAGGCCGGCCGCGCCGAATAGCATCAGCGGCTTGCGCCCCAGGCGGTCCACCGTGAACAGCGCCACGAAGGTGAAGAGGAAATTCACCAGCCCGGTCATGACGATGTTCGTGAGGGTATCGTTGATGTTATAGCCGGCTTGCTTGAAGATCTCCCCGGCGTAGTTGAAGATGACATTGATGCCGCACCACTGTTGAAACACGGCCAGGAAGATGCCCAGCCCCAGCACGACCAGCACCCGCCTATCGAGCAGTTCCCGGAGTCTTACGTGCTTGTCCTCATTGACCAGCGTCGCTCGAATGTCGGCCAGGGCAGCGGCAGCGTAATTCCGGCCACCGATGCGCGACAACGTGCGTTCGGCTCGTGCGCCGGCACCGGCCTTGGTCAACCAGCGCGGGCTTTCCGGCACAAACAGCGAGCCCACCAGGAACAACACCGAGGGCACGGCGCACGCGGCGAACATCCAGCGCCAGCCCTGCACCACGTTCCACGACGCGGCAAATTCCGCGGGCGACAAGCCGTCCGGAACTGGTCTGGCGATGCACCAGTTAACGAATTGCGCTGCCAGCACGCCGATGACGATCGTCAGTTGGTTGATGGCCACCAACAGGCCGCGGCGGGCGGGCGGCGAGATTTCCGAGATGTACATCGGAGAGATGTTGGAGGCTAAGCCGATGCTCATGCCGCCCAGGATGCGCCAGGCGACAAACGCCGGGAAGCTCTGCGCGGTGGCAATACCGACCGAGGAGAGGACGAAATTCGCCGCGGCCACGATTAGCAGCGGTTTGCGGCCAAAGCGATCGCTGAGCGCGCCCGACACCAGCGCTCCCGCGAGGCACCCCAGCAGCGCGCAGCTCTGCGCCCAACCGGTGGGTGAAATCGCGTTCGCCTTTACCTTTGCCCAGAAGCCGGCGTCCTGCGCCACCAGGGCCGCCGTATCTTTGAGGTGGAAAAAGGCTTCGTAGAACTTCGCTGCGCCCCCGATGACGACCCAGTCATACCCGAAGAGCAGCCCGCCCATCGCGGCGACGAAGGAAATCATCCAAACATAAGTCGCATTAAAACCAACATTGCCGTTGGTTGTCGCCGGGGCCGGGTCGGTGCTTGTGATCATTGCTTTGCAGGCTTACGGCGGGCGGGTATTCGGGACCTGGTAGCCGCGATACCAGTAATAATTCCACAACTTCTCCAGCGGAGCCGGATCCACATGCCCGTCCGCACACCCGACATTCACTCCACCTGGCAAACGCTTGCCGGCGGGCCAGTTTCTGGAGGCGGCGGAAGCCGGTCTGCCGCCATGGCGAGCGATGGTATTGCGCCCTATTGCCCCGACGCCGCCGCTTTGGTCGCCATTGTAGAGATCGCGAGCGGGCGGGTCCGTCGGCGACGGCCAGCAGTCCACCCAGATGGAATCGACAAACATCGGGGTAAGCGACGGGCGCTGGATATCGGTGTCCTTCTGGACGCGTTTCGGTGCGTCAGCCGCAGTATTGTGGTAGGGATCATCTCCTGAATAGAGCCAACCATTGAAGGTGTAGCTGCCCCGATACGTCGGGAGACCGACTGCCCAAACCCACGCAATGTCCGCAGTCCCCCAAGTGGTCGTGGCGGTCAGCGGTGGCTTCTCGCGCGCACATGGACACACCCTGATTTGGTTCACCTGGGCATGGTAGTTGATGAGTGTGGCCATCCAGAGCTGCCCATTCCCGTTGGGGCCGAAGGGATAGTAGGGCAGCATCTTGCTGTAATCGGTCCAATACAGATTTCCCGAGAGCGTCATCTGTTTGAGGTTGCTGGTGCACTGGATCCGCTGCGCTCGCATCTTGGCAGATGATAGCGCGGGCAGCAGCAGCGCCGCCAGGATGGCGATGATGGCGATAACCACCAGCAGTTCGATCAATGTGAATGCGCTTCGTGGCCGGTAACCGCCTTTTGGGCCGCCAGGTTGGCCCAGTGGTGCCCGGAAACTTATCTCCTGAGTGTGAAGATTCATAGCGTTTGCCTAGGCCAGTTGTAAGCCATTCGGCTACTTCGAAGCAACTGTGCATTTTATGGCGCAGCGTGAGCAGCTTGGAGGTATTATCCTCCTCGGCCGGCATAAATCCGAAACCCTAAACCCGAAATCCGAAACAAATCCAAAGCAGCAAATACAAATGCTCAAAACCGTCCTCCCCGGCGAGTTTCGGACATTGGAGCATTAGGTATCCTGCCTGGCTGATCGACTCAGGTAGGCCCCACAGGTTGTGGTTTGCGGCTTCATTTGTCAGGCAGTTGCCACTATGTCTTGGGGTCACTTGAGTCAATCAGCCAGGCAGGTTAGGTATTGGAGTTTGTTTCGGATTTCGGGTTTCGGGTTTCGGATTTGGAGGGCCGGCTTCCAGTACTAATGTTCAGATAGCCATTGGCGCAGCCTAACCCGAACAAAAACTGGCCTTCCCTCCCGCACGGTTCTATCTTTTCAGACAACACCTATGTCTTTGGACCTGATGGCAGTCCGAGCGGCCGGGCTTTTCGCCCGCTGCTTCGGCCACCCGCCGCGGTGGCTGGTCGCTGCGCCGGGCCGCGTGAACCTGATCGGCGAGCACACCGATTACAATGACGGCTTCGTGCTGCCCATGGCGATTGATCGCTACATCCTCATCGCCGCAGACGTTAACACCAGCGGGCGGGTCACGTTGCATAACGAGACCACGGGGGAAACCGCGACCTTCGGCATACGCCCCAAGGTCGAGCGTGGTGAACCGAGCTGGTCCAATTACGTTCGGGGCGTGATTGCCGGCTTCCAAAAGCGTCGGGAGAAGGTAAGCGGCTTCGACGCAGTCATCGAATCCACGCTGCCGCTTGGCGGCGGGCTGGCCAGCAGTGCCGCGCTGGAAGTCGCCACGGCCACCCTCCTCGAATCGATGTCCGGCCAGGCCCTGGATCCGCTTGAAAAGGCGCTACTGTGTCAGCAGGCCGAACACGACTTTGCCGGCGTACCGTGTGGGATCATGGATCAGTTCACCTCCATCCTCGCCCAGGCGGATCACGCCGTGTTGCTGGACTGCCGCTCGCGCACCACCACTTCCGTGCCGATGACTGATCCCGCGGTCACCGTGCTAGTAATCAACACCAACGTGCGGCACAAGCTGGCGGAAAGTGAATATGCCAAAAGACGGTCACAATGCGAAGCGGCGGCGCGCATCTTGAATGTCAAGGCGTTGCGCGACGTGACGTCCACAGCCCTCGAAGCGGCGCGGCGCCAAATGGAGCCGGCCGTATACAGGCGTGCCCGCCACGTTGTCAGCGAGAATGCCAGGACCGTGCAGGCTGCCCAGGCGATTCAGAATTCGGACTGGCCGACGGTGGGACAACTAATGTATGCCAGCCACGCGTCGCTGCGCGAGGACTACGAAGTGAGCTGTCCGGAACTGGACACGGTAGTGGAAATGGCCCAGACGATGGGCCTGGAGGCAGGCATTATCGGCTGCCGAATGACCGGCGGGGGCTTTGGCGGTTGCACCGTCAGCCTGGTGAAAACCGAGGCCGTCCAGCGCATCACCCGCAATCTGGACCCAGCCTACGAGAAGAGGACAGGCCGGCAGGCTAGCATCTTCTCCTCCCGCCCCGCCGCCGGCGCCCGTGTCCTGAAAGCAGGCTGAACCGGAACTGATGAAGCGGAGAAGGTCGGGCTTGGGCAAGTGGGTGGCTTGATGTTCGCGGTGAGGAATAATTCAACGCAGGTGGCCGCATAGCGGAAAGAGCCCGCTCGATTTTAGGGTTCAAATTCCAGGTTTGGCCGCGTACGCTTGTGTCGTGAGCGAAGTCACGCAAATCCTTGAGCGGGCGGACCAAGGCGACCCGAAAGCCGCCGAAGAATTGCTCCCGTTGGTTTATGAAGAACTGCGCAGATTCGCTGCCGTTCGAATGGCCGACGAGAAAGCCGGGCAAACCCTGCAGCCCACCGCGCTGGTGCATGAAGCCTGGTTGAAGCTCGCCGGCCAAGGTAACCAGCACTTCGCCAATCGCCGGCATTTCTTCAAGGCCGCCGCCACCGCGATGCAGCAGATCCTCATTGATATCGCACGGCGAAAACAGCGGCTCAAACACGGAGCCAACCAGGTCCACGATCAACTGGACGAGTCCAGCATCGCCATGTCCGTGCCCTCCGAGGAATTGCTGGCGGTCAACGACGCCCTGGCCACCCTGGCGCTCGAGGATCCCCAGATGGCGGAAGTGGTGCAACTGCGCTATTTTGTCGGCATGACCGTGCCGGAGATTGCCGTGGCGCTCGACTTGGCGCCCCGCACCGTGGATAGGAACTGGGCCTTTGCCCGGGCGTGGTTAAAACGCGCTGTGCGTGCGTCCCTATCCGCCCCGACCAGTCCGGCTTAAAAGTCATTCGAGATTGCGTGGCGTGTTTTGTCCGCAAATCTCGCCTGTTAAGGATAGCGGGCCAATTGGGCCTCGATCAAAACCATTCGACTCATGAAGGAACGGGAAATCTTCTTCGGGGCCGTGGAGATTGCCACGGCGGAGGCGCGCGCGGCCTATCTTCAGGCTGCGTGCGGACTGGATGTCACTCTTCGCTGTAGAGTGGAGGAACTTCTCAGGGAGCATTTCTCCAACGACAGTCTGTTGGCGGGGCCGGCCCTGGGGGGAGGCCGGACCGCCATCGCCGAATCGCCCGCCCGGGAAACCCCGCTCGGGGTTATTGGACGCTACAAGCTGCTTCAGAAAATCGGCGAGGGTGGCAGCGGCATAGTGTACATGGCGGAACAACTCGAACCGGTGCGTCGGCGCGTGGCGCTCAAGGTGGTCAAGCTGGGCATGGACACCCACCAGGTCATCGCCCGCTTCGAGGCGGAGCGGCAGGCGCTCGCGATGATGGACCATCCGAACATCGCCAAGGTCTTCGATGCCGGCGCTACCGACACGGGACGGCCCTATTTCGTGATGGAACTGGTGCGGGGCGCGCCCATCACGCGGTTCTGCAATGAACGGCACCTCTCGTTGCGCGAACGGCTCCACCTGTTTGTCCAGGTCTGCCAGGCTATCCAGCATGCCCATCAAAAGGGGATTATTCACCGGGACATCAAGCCGTCCAATATCCTCGTTACCTTGAATGACGGTGTGCCGGTGCCCAAAGTGATTGACTTCGGCATCGCCAAAGCCACGGCGGGCAGCCTTACCGACCGAACAATGTTCACCATGTTCGAGCAGTTCATCGGCACGCCGGCCTACATGAGCCCCGAGCAAGCCGAAGTACGGGGGGTGGACATTGATACCCGCACCGACATCTACAGCCTGGGCGTAGTGCTGTATGAGCTGATGACCGGCCGGACGCCCTTTGACAGCAAATCGCTGCTGGAGCGGGGCATCGAGGAACTCATCCTCACCTTGCGCCAGGTCGAACCCCCGCGTCCCAGCACGCGCCTGAGCAGCCTGTCGCTTGCCGACCTCGAGACCGTGGCTCGCTCGCAGCACTGTGAAGCGCCGAAGCTGATCCAAGGCCTTCGCGGCGACCTGGATTGGATTGTGATGAAGTGCCTGGAAAAGGATCGGGCCAGGCGTTACGAAACGGCCAATGCTCTTGCGGGCGATGTGGAGAGGCATCTGAAGAACGAACCCGTCGTTGCCCGTCCTCCTACCACAACCTACCGGCTTCAGAAGGCGTTTCAGCGTCACCGGGTGTCGTTTCTGGCGGCGGCGGGCGTGGCTGCCGCATTGGTTCTGGGCCTGGTGATCAGCCTTCGGCAGGCGGTGCGTGCGACCCGCGCGGAGGCGCTCGCTTCACGGCGGCTGGCGGAGGCTGAGGGCATTTCGACCTTCCTCATCGAAGTGTTCCAGAGCCCTGACCCCGCCCGCGACGGACGCACTATCACGGTAGCGGAGACGCTCGACACCGCGGCGAAGCGGCTGGAATCCGATCTCGCCGGTCAACCGGCACGCCGAGCGCAAATGCAGGCCACGCTGGGCCGGACTTACTCTACGCTAGGGCTGCCCGGCGAAGCGGTTCCGCTTCTGAAGAAGGCCTACGATCATCACCGCGCCGCCCTCGGCAGCGACCACCCTGACACGCTCACATTGATGTATTACCTGGGGCTGGCCTGCTTCGAAGCCGGGCGCCTCGACGAGGCGGTCCAGTTGCAGGAGGATCTACTGGCCCGGCGCCGGCGCACCAACGGCCCGGAATCGCCTGAAGCCATCCTGGCGATGCTGAGTCTGGCGACCTCTTATGGCGGTGCTCGGCGCGCGGAGGACGCGCTCGCACTGCGCCAGGAAGGCCTGCGCTTGAGCCGGAAGGTCAACGGCCCGGAGCATCCCGACACCATCAAGGCTCTCCACGGCCTGGCCATGACTTACCCGCACGCCCAGGCGCTCCCGCTGCGCGAGGAAGCGCTCGCGCTCAGCCGCAAGGTCAATGGCCCGGACCATCCCAGTACGTTCCGGGCCGCGAATAATCTTGAACTCTCCTACTCCGCGGTGGGTCGGGATCAGGACGCGCTCAAACTGCGCGAGGAACTCGTTCGCCTCAGCAACAAGCTGAACGGCCCCGAACACCGCCTGACGCTCCAGGCGCTGGACAGGCTTGAGCGCGCCTACTACGCGACTGGCCGCTGGCAGGACGCCATTCAGATAAAAGCCGACCACGCCCGCTGGGATCCGAAGGATCTCAACGCCACGCTTCCCGTAGTGCAGTTGTGGTTCGGGAGAGATGACGATTACGCTGCTACGTGCCGGCGCCTGTTGAAGTTTGTGGAGGGAACCCGGGTGCCGACCACTGCGGAACGCGTGGCCAAGGCTTGCCTCTTGCGCCCCGTCACCGATCCCGCGCAACTTGAACAGTCTTTGGTCCTCGCCCGCCGGGCCGTCGAACTCGGAGCGGACCATCAGTTTGCCGGCTTGTTCCAACTCGCCCTCGGCATGGCCGAGTATCGCCGGGGCGATTACCGGGCTGCCAACAAGGCCCTGCGCGCCGCCGAGCGGAAGGCGCCCGTCAACGCCCGGTTCTTCCTGGCGATGATCCTCTTCCACCAAGTCCAGGCGGTAGAAGCCCGGCGCTTGTTCGATCTCGCCGCCGCGGAGATGCCGCCGCTCCCCGATGACGACCTGAACCCCTTGGCCCGCGGAGCTTCCGGCGACGACATGATCGCCTGGCTGGCTTACAAGGAGGCAAAGGCCCTGCTCGGCATCGAGGACTCCGGTCCGCCTTCGATTCCGGCGTGGGTAAGCAAACTGCAAGAATCGGTCGCCCAGCGGCCCGGGGATACAATCCAGTCCCTGCATCTGGCACTCGTCCTGTGTTGGTCTGGCAGGTCCGCCGAGCACGAACTCCTCTGCCGCCAGATGCTCAACACGGCGACGGCGTCAAAGGATCCAGTGGTTCACGACCGCGCCGCCAAAGCGTATCTGTTACGGCCTCGCCCTGAGCCGGAGACGCTGAAACTTGCGGCTGCTTCCGCCCGACAGGCGCTGGCGCTGGCAAAAACCGGCGATCCAAACTTGCCCTGGTTCCTCACGGTAGCCGGCGGCGCCGCCTGTCGCGAGGGCAAGTTCGCCGAGGCCGAGACCCTTCTCAGCAAGGCCATAGAATCTCCCTTTCATGAGAATCAGCGCCGACTGGCACTGGCCTTCCGGGCGATGACTCGCCGGCAGGCGGGCCGCCCCGGGGAAGCGCGGACCGACCTGGAGGAGATTGAGAAGGCGAACCTCCCGATACCGGACAGAACGCGGATGTCCGCCATTCTGCGCGAGCAGGATCAGTTGGCGGTCCGTCTCGCCTACGACGAGGCGAAAGCGCAGTTAGCCGAAATGCCTCCCGCCACGGTAACCGGCACCCCCTGATCGCCATGGCCCAACTAAGGGCTGTGAGGAGGATTATCGATCCCCACCAAAGTGCCCTGGAGGCCCGGGATTCCCCTGCGGGCGTCGTCGTCTTTGTGAGGCTGGCCCTTCGAGGTTAGCTGTTCCGCAGCAAGGTCACGGGAGAGACGGTAACCTGGCACTCCGGGAATTTATCGCCCAAGAATTTGACGAGCGACAGCTCAATCATGCCGAGCACCAACTTCTTCTTCTCCTCCTCCTCGGACAATGCTTGCCCGGGGTCGAGCTTGTAGCCCGCCAGGCGGAGGATGCTGTTGGGTAGAAAACCCGCGATTTCCACATGGCAGGAGCCACGCGAGGCGCCGGGGGCACTGGGCCAAAGGCGCAAGTGCGGCTTGAGCAGGAGATGCCGCGCATGCGGTTTCAAGACCCCGTCACGGCAGAGCGCCTCGAAGTCCTCCACCGACAACGCGAGGTCCTCCACGGGCGCAAGCGCGGGCTCCACGACACCGTAAATCGAGGCGTTCACCGGCGAGACGGAGGGGCGCATCATGGGGAAGAAGATCACGTCATCAATGATCTCCTGCTCGGTGAAGATCATCGCCATGCGCTCGATGCCCGGGCCGATCCCGGTCGTCGGGGGCATACCGTATTCGAGCGCCTCGATGAAGTCGAAGTCCAGCGCGTGGAACTTGCCGCTGTCGCGCTCGTCCGAACGGTAAGCCCGCTTCCAGGTCTCCAGCAGGTGGGCCGGGTCGTTCTGCTCCGACCAGTTGTCACCACACTCCATGCCGGCGATGAAAATCTCGAAGCGCTCCACGTAGCGCGGGTCCTCGGCCATGGGCTTGGCCAGGGGTGAAATCTCAATAGGGTGCCCATACACGAGCGTGGGCTGAATAAGCTCCGGTTCCACACCCTCAAATGCCTTTACCATAGCCTCGCCCACGCTGGGCTGGGGTTCGTTGATCCCTAGGGCAGCGAGCCGGGCGTTGGCCTCCTCTACGCTTTTGATCTCGCGAAAGTCCACGCCGGTCTTCTCTTTCACGGCGTCCGCCATGCTCACCCGCCTCCACGGTTTGCTGAAGTCAATGACATGGCCGCGCACCTTGAATTCAGTGCGCCCGAACGCGGCGGTGGCGATGTGGCGAAACATGTCCTCGATGAGGTTCATGTTGTATTCGTAATTCTCGTAGGCGGTCATGGTCTCGTCCATCGAGAACTCCGGGTGGTGGCTGCGGTCAATGCCCTCGTTGCGGAAATAGCGGCCGATGGTATAAACCTTGTCGAACCCGGCGACAATAAGCCGCTTGAGGTAAAGCTCGTGCGAGATGGCGAGATACATATCGCACCCAAGCGCGTTGACGTGGGTCTTGAAAGGCTTGGCGGTGCCGCCGCCGTATTGCGGCTGGATGACCGGGGTGTTGAACTCCAGGAACCCGCGCCCGTTCAGAAACGACCGGATGGCAGCGACCAGGCGGCTGATCGAGGCAAACCGCTCCAGTGGCTGCCGGTCGAGGATCAGGTCCAGGTAACGCTTGCGCAGCACCAACTCGCGGTCCTTCAGCCCGGACCACTGGTCCGGCAGCGGCCGAATGGCTTTGGTCAGCAGGCGCAACGACTCCACCAGAACCGAAATCTCGCCGCGTTCCGTCCTTACCACCTTGCCGGTCGCTTCGACCAAGTCGCCCAGATCGAGCAGGTTCATCTCCGCGTAACCGAGGATGCCCTCAGCCGCGGCGGTGGGCTGCACGAGCTGGCGGCGCAGGAACAACTGGATGCGGCCGTTTTGGTCCTGCACATGCCCGAAAGCCAGCGCCCCTTGCTTGCGCCAGGACATCAAGCGGCCCGCCACCGTCACCGGCTTGCCGTCGTGCCCGGGGAAGTCGTCGAGGATGGCCTTGGTATAATGCGTGCGCCGGCTGCGGGAAGGATAAGGGTTAAGCCCCAGGTTACGCAGCGCCGCTGCTTTGCCCAAACGAACGCTCCTGATCTCGGTTAATGTACTGGTTGCCACGCCGGGATATGTAATCTCGTTCGCTGCTGCGAGCAAGCCTGAGGTGAGAGAGTGGATGTCGAAGTCCGAAGTCCGAAGTCCTAGAATGCCAAGCGGGTGGGGTCGCCGCCTCTTTTCAAGCTGTCGGCATAGCTGCTGAGCGCAATCTGGATGACTTTGCTGTAATGTCGTAGGAGGCAGTGATTTCGGGCTTCGGGCTTCTTTCGGACTTCGGACTTGGGACTTCGGACTTCCCCCCGGTCTTCTTATCCCGCCTTCTTCTCCGTCCTCGGGCAAGCCGTGCCGAATTGCTCTCGCTCCACCCAGCCGAGCGTGCGGCTCGTGCGGATGAGAACGTAGTTGCCACGGCTGCGGACCCAGCGGCCCGGGTCGCCGGCGGCCAGGCGCGTCGTGGCCTGCGCTTCGAGGGTGGGCGTCAACCTCAGGGGTGTATCCTTTTGCAGGACAAAGCCGATCCGCGCGCGCGTCTGGACGCCTATGTGCGCCGGGACGCTGAGCAGGAAGACCATGAGGCTCAAGGCAGCCACTGCCTGGTGCCAGGTCGCTTTGCGTTGCCGTAACACACCTGGCAGTATGCCCATGCCGACGGCGAGCCAGAGGCTCGTGCCAGCGATCCACGCCCACCAATTCGCCGGCAGCCAGGTGGAAACCACCTCATACCAAGTCAGTTCTGGAGCTTCGAGTTGGGCGGTCTTGCGCGCAAAACTCAGGTTCTGACGCGCGGACGCATTGAATGGGTCCAGCCATCGGGCCTGCTCCCAGGCCAGGATGGCGGCGCCGGTGTGCTGGCATCGCCACTCGGCGTTGCCGAGATCTTGCAGCGTGCCCGAGGCAGGTTGGAGCGCCACGGATTGTTGAAACGCCTCGGCGGCATGCACATAATCGCCGGCACGGTAGGCCGTGGTGCCGGATTGGAAGAGGGCCTCGGGAGAGATGGCGGAAACGGGGGTTGGGCCGAAGCACAAGGCCACGAACAGCAGCGCGATGAGATGAAATCCGAAGTCCGAAGTCCGAAGTCCGAAAGAAGGCCGAAGTCCGAAGGTCGAAGGGGGCGGAGCAAGCGGCGGGGGGCGCAGGACTGACCTAAACGGCTTTCCTGGATTGATCGAAGTCCATGTCCCGGAGGGACACGCGAGAATAGCCCAGCGTTTCAACGCTGGGTGTGCATGGCCGCGGGGATTAGTCCCGAAGGGACGGCTGAGCTTGACCGCTCTCTCAGCCCAGTCAACCGTCCCTTCGGGACTTGACTCCCGAGGTACCCGTTTCCCAGCGTTGAAACGCTGGGCTACTCTCGCGTGTCCCTCCGGGACAGCAACTTGCCCACGGCCACCCGAGCTTCGGAAAGCCGCGGGGGCTAACTTGGACGTTTCCCAGCTCTGGCTGGGCGGGATGACTCCGTCAGGGGCAGCATGTTTATAGCCAGGCCTCATAGCTTTTGCTCCAGTTCCTGCAAGACCTGCTCCAACTCGGGCTTTAGGGCAAGCAGATCGGTGGTAGCGGGAGCCGCGGTGCCAAAGCGCGCGGCATCCGTTACTGCGAAGAAGCGGCGCACTACTTCGCCACACCGGCCGGTGCGTTCGGTCTCTGGAAGGAGCGGCAGCACATCGCCGCCTACCAGCGCGCGCGGCTCGGCCGGATAATGCGGGGCACAGGCGACGCGCATGGCATTGACTGCGGCGGTCGCAAACCGCGGCGCATCCGCTGCCCGGGCCGCCCGTTGCAGAACGTGCCGCTGGCGCCGTAAGGCACGCCGGGCGCGTCGGCGCAGGACGATGTCTGGATGCGCTTCCAAATGACGGCGGCGGCGATCCCAGCTCCAGAGCCCGAAAAAGACGACGGCCGGGGCTAGTTGAAGCAGCGGAAACCACGGCTGCTTTTGTGGGGGCACCAGGCTGGAGGCCGTGCGGCCGCGTGACACGGCCAAATCACTTAGGACAAGTTCCTTTTCCGGTGCAGCGCCCGCCACGCTGGCTTGCAGGAGGCTCGATAAATCCCCCGGCAGCGTGCCGGGTGTGACCGTGATGGGAACCGACGGGATCGTGAGGTCAACGTAGGCCCCCGTTTTGGGGTCAAAGTAACTGAAGGGGATGGGCGGCGTGGCGCGCGCGGTTTCGGCGAGGGGGATAAGGGTGTAGTGGAAGGTGACGACGCCCTGCAAACCGCCGGGCTGGGCAGCACTGATCAGAACCGGCTTGCCATCGGGTCCAAACCTGATGTTGGGTTGGGGTGGTGCAACAAGTTGCGTAGGGGCGAAGTCGCTTGCAGCGAATACCTGCCAGTCTTGTGACTGTGGTGGCGGGGGGGCGACCAGGCGGGCTAGTGGACCTTCGCCGCGGTTCGTGATGGTAACCGAGAGTTTGAGCGGGTCGCCCATGCGGATGACGGGGGTTGTCAGTTTGGGCGGGCCAATGCTGAAGGTGCCGATGGCCCCGGTAAATCCGGGCAACTGGCCTGCTCGGGGGAGGGGTCGGACGTCCAGCTCGACGGGCTCCGATTCGAGCAGCGTGTATCGGAACTGACCACCCGGAGCGGTCGCAGGGCCCGCGACCCCAGCCGGGCCGGAGAAACGGGCGCCGATCGTGAATCCTTGGGCGAACACCGTGAGCTTTCCCGTAGCCACCGGCGTGAGGGTGGTTTCGTATATGTACGTCGCCGCCGTCGCCGCGCCGCGTGGCACCATCTCAAACCGCTGACGCACCCCACCAAGGTCCGCGAGAATGCCCTGACCGCTCAGTTGCGGCTGTCCTAAACCCTGCACCATGCTCGCGGGCAAGCTCGGCAAAAGGATGCGCGCGGTGACGGGTTGACCCACGAAGAGGTTCGTGGCCGGCAGTTCCAGCGCAAGCCGCTCCGCGGGAAACACTGCAGCGGGCGGCGCCGAAACGACCTCAAGCCGCGCGGACGGCACTCTCACCGGCTTGCCATCTACCTTGACCACAAACTCGGGGACGGTGAACGAGCCAAGGCTGGAGGCGCGGACACGGCAGTTAAAGGCGGTCAGGGGTTCCATGCTGGTGGGGGTCATCTGCAAGAGCTGTCCGTGGGCCCCGGGGCGTATCTCCAGTTGGCGCGGGGCGGCGATGTTGGTGGGCCACTCAACAGATGTTTCGAGCGTATTGAACACCACGCGAAGAAACGATTGTTCACCCGGGCGGACCACCGGCGGGTCGAACACCGCGGTGGCGCTTGGCACCGCAGGAATGGCTATGTTCGGCTGCGACATCATGAGGGACATGAGAGGGTCGCGCGGCGGTTGCGCGGCCATCTGCTGTTGCAGCAGCACTCGTCCGACGCCCGGGTCGTTGGCATTCCGCCGGACAACGGCTCTCGCCTGCAGCCGATTGCTTTGCGGGTCTAGCGGCTGCGCGCCGAGAGATGTAACTGCCGCCAAGAAAAGGGAGATTATTAAGGAGGACCCGCGCAGACCAATGTCTGAATGTTGCAGGTTCCGCATAGAAGTTTCACAACTTTGTCCTCGTCTGGAAGCTCCGTCAGGAGCGGCATGTCTATAGTGACACCGCCCCACAATACCCTTCTCAAGCTCCGTCAGGAGTATCATATCATTCGACAATCACCACGTGGGCCGCGACCGGTCCTTAGGTTGGCCGGACTCTACTCCACCCATCGGCAGGCGGCGTTCCGTGTCGAGCTTGTACCCTTCGAGGAGCCAACCTGCCTGCTCCGGCGACAAGGCCATTTCTTTGCCTTCCTTGGCTGGGCCCTCTTCCTGATCCGGCTTGGGCCCGAGCGGCTGGTCCTCATCTTCCTCTTCATCGCCGGCTGCGCCGGGCGGCATGTCGGGAGCGGGGATGCGCCCCTTTAGCTGCTTCATCAAATCACCCAGTTGTTGCTTCTTGTCGCCCATGCCGTTGGCGGCTTGCTGCAATTCCCGCACGCTATCCACGAGCTTGGCAATGCAGCGGTCCAGAACCTCAGCATTATGCCGGGCGTCGGAGTTTGCGCTGTCTAGTTCCAAAGCACTCTTGAAATCCCCCGAGGAGCGTTCCCATTTAGACAGCGCAGCACCATACACCTTGAGCGCACGCCGCACGGCTTCGGTCGCAGCCTTCAACTCCTTGCGCACGCCTCGGCCACGGAGGTAGGCCGCGACCATTGTCTGGACGTCGTTGCCCGCCAGTGCGTCCTCGGCCTGGCGCACCGCTGCATCGGCTTGTTGGGCGGCAGATTGACCGCGGGCGGCAGTTGGCTTGGCAGGCGGACCTTTCTTCAACTCCTCGACGCCCTGCCGGAAACGAACGAGTCCAACATTGTAGAGCGCTGGGGATTGCAGGCGTTGATCCTGACTGGCGAGGGCGGTTTCCAGTGAGGCCTCCGCCTCGCGCAACTTGCCTGCCCCTAGTTGTTGCGTGCCGACATTGAAGAACTCACGTGGAGTAGCCGGCGGACTTGTATCCAGAGCGGCAAAGCCGGTCAGGGTCGAAAAGAGCAGCGCGGAAATCCGAAGGCCGAAGGCCGAAGCCCGAAGGAAGGCCGAAACCCGAAGACCGAAGGCTGTTATCTTACGCCACATCACAGATTGTTCTATAGCCGGTTCACGCATCACGCATCACGCATCACGTTTCACGTCCCAATGTCGCGCACGCGTCGCCTAGTGCCAATCAAAGATTCTGCCACGAGCAAAACCAGCACACCCGCCAGGGGCCAGTAAAAGCGGTCCACTCCCAATTTGCGTGCCGGGACAGAACCGGGCCCGGCGTTCAGCGCCTCCAGCGCGAGCCGCACCTTCGCCAGGCCCTCGCCCAGCGGACCGAGGGAATAATAGGCGCCGTGCGTGGCTTGGGCTATGGCGCGGAGTTTTGGCTCGTCGAGCCGGCTGCGGACGACCTCGCCTCGGCTGTCGCGCGCCACCTCCAGCCTGTTTTGCTCGTTCACGAATTGGATTTCCGCTCCCGCGGGTGTGCCGACCCCCACCGTGAAGACGACGACGCCTTCTTTGGCCAGCGCTTCAGCAGTGCGCACCCCGCCCTGCTCGAGATCCTCGCCGTCCGTGAGCAGCACGAATACCTTCGAGCGCTCGCTCTTGTCCACGCTGCGGTAAGCCTCATCGAGCGCCCGGCCGACGTCCGTGCCGGGGACCGGTATGGTACGGTCATCAACGGTCATGAGGGTCTCCGAGAAGGCGCCGTAGTCGAATGTGAGCGGGCACTGGAGAAAGGCCTGGCCCGCGAATGAGACCAACCCGACCCGGCCATGTCCATAGCGTTGCACGTAGTCGAGGATCGCCAGCTTGGCGCGCTGCAAACGGCTGGGCGCCACGTCGCTTGCCAGCATGCTGCGCGAGCAATCCAGGATAAAGAGGGTGTCCTGGCCGAATGAGTGGCTCACTTCGGTCTGTTCGCCCCACTGCGGTCGCGCCAGGGCCACTCCTATCCCGGCCACGGCTAGCACGAGCAACACGTTTTTGATCGCACGGCGGACAGGGCTGTAGGAACCGACTAGTTCCTTGAGTAACTCCGGCGTCGCTAGTTGCGCCAGTTGCCTTCGTCGCGCCCACGCCGAATACCGTTGCAGCGCAACCAACAGCAGCGGCCCCAGCACAGCGAGCCATAGCCAGCGCGGCTCCGCAAAATGGGGATCGGCGAAGTTCATGCGCGGCCTCCCTTCGGCCGTAGCACGGCATTGCTGCCAAGCCGGCGCGCGGACATTCCTGTCCGCAGCAACGTTCGATGGGTGAGCCCGCTTGGAAAGTAGCCGGACCGCATTGCCTTTCGGAGCTTGCTGCGGACAGGAATGTCCGCGCGCCGGCGGAGCTCCCGAGCCTCGCCTATTCTCATCCGACTTTGGACTCGAGGTTCCGGACTGAGTATCATGGCACCCTCCTAAGCCGGGTATTGGCGAGGGCCATCTCCAAGGCGAACAAGCCGAAAGCGGCCAGAAGTGGCCACTGGTACAGGGGGCGGTAGGTCGTGAAGCGCCGGAGTTTGATCTCGGTCTTCTCCAGGCGGTCAATCTCGTTGTAGATGCGCTGCAGCTCGTGGCGGTTGGTGGCTCGGTAGAATTTCGCGCGCGAGAGCGCGGACATCTTGCCAAGCACATCATAGTTGGCGGGCTGCAACATCATGCCCGGCCTGACGTTGCCGCTGGGATCCAGCTCCAGCTTCCCGGTCGCCGGATCAAACAGTGGCATCATGCACGGCTGCTCGATGCCAATCCCAATGGTATAAACCTTTACGCCCAGCGCGGCTGCGACCTGTGCAGCAGGCACGGGATCGATCTCGCCTTTATTGTTATCCCCGTCCGTCAACAGGATGATGATACGGCTCTTGCTGTCCTTAAGGCTCTTGAGCCGCTTGGCGCCGGCGGCGGTGGCATCGCCGATCGCCGTGCCCAGGTCGCGGATGAGCCCCACGTGCAGGCGATGGAGGTTCTCGATGAGCCAATCGTGATTGAGCGTGAGCGGGCTGGCGAGATAGGGCACAGCGGAGAATACAATCAGCCCGAGCCGGTCGCCGGGGCGCTTGCGAATGAAATCTTCCAGCACCTCCGAGGCGATGTCGAACCGTGACACGCGCTCCCCAGGCGCGGCCATGTCCTGGGCCATCATTGACCAGGACAAATCGAGCACCAGCATGATGTCAATGCCGCTGGCCTGCGTCTCGGTATGGTCGTTGGCGAACCGGGGCCCGGCCAGCGCCACGATGCACAAGGCGACGCTGAGAAGCCGCAGGAAGAGCAACAGGCGCCCTGCTGCCGCCCGCGCAGCAGCGCCCGCAGCCCGCGCGATCTCCGCGCTGGGGAAGCGCAGTGCCGCGAGCTTGCCGATGCGCCCGTGCAGGAAAGCGTATATCGGCAACAAAGCCAGCAACGCCAGCAGCCAGGGATATTGGAACTGGAGGTTGCCGGTCATTCGGGGGGTCTAGAGTCTAAAGTCCAAAGTCCGAGGGCAGCGCCATCAGGGCATCGGAGCGCAGCCTTTAGGCTGCAGAACTCGCGAATACACGAGCGCCCGGGCCAAAACCAACCCGCCACCACGTCGCGCACCCTGCGGCCTAAAGGCCGCGCTCCAATGCCTGTCGGACCGCCCGGCGCCTGGTGGTATGCACGAGGTGCGCCCAGGCAACAGGCTGCTGGCCGAGATGGGTGGAGAAGCATCATCGCTCTATAGCCTTGTCGGGAGAGGTGGCGACGGGGCTTTGGGCGGGCTGGCCGGCCGAATGCGCCAGGGCGAGGCGGCGGGCCTGGGACTGGTCAATCAACTTGAATGCCTGCGCGACCGCGCTGAGCGGCGGGACGGGCGCAGGCGGGGAGAATTTGTCCTGGTCGCATAGGCGGAGGAACGCGCTGAGCGCGGCGGAGAGTTCGAGGCCAATGCTGGGGTGCCTGGTAATGGCGGCGCAAAACTCCGCAGTAGTGAGTTCGTCGGGGGGCAAATCGAAGGCTGCGGCTACATAATGGCGCAGGATTTGGGAAACGCGGCTCAACAGCGCACCGTCCTCCGCTTGTTGTCGCAGTGGTTCCAATGCCTTGCGCGCCAGGACTTCCGGCGGGACGACTACAGGCGGCTTGGGCCGGGTGAAAAACCAGATGGCCGCGCCAACCAGCACAATTACAAGGAAGCCTGCAAGTATGACCCAGGCGCTGTACTGATCCCAGAATGTGGCAGGTATCTCAGCATGAGGCGGCCGAAGGGGAGGGATTTCGTCGTTGGCCGGCGTATTGGTGGCGGCGGCGAATATCGGTTGCGCAGCAAGTAGCCAGAGGCCGATGGGCAAAGTCCGAAGTCCGAAGTCCGAAGTCCGAAGGAAGGCCGAAATCCGAAACCCGAACCAGCGCGTCCTGCGGTCCGTGCACTCCCAGGTCGCCACCTTTGGAAATGGCCACGTCCCGCAGCAGCCTCGAACTTCGGCCTTCGGCCTTCGGTCTTCGGCCTTCCTTCGGACTTCGGACTTCGGACTTCGGACTTTCATCCCCTTCTCCTGCCGCGCCGGGTCTCGAAGAAGGTCTGGAGCGTCTGCGCGAAGGTCTCGGCGGTGCTGAAGCGCAACGTGTCCACACCCGCGCGGCGGAAAGCGCGATCGAGCTCGGCAAGGCGCTCGGCGTTGGTAGCGGCAAATCTCTCGCGCACGGCCGCGCGGCTGGAGTCCAACTCGAGCAACTCTCCCGTTTCGGCGTCCTCGACTGTCAGCAGCCCCGCCGGCGGCAACGTGCTTTCGCGTGGGTCGTGCAAGTGCACGCACACTAAGTCGTGGCGCACGTTGGTAAGGCCGATCTCCTGCAAGGTATCGCGGCCGGCACCCGGGGTGACGGCGGGGCCGAAGCTGTGCAGAAAGTCGGTGAGCAGGAACACGATCGAGCGGCGATGCAGCACTCGATTCAGGAATCCCAGGGCCGCCGGGATATCGGTGCCGCGGCGCCGGGGCGCGAATTGGAGCATCTCGCGGATGAGCCGGAGAATATGGCGCCGGCCTTTGCGCGGCGGCAGGAACAACTCCACCTGGTCGCTGAACAGCAGCAGCGCCACCTTGTCGCTGCTTCGCGTGGCGGAAATCGCCAGCGTGCCGGCAATCTCGGCCGCAAACTCCCGTTTGCTCCGGCCCACCGATCCAAACGCTGAGGAAGCCGAGACGTCCACCGCCAGCACCATCGCCAATTCCCTCTCCTCGCGGTAGCGCTTAACGAATGGCCGTCCCATGCGATTGGTAACGTTCCAATCAATGTCACGGACCTCGTCACCGGGAATATACTCGCGTAACTCCTCAAAATCCATGCCACGGCCCTTGAAGTGGCTGAGATAGGCCCCCACCATCGTGTCATTGACCAGGCGGTTGGTGCGCACTTCAACGCGCCGCACGCTTTCGAGCAATTCGGAGATCGTCATGACGGCATGGGGCGGAAACCCGAAGTCCGAAGTCCGAACTCCGAAGGAAATCCGAATGCCGAAATTCGAAACCCGGAGCGCCGGCATGCTGCCGGCTTGGACCATCCAAAGTCCATGAGTCGGCGATATCCCAGTGCACTAGTGCCGGCAGTTCGGCCTTCGGCCTTCGGGTTTCGGCCTTCTTTCGGACTTCGGACTTCGGACTTCGGACTTCTACTCACGGCACCGGGACGGCATTGAATATCTTCTTAATAATCGCATCCGTCGTCACGGCCTGCGCCTCAGCTTCATAGGTCAGAATGAGCCGGTGGCGCAATACGTCGGGACCGATGCTTTTTACGTCCTCGGGGGTGACATAGGCCCGGCCTTGTAACAGCGCCCAGGCCTTGGCCGCCAGGGTCAGATAGATCGTCGCCCGCGGTGAGGCGCCGAACTGGATGAAGTGCTTCAGATCCAGCTTGTACTGCTCCGGCTTGCGCGTGGCAAAGACGATGTGGACCACGTAATCCCGCACCTTCTCGTCCACGTGGATCTGGTCCACGAGTTTGCGGGTCTCCATAATCTCCTCCAGCGGAATCACCGGGCTGACTTGTGTCTCGGGTGCGGTGAACGCCATGCGGTCCAGAATCTTCCTCTCCTCCTCGAATGACGGGTAATCCAACAGCACCTTGAACATGAAGCGATCCACCTGCGCTTCCGGCAACGGGTAGGTGCCCTCCTGGTCAATCGGGTTCTCTGTGGCCAGGACCAGAAACGGCGACGGCAGCGGCATCGTCTCCCCACCAAGCGTGACCTGCCGTTCCTGCATCGCTTCCAGCAGAGCCGATTGCACCTTGGCCGGCGCGCGGTTGATTTCGTCGGCCAGCACGAAGTTGGCGAATACCGGCCCTTTGGTGGCGTGATACGTGCCGTCCTGGGGGCTGTAGATCAAGGTGCCGACGATGTCAGCGGGCAGCAGGTCAGGCGTGAACTGAACTCGATGGAAGGAGGCATGGATGGCGGAGGCCAGGGTGCGGACGCACATCGTCTTGGCCAGCCCCGGCACGCCTTCGAGCAGGACATGGCCGTTGGCTAGCAACCCGACCAGCAACCGGTCCACCAGTTGCTCCTGGCCAACGATGACCCGGCCAATCTCGGTGCGGAGCCGACTGACCCAGGCTGCCGTGGCCTGCACTTGCTCGTTTAGAGGTTTGCTCATTATCCGGAGAATCTAGGCAACGATGCGCTTTGACTCAAGTTATCTACGAAGAAAGTCAAAGAGCCAAACAGCAGCTATTCGCTTCGCTATTTAGATTGCGCTGGGATTCCCAACACGCTTCGTAGAGAACGATTTCCGGGGTGCTGGATGCGTAGCCACGCCGTGCGCCAAAAAGAGTTGCGCCCTCATTCCCGAGTGCCACATTTGTGGCATGACTGTGCTTTTCAGGTGCCGTGTCGATCCGAAGCTGCTCAAACGGGCGGCCAGAGTAACCGAGGAGTTAGGCACCTCCTTGCCGGAAGCTGTGCGCATTTTCGTTGCCCAGATCGCTCGCACCGGCAGCGTGCCCCTTTCCCTCTCCACCAAATCCAGGCCGGACGTGTTAGTCAACAAAGCGGCCCGAGACAAAATCATGAGGAGCCTGGATGACACCGAAACTTGGTGAGGTTTACCTGGTGGATCTGGGCATCGCGGGAAAGGTTCGGCCCGTAGTCATCGTGACCCGCGAGGACGCGAGCGTGCCCAGGGCCCTCAGCGTGACCGTGCGGTTGACCAGCCAAAACCGGGGCAGCCAATCCAAGTCGCCCCGGCCAATCCACAGGACTGCCTTCACCAGGGCAAGGTGGTTCTCTTGATCACCACGATATGACAAGATCCATCCTTGCCAGCGCGTTGGCCTTCTTGCTGCTGGCACATGCTGCCGCCGCAGCGGTTCCTTGGCAGCATTCGCTTTACTTGGCTAACGGCGGCTTTTGGTCGAAGCGAGTCCCGGTCACGATCACGAATGGCTCAGCCGTGCCGGTTGCCGGCGAGCCGTTAGTCCTCCGGTTGCCCGCTCTGGCCGGGGCACGCGTGGAATCGTTGCGCGTCTGCCGTAATGATGGGGTTGAACTCCTCTTCGACTTGCACGACGCACGCGGACTCGCCAAGCGGACGGGCGACCTGAGCGCGGAGGACAAACTCATCGTGCCAGTCGAGTGCACTGCCCATGGCGCGACGACTGTCTTTGTTTATGCGGGCAACGCGGAGGCCTGGGCCGTGCCCGATTTCCTGCCCGGCAAGCTCGCCGACCGAGCTGCCAACCCGGGGAGCGGCAGCCTGGAGGTCTCGGTAGGTGGGGTCGAACAACTGCTGCTCAAGCCAGCGGGGCTCTTCACGCCGAAGTCCGGCCCGGATTGGCGGAACTGGGCTGAAGTGCGTGTACGCTGTTTCACCGAAAAGGCCGGCTCGACGGCCCTGGTCCGGGTGAACTTGCGCAAGGCGCTGACTCGCTTGCCCGGTGTCTCCTTGGATTCCGCCGCATGCGTGGCGTCCAGCGATGGCGTGGAGCTGCCCTCCTATAGTCTGGGGCGTGGCGCGGATCTGCTGTTCAGCGGTAGCCTGCTTCCTCTGACCGAGAAGCTTTTCCAGGTCGGTTTCCGCAAGGGGTCACAACTCGATACTACCGCGGTCATCGAGAACTACGGACGGCTCCTGGCCAGCAGCGCGAATCTGGCGGGCAACGGCAGCTTCGAGAGCGGCAGCGACGGACCGGATCAATGGAACAAGCCTGCCACTGGCGGCCCGCACCAGATAACGGTCGGGTTCAGCAGTGATGCGCGCTTCGGAAAGCGGGCACTCGAGCTGACGGCGCTGGAAAATACCAAAGGCGATTGGCTGGGCTGGAACTCGCGCGAGATTCCTGTGAAGCCGGGTGCGACCTATCTCCTGAGCGGTTGGCTCAAGGGGATAAAGCTGCAAAGCTGGGCCACCATCCACGCCCATTTCCACGATGCCCAGGGCGCCTTGACCAAAAGCGGCGCCATGGTGAGCACGCAACCGACGGTCAGCGGCGACTCGGACTGGGTCAATTCCATGGGCTTTATTCAGGCTCCGCCCGATACCGCTACCATCCAGATCCATCTGACCATGAACACGCAGGGCACGCTGCGCCACGACGGCATCGTCTTGTGTGAAGTTGTGGATGGGGAGGTCGAGCGCGTGCACTCAGTCGCCGCCAAGGCAGCCGGTGCCGGTCTCCGGATCTGGGAAGTCAATCCACTGGTAAAGGTGTTCCCCGACACCCCGCCGCAGGCACAGGCGCGTAATGTGTCTGTGGAATTGGCCCGCAACGAATATCAGGCGTTTCAGGTCGCCCTCTGTGCTGGCGCTAACACGACAGACGTGAGCATCGCGGTTTCTGCGCTCAAAGGCCCGGGCGGCGATGAGCTGCCGCCGGTGAAGGTCGAGCGCGTGGGGTATGTGCCGGTGGACTACCCGAGCGCCTATTACTCGATCGAGGTCCCCGACTGGTGCCGCAAAGTCCCTCGTGGCGCTGGCCTCACGGACGGTTGGGCTGGCTGGTGGCCAGACCCGCTTGCGCCGACCTCGGGCCTGCGTCTTAGCCCTAACCAAACGCAGCCGGTCTGGTTCACGGTCCATGCGCCTAAGCTGGCTCCGCCGGGCCGATACCGGGCGGAAGTGACCGTGAGCGCCGGAGCCAAGAAGATCCTCAAGATTCCTCTGACCGTGCAGGTGCTGCCCTTCACGCTACCCGACAAAGGACATCTGCAAGCCATCTTTGATCTCCGGTTCGGCCCGGGCGGCGGTTTTGGCAGTGGCGCCGATTCGATGGAGGGTCGGCGAAAGTGGCTTCGTTTCATTGCCGAGCATCGGCTGGGCGTCAACGAGATTCACCCGCCGCCGAAGTTCAGTTACCACGACGGCAAGGTGACCATGGACGCCGCCGAGTTCGATGAGACGGCGCGCTTTTGCTTCGATGAGCTGGGTATGAACGTGGCCTACACCCCGGACTTCTTCTATATGTTCGGCTGGGCTTACCCGCCCAAGAAACTTTTCGGGCTGGACCCATTTAGTCCGGGATGGACCGCGGCGTTCCAACAAGCCTACCGCCTCTTCACCGACCACCTGCGCCAGAAAGGGTGGCATGACAAGTTCGTATACTACGTTTCGGACGAGCCCCATTTCGACCACGACTTCGTGGTGGAACAAATGAAGAAGCTCTGCGCTCTCATTCACGATGTGGATGCGACTATCCCTATTTACTCGAGCACGTGGCGGCATTGCGCGGCGTGGGACGATTCGCTGGATCTCTGGGGCATAGGTCAGTATGGCGGTTTCCCGGTGAACGAAATGGAACGTTTGCAGCGAGCCGGCAAGCAAATGTGGTTTACTTGCGACGGTCAGATGGCCACGGACACACCGTTCCTGGCCACCGAGCGCCTGCTGCCCTATTACTGTTTTAAGTATGGCGCGCGCGGGTTCGAATTCTGGGGCCTGGCCTGGTGGACCTACGATCCCTGGCAGGTGGGTTGGCACCAATTCATCCGCCAGAGTGATGAAGGCAAGAAATATTACTGGGTGCGTTATCCCGACGGCGACGGCTTCCTGGCCTATCCCGGCAAGCCGGTGGGTGTGGATGGTCCGGCCAGCACGATCCGCCTCGAGCAAATCCGCCAGGGCCTCCAGGATTATGAAGCGCTGACTCTGCTGGCCGAATTAGCAGCAAAAGCCAAACAGGCCGGACGTTTAGTTCCCGCCGCCGAGCACGCCCTGGCCTTGGCCAGAGACCTGGTCACGATTCCCAACGCCGGCGGCTTGCGCTCGACCGAAATCCTGCCCGACCCGGATCGCATTCCTGCCGTCCGCGAAGCTGTCAATGCCGCTCTGGTCCATCTGACCCTGGATAAGGCGGTCGAATCAACGCAAAGACCCAAAGGCGTAAAGACGCAATGACCTCCACCGCTCAGAACTTCGCCATCCTCCATCTGCCATCCGTGCTCTGACGTCGGACGCTTGACCTCACGCCAAGGACGCGAAGGACGCAGCGAAGGATGACCGCAGATTACGCAGATAAACGCAGATGGAAAACCTGCTTGTGGGTGTCTTCCAAGAATATCTGCGTCCATCTGCGCCATCTGCGGTTAGCGACTTCGGACCTCGGCCTTCGGATTTCTTTCGGATTTCGGATTTCGGATTTCCGACCGGTCTCCTACCACTGGTGCAGCCGGTAAAAGGCCCGCATTTGATTTGTCACGGCACCCGCGTCGAGGAAAAGCAGGTCGGTCGAAATGGGACCGACTGGGTCGTAGGGTCCTGCCGCATCGGGGGCTCTCTCAAGCTGAAAGGCCCGGCTGCCGCCACTCCTCAGGAAACTCAGGCTCGCAGGTGGCTGGTTGGTCAGTTGCGGCATTCCCAATTTGACTGCTGGATCGGCCACAGCGACGTCGGTGACGACGTACAAAGCGTCCAGGCCGAAGTCCGTTATGCTGCCCGCAGGCTGGAATGGTGCGAGCAGTTCCGAGTTCCGATAGACCACGTAACCTTGATCGCTGAGCAGGTCTCCAGGGGCGTAGTAGTTCGAGTTTGAGTCGTAGAAGCCGTCCTGAGTGGAGAACCAGATTTCCCCGCTGGGCCAAACGTAAATACTATTCAAGCCGCAGTTGTTGGTCGGATTGAACCGCCTCAGGAGGTCTGCGTTGGCTTTGACGATGGCACCGAGATCAGTAAGCAAGTCGCCCGGCTGGACCACGCGGCCCAGTTTTCCCGAAAAGAATTTAGTCCGGACGGAAAAGTAGATTTCGCCGTCTCCCATAACCTGCAAGGCGCTCAACCCGACATCAGATGGCAAGGGCAGTGGCGGAAGAAAGGCGGCGATTAACTTTTGGTTAGTGCGTATCAGTCGGCCCCGGTCTGAGAGCAAATCGCCTGGGTTTAGTTGAGCGCTGAGCGTCTCGCTCCAGGCGGCAGTCTCGATGGAATACGCGATTTCGCCTCCCGGCAAGACGTCCGCATCCTTCAGACCTAAGTCGGGGACAGGCGGCATGACACCCAAGTTCTGCGTGAGTTCCTGGTTACGTTTCACCACCCGGCCAACGGAGGAAATCAAATCGCCCGCGCTGATAAGGTTCGTCGGTGAATTCCACTTGCCTGCTTTGAAAAGCTGGGTGGTCGAGAACCAGATTTCCCGCAAAGGGGCGGCGGCGATGTCCAGATGGAACTGCTGGGTCATCGTGCCGTTGGTCTGGTCCACGCCGACCTGGATCATCGGCCAAAGGCGTGAAACGCTGCTTACTGCGTTGGTGAATAGGCACAGCTTATTCGTAAAGCCATTATCAATGAAGACCTCCAGAAAAAGGTACTGCTGCAAAGCAACTTCGCCGCCGACCCGATAGGTACCGTGCCCGACGACCTTGTAGTTCAGACCGTTTGTGTCGCCTGCCGTGAGTGACACGTTCTCAACCGCGTAAGTGGAGAAGAGCGGCCCCTCCTGGAGCAAGCGCAGTTGAAAGGTCCCCCGCAGGGGCCTGATGATCGGTATTCGGTCGCAGATCGGGCAGTCGTCAACCAGTTGACTGCCGTCCACCAATGCGTAGGACCAGACCGAGCCGCTCTGCGTCTGCTGGGCCTCGACGGTGGTTCTCAAAGCACTGAGCATCAAGCCCAAGGCGATGCATTTCGAAACCCACGGATTCGTTAGGTGCATAGTTTGCTTCTCGTTTGCCCTCAGTCTGCTTGCTAGAGCTTCAGGATGCCATCAAAGGCCGTCAAGGGGAACTTACCACACTCGCAGACGCCCATAAAGGCCGCTACCCAAGGCAGTGCTTCGTGCGCATTTACGGATCATTGAGTTTAGTGCCAAACCCGGCGGCGGCCCGGCGCTGCCGCCTGCGACAAGCCACCCGCAAGCCAACTGGTAGCCAGGAGGTAGCCTGTTGATACGGTATCTTAGCGCTAAGATACCGTATCAACAGGCTACCTCCTGGCTACCAGTTGGCTTGCGGGTGGCTTGAGGGTCCGTTGCGCGTCGCTCCGGAGCCAGTGGAGACCTTTGGGTCTGGAGCGCGCGGGAGCATCGGAGTTCCTGAGCCAGCGCAGGCCACACCCGGTGAGCGTTGGTCGCTTTTGCGGCGCCCTCGGGCTGGCGTAGGGTCGGGTAAACCGACCAGCGAAGGACGCCCGAGTCCTTGGGCTAGGTCGGTAGGCGTGTTTGAAAACTCAATCCGGGGAGGGCGAGCGTCCCCGCGAGCCCAAATACCATTGGGAAGAAAGAAAAGTCAGGGCTCGCGGGGACGCTCGCCCTCCCAAACGACCATTTTTACTAAAGCTCTAAGGCCCGTTGGTGCGCAGCCAGACGCGCACAGTGATAAACTGGTTGGTTGAGACCGAGTAAGGCGCCACCAGGCGGGCTGTGACAGTTTCCATCACGTTGTTGGCGTCGGGGACGGCTTGCAGCTCCTCGACATAATTGGTGCCGGTGTTCCAAGTGATTAGATCGCTCGAAACGGCGACGGCGTAGCCCACATCGGTCGGCTCGATGCGCCGGGGGTAGGTCAGCACGACGTATTGCTGCTGATTGGTGGTGTCCATCTCGATAGTCGTCACCAGCGGGCCGTTGGTCTCGGGCACCTTCGGGTCGCGGTTGGCCGCGTATTCGGCCAGGTTCACCAGGCCGTCGTGATCATAATCGGCCGCCTCGCCGCTTAAGTGCGGATCGGTCAGCTCTTCAAGTGTGAAATGACTGATCGTCCACATCCCGTAAGGCGAGTCGTGGATGGTCACCGTGGCCTCGCCGTTGCCGATCGAGTAGGACAGGTTACTCACGATGGTGAAGATGACCGTTTGATCCCCTTCGGTGCGGTGGTCGAGATAAGGGGTAATGACGACCTCAACCGTATCGGTGCCGGCAGGGAAGACGAGGACGTTGGTCACCTCGATGTAGTCCAAGCCGTTGGTGGCGATGCCGCCGATGGACAAGAACACGGGCAAATCAAAACTGACGTCACCATTTCGAGTGAAAGTAAACGTGCCTGTGTCCGGTCCGAGCTCAGCCGCATCAGGATCACTGGCGAAGACATCTACCTGCGTCGGCTCGATCACCGTCTGCGTGATAACATTGTAGGTTTTGACCTGGCCATCATCCGCAACGAGTCGGAACACATACTCGCCTGGGTCGGTGAATGTAATGGTGTTGGTCAGGTCGTGAACATTGGTGATCGTGACTGGGACTGGCCCGCTGAGATTTGTCCAAGTAGCAACCACGGCACCCGGAGGGCTGGGCTTGCCATCGTCGGTGATCACGCCGGCAAGCGTGCCGGGAATGCTGAGCTGCAGTGTGAGGTTGGTGCCGGCATCAACCACCGCCCCATAGTTGGTCGGCGGCAGCGAGGCCAGCGCGGCGCCCTCCCAGGAAGTGAGCAGGCGGGGGAACACGCGTACGTCATCAATCTGACCGTTCCACGAGAGCGGCCAATCCGGGGGCCCTTTGCCGACCACGAACCGCGGGCAATTGGTCAGAACTCCGCCCAGGGACACCATGTGGTGCAGCGGCTGGTCCAACTGGCCGTTGATATACAGGGCTGGCGCCAGGCCGTTGCTCCACGTCAGCATCAAGTGCTGCCAGCCGTTGGTGAGGATGTTGTTAGCGCTGACGTGCCGGATGGAGTCGCGCGTCGTGGCGATAGTGGCCTCGATAACGTTGGTATATTGGCCACAGGAACCGAAGGTCTTCGAGGACAAAGCGAGCGTCACGTTAGTCCCCGAGTCGGCAGCCGTAAAGATTCCCTGATCGGCATTCGTGCCGTCCCGCTTGACCCAGAGCGAAAGTGAAAATGCTCTCAGGCCATCGAGTTGGCTCATGGCGTTGGTCCCGCGGACCGAATCGTCCCCTCCGGCGAAGCTCAGCGCGCCTCCCAACACCCCATTGGTGACCCACGTAGGGCTACCCGCCAGGACGCCGTTGTTCCCTGCCCCGGAGGAATCGAGCACGTTCGTCCCGCTGCCTTCATCGAATGACCAGTGGAGTAAATTGGACGAGAGCAACTCGACGGCACCCACCACCGCCGTGACCTCGGCAAAGCTTCGAAGCTGGCCATCGTCGGCTGTCAACCTGAGCACGTAGATGCCGCTATTCGTGAAGCTGACGGTAGTCTTGGCCTGATTGGTGTCGCCGAATACGAGCGAGTCGGGTCCGCTTACCTTGCTCCACCAGAAGGTGAGCGAGTTGGTGTCGCCGTCGTCCGTCACCGTGGCTTCGAGGATCATATTGACGTTGCTGCCAAGAAGAAAAACGGTGCTGGCGGTCGGGCTCGTGATATTGACCACCGGGGAGAGATTAGTGCCTGCGTCAAGAATGGTCACAACCGCATTGCTCGGTGAGAGAATGGTGTAAGCCGGGTCCGGCAACAACAATGCCGTAACCGTCTCCGGCCTTTCGAGGACCAGTTCATTGGTGGGAAAGATGAACAGGTCAATAGCAGTCACACCACAGGAGAAGTAGATATTGGTAAGGAGCGGCGGATAGTCCACACCGTAAGTCGCGGTGCCCCCGACCGCCAGGTATGCGGTAAAGGTATATTTGGGATTGCCGCTGCGAGTGATGGTCAAGACGCCCGGGTTCTGGCTGCCCTCGACCACTTCGGGTACGGTGGCAGCAATGGTCAGCATCGGTTCGTCGTCATTGATGATCACTGTGGCGGTGCTCGGGGTGTCCAGGTAATAGGCCGGGGCGGACTGCAACGTCAAGGTGACCGTCTCCGGCCCTTCGACGAGCGTGTCGTCCATCGCGATGATCGGCAGCGTAGCAGACAAGCTACCGGCTGGAATGACGATCGAGTCGGAGATAGTGACGTAATCCACCCCATTGATGGCAGTGCCGCTGATGATAAAGAAGACGCGCACGTCCGTGTTGGTAGTGCCGAACCGTGTGAAAGTGAACTCCCCCGGGTCGGTGCCAGGCTCGGCGGCCGTGAAATCGCTGGCGTCAACCCGCACCCGCTGGTCGTTGTCCTGGATGGTGACAATCGCCGATGCGGGATAGTTGACCCGATACATGTCGAGCACAGTGAGGTTCGCCACCAAGGTCCGCTCGCCTTCCACCAGCGTATCATCGACGGCTTGAACGGGCAGAGACACCGAGTGCTGGCCATTCGGGATGATAACCGAGTTGGGGAGAGGGAGATAGTCCACACCGCTGCGAGCCGTGCCCCCGAGGGAGAAGTACACGGTCAACGGCCCGTTGGTTGCCGCGCGCCAGAAGACAAACTCGCCGGTGCTGCCGCCTTCAACCGCATTAGGATAGTTGGTCGAGGTGATAGTCACCACCGGCAGGGAGTTGGGATCATTATCGCTGATCGTCAGCGTGGCGACGTTGGGTGCAACGATCCTCGAACCCGGGGCGCTTATGAGGGTGACGACGACGGTCTCAGGCAGCTCCACCGTCCAGTCATCCACGGGCAGCACCGGGAGATCGACGGACGCCGCCCCCGCGGGAATGATGGCCGAAGTACCGAGCGGCGCGTAATCAGTCGGGGAGCTGGCGGTTCCGGTGACCTGGAAGTTGATCAGGAGCGGCGCGGTGGTGCTGCCGGCGCGCGAAATCCGAAAACTCCCCGCCGTCGGACCCGCCTCAGCGGCCGTAGCGTTGGTGGCCGTGATGCTGACTGTATTGGTGTCGTCGTCCAGGATAGTGTAGAGGTGAATCTTAATGCCATCGAGCGTGGCATTAATGGGATCATAAAGCGCCAGCCGGATCGTCCGATTAGGCTGGGAACTCGAATTCGCCCTGATGGAAAGCGGTAGAGGTTTGGTCCAATCGCCCGGATCCAAGGTCATCGGCCCGGGCGGCAGCGTATAGTCGTTAGTCGAAGCGGTGCCGCCTATGACCCTGTAATTAACTGTGATGGGCACCGAGGAGGTCTGGCTGAGGGAGACGCTGATGCCCGGTGATTGGCTCTCCGGCGCGGCGGAAGAGCTGAAAGTGAACCCGACTCCGGGCACACCGTTCGCATCGTCATCCTGAATCGTCACCCGTGCCTGGAGCGGCGAGCCCAGATTGTAATTGGTGTTAGCCAGCAGCGTAAGAATGACCTCTTCGGTCGGCTCCAGGATCAGGTCATCAAACGCAATGACATCCACCGAGACCGAGCTGGCCCCATTGGGAATAACCACCGTGCTGTCAATGGGCACATAGTCAATGCCGTTCATGGCCGTGCCGCTGATTGCGAGATTGACCGTCAGATTCCCATTCACCACCGAGCCGCGGGAGATCAGGAACGTCCCAATCTGATCCCCCGGCTCGGAGGCTGTGTCGGCGGTGGTGGTGATCGAAACGGATGGTTTTGACTTGTCCTTGATGAACAGAGTCGCACTGCCGGGCGTGCCGACATTGTAGCTGGCGTTGTTGGTGAGAGTCAGAATGACCGACTCATCTCCTTCGAGCAGGTTGTCGTCAAGCGGGGTCAGAACAATATCCGCCGAGCTGGCTCCTCCCGGGATAGTTACCGAACCGCTCAGCGGCGTGTAGTCCAGTCCGCTACTGGCCGTGCCGCTCACAGTGTAGTAAACCGCCAGGTCGGGGCTGAGGTCCCCGTCCCGCTTGACGGTAAATCGGCCAGGTGTGGAAGGTTCAGCGGCGCCGGCCCCGGTCGGGAAGATAGTGACGGTCGTCAGATTATCATCGAGGATGGTAACCTGCGCCGGCGAACCACTGATGTTGTAGCCGGCGTCCCCTGCTATGGTCACAATGACCGTCGTATCGGGCCCGATGTTCCGGTCGTCCAGCGGCTGGAACTGAACGTTGGCGCTGCTTTGTCCGCCAGGTATGACGACGACCCCGAGGAGGCTGCTGTAGTTGGTGCTGGGGACCGCCGTACCGCCTGCCGAATAATAAACCGTCAGCGCGTTCTGCGTGCTGCCGTCGCGGGTAAAAACAAACCGGCCCAGATCCGTCCCGTTTTCAGAAATCGAGGGTGTTGTCGTGGTGACCGAAACCGTCGACTTGCTCGGCGCATCACCATCCAGGATCGTAATCGTCGCCTCGGCCAGCGAGCCAACCGCATTTGTTGGGTCATCCGCAATCGTCAATGTTGCCGTTTGCGGGCCTCGGACAAGCGTATTCTTGATGGTCTGAAAGGCGATCCAGAGCGCGTTGGTCCCGGGGGGAATGTCAATCGCGTTTGCGCCATTGGTCAATGCCGGGTTCAACGTGAAATCTGCCCCAACGGTCGCCGAACCCGATAGGTTCAGGGTCACCGTCAAGTTCGTCGAGGTATCCCCGGTACGCGTGAGGATGAAGTAATTCATTCCCTTGCCGGTATCCGGCACGAGGTTGGTAGTCGCAGCGATGCTGAGCGTAGTCAGCGGGGCGGCGACAAAGTCCGCCGCCAGGATGTTCGAGCTGGCCGTAATCGGATTTTCCCAGGTGACGTTAGTCAAAATGTATCCGTAGCTGAACGCGTAGAGGTTGATGTCCCCAGAGGCGCCCGTAAGGATGTAGCGGCCAGCGCTGTCGGTGTAGCCGCCGATGTAGGCAGGGGCATTGGTGTCGGGACTGTTATCCACGTGCACCCCTTCGATCGGCACCCCGTTGGTGTCCAGCACCACGCCCGTGATCCGGTAGCCAGAGGGAGCGCCAACCGTCACGACCGCGTTGGCGCTGGCGACTCCGCCTTTCATGTCGCTCGCCACGCACCGGACCACATGTTCACCGGCGGCAAAGCTCTTAAACGTCCACGGCAAATTATTGGTCGAGAAAGTCCCATCTTCGAACGTCCAGGCGTATGCCAGCGCATCCCCGTCCGGATCGGATGCGGTGGCATGGAAATGGACCAGGGCATTAGGAGCGGCGTTGGTGGGCAGCACTTCCACTTGCAGTTGGGGCGGCTGGTTATCCGGAAACGCACCCAGGTTCACCTGCACGTCCATCCAGGTATTCGTGCCGGTAGCGCCCCGCATCAGCGGCGTGATGTGGACTCCGGCCTGTCGATCGCTAAATGTCCGCCCGATCACCAGGGCCGCGTCGTTGCGCCCTCGCGGTGTGCCAGGCGTCGTATCAATCAGTTCGCTGCCGCCATGGCTTTCGTCAAACGGAGACCAATTCAGCAAAACGCCGTGCTGCAGCCAGGGATTGGACGTGAACGCCTGCCGGAACTCGACCCAGTAATCCCGTTGATAGTCCTTCCGGATGCTGGCGGCATAGACGTGCCCCGCGACGCGGCTCGGCACGTCGAATGGATAAATGCGATAGACGCCGTTGCTGCTAATCTCGGCCACGGCTGTGTTCGGCAGCCAGTCCAGGAAACTCTTGAACATCGCGTTGAACTGGTTGTTCCCGGCCGACGCCGCCCCCATCGTGTCGTAAAGGTTCCCGTATTCGACGTTGACGCCCAACCCGATGCCCAGGCTGTTATTGTTGATGGAGGTATCCCAGAAGTTCGCATGGAGGAGGCCGTAATTATGGCCCAGTTCGTGCGCGGTGACTCCCACGCCCGCGCTTTGCAGCCAAACGCCCTTGCCATGGACATAAGCCAAACCGGCCCAGCCGGTGAAGTCGGGCCCGGGGACGGCGGTGAAACAGGCGATGTCCAGCGCGTAATTGGCGGTGTCGTACCCCGCCAGGCGGGCGGTGGCACGCGCATCGGCGAGCAGTGCCGTGGTGCCGGCGGTGCCGTACCAGGCCTTGACTTGGGGCAGCGTCAGCAAAGGCGTCACCGTTGCTGTCACCCAGGTCTGATCGTAAGAGCCTGTCGCATAGAACGCACTAACCCCCACCATCTGACTGCTGGCGGTGGCGTCTGAAATCGGTTCGGTGAGGTCATCGGGAAAGTTCAGCCGCATATAGAGCAATGACTTCTCGCCATGTGTCCAACTGTCATTGCCGGCGGACTGTTCGGTGACCGCACGGGGGTGGATGCCAGCGACGCTACCACTCTCCGCCACCACCCAATACTGGGTGACCAGTCGAGCATGCGCCGGGTCGCAAAAACAGGCCAATTCGCCCCCAATGTCGGCTGCTAATCCTTGCCGCCCCAAATCCGCCACCGCCCCGCAAACGCCGCAGGTCCTGCTAACGGTCTGGCCCCGAGCCCTCGCCACCGCCTCGGCCTCGTCCGCGCCCAGCAGGCGAATCGGCTCGGCCGACACCGCCATCTTTCCTCCCAGGACGATGCCGTGCAGCGGAATCTGCGGCTCGCACCCCTGGCGGAGCCGGCGCCCATAAACGAAGGCTTCATAGGCTTGTCCGCCGATTCGGACCGTTCGAATCATCTTCTCGTTCCCCTGCTTGAAATCTTCCGCCACGGCGACATCCAGCGCGCCCCGCCCATCAACCTGCTGCTCGAAGAATCGGGTCACGCTTGCCGGCAATGCGCTGCGCCAGCCAAACGGGACGGTCATCGCCAGGGCCTTTTGCGGGTCTGTCTGGATCAGTTCGAGCATGGCCTCGCGTCGCTTCCATGCCAGCGCGATTCCCCGTCCTGCGCTCGCAGTGGCCACGCCCGCCAAGAACTGGTCCGCCCAGCGCGAGAAATCCGTGAAAGCGGAGGTGCCGGACTGAGGAGCAGGCTGCGCGTTAGGGGTTGGTGGGCGTGTGGCCGGTGGTAGTGGGGTTGCGGGTTGTGGATTACGCGCTGGGTGCGGGGCGGCAGCGACCGTAGTAGCTGCGGGCACATGTCGTGGATCGGAAGCCGCAGGATAGGAGCGAGGTGCGGGGCGCGAGAAGTGCCAGCAAGCCAGGAAGGCCAGTATCAACAGCAAAAAAGTTGCTGCACGGACCGTAAACCGTTTCATAAAGTCGTTTCCCGGGCGCGAACCCGCGTTCACAACATCCGGCTAACCGGTATCCAGCCCATAGTAACGGACGACATCGTAGTTCAAGCGGTCTAAGATAGCAGGTGTGCGTTTGAGAGCACACAAGAGATTCTCTGCCCTGCGATAATCCGATACAACCGCAGTTCGACGCAAATCCACACAGATATGGACTGGCCTTGTTTCCTCACCGCGGGGTGGACTTGGCTCCCCGGCGGCGGCACTCTGCGGCGCGCTGTTGAAGCTTGGCGGCCTGCTGGCTACGGCCGGCCGCGACGGCTAATTGATAGGCTCGCTCTGAGGTTTTCAAGCCTTCGTCATAAGAACCCTGGCTGACGTAATTCTTGCTGAGCACGTCGAAGTAGTCGGGCAGTTGGCCCAGGCGCGGCTCGGATTTGGCCGCCTTTTCGAAATAAGGCAGGGTCAAGGCGGTCTCGCCGGTCCAGGCCTGGGCCATGGCCATCATATAATTGGCGCGAGGATGCTCGGGTGCCAGGCGCAAGACTGTCTCGGTGGACTGGATGCATTGGGGGTAAAGGTCCAGGCGGTACTGGGTCTCGGCCAGAAGGAAGTGCATTTCGACGGCGTTGTAGTTCCGGTCGTAGCCGTTCGGTAGCAGGCGTGTCGCTTCGGCCAGGTGGACCAGCGCGTTGGTCGGGTCGCCATGCTCAAAGAGGGCGGCCCCGAGGTCGAACCGGGCGAAGGGATTGCGTGGTTCGAGTCGCACCGCCGTCCGGGAATGTTCCATCGCTTCTTCCTGCTGACGTTTGACCCGGTAGAGCAGGAAGCCAAGCCGCTGGTGGGCCATGGCATTGTCGGGGTTCATGGACAGTGCTACCCGGTACTTCTCGATGGCGTGGTCCGCGTCCATGGCGCGGAAGAACTCGTTGCCAGCCCGGGTATAGGAATTATCGTCCAGGAACTGCTCGCGCACCTTAACGATCCCGTCCGGAGCGAGGGCGACGAACTCCGGGATGTTGGCCGCCCGGACCGGGGCGACCATGTGCTGCAGCCAGACCGGCGGGCTGGCCTCGCCGCGCTCATCAATGCGAGTCAGGTAAAGCTGGGTGTAGTCCGAATCGGCCTTCGAGGAGAAGACCAGCCACCGGCTGTCGGCGGACCAGGTGTGCCAGGAATTCATGCGCTTGAGGTTGCAGCCCAGCCGCCGGGCCTCGCCCCCGGCCGCCGGGATGATGTAGAGCTCGCTGTCCGGCTGCAAAAGCATGTAGTTCGAGGCCTGGCAGAAGACGATCCACCGCCCGTCCGGCGAATACTTAGGAAAGTAATTGCTGCGCCCGTTGCCCGAGGCGCCGCGCAACGGTTCCGCCTTTCCGCCCTTGCCCGCGTTGAAAGGCACACGCCAGAGTTCGTATTTGAACTCCTTGCCCCGCTTCAGGAATTCCTCGCACTCCTCCGGCGTGAGCACGATACTGCCGGCGTTGCGGGCTTTCTCCAGCTCGGCGGCGCGATTCCGGGCAAACACCACCCACTGGCCGTCCGGGCTCCAGGCCGGGTTGCTCTGCACGAACGCCGGATCGTCGGCCCCCGGCAGCGAGCGATATTCCTTCGTGTCACGGTCATACACCGCCAGGATGCCTTTGAGCGGAAAGAAGAGCTGCGAGAACGCCAAATCCGGCTTGGGTACGAACACCGAGCGGTCCTTGACGGTGCTCGCCACGTAGCGGCCGTCAGGCGAGATTTGCGAGAGCAGGCCAAAGGTTTGCTGGCCGTCTTCACGCCGGTAATTGTCCCAGCAGATAATGTCGCTGGTGGCCAGGCGCATCTCCGGTGCCGTCCGGGTAATCACGTAAGAGGCCTTGCTGTTGGCGTAATCCACGTCCATTGCCAGAAATTCGCCCTTGCGGTCGAAGGAATGGCAGTTGCCGCAGACCGGGAGATTCTCCAGGACCACCGGCGGCAGGGTGCCCCGGTCCAGCGGCCCAAACCGCCAACGAATCTTCGATGGGTCCTTGACCGCCTCCGAAAAAGGTAGATTCACCTCGCGGTAAAACAAAGGCTGATCAACCGTGTCCCGGCTCAAGGCAAAGCGCGCCGTCCCCCGCGCCTGAAGGCGGTGATTGTCTTTTTCGAAGGCGCCGACGATGACATCAATCGGCCCGGTCCCCGCCGCCTCTTTGATCTGACGCCACGCTCGCTCCTCGGGGCGCCATAGCGGTTGGACGCCCTCGAACCACCATGTCCGGCCACCCGGCGCGGCTTGGTGGGCCTGCGCGAGCTTCACGGGCGAAACGCCAGTGCCGCCCGTCTTGAAGGCCACCACCCATTCCTCTCCGCCGGCGGCGTTAGTCTTCCAGCACACGACCGGGGCGGGCATGTTGCGCGGCATGATCGCGCCGGCAATCGGATGTCGGACTTCCAGGACGGGATAGTCGCCGGGAGCCTCTAGCGCGCGCCTCATGCCCTCCCGGGCGGGCAGGAGAAGATAGGCTGCCACGCCCGCGACCACGAGCAGCGCGGCCAGCATCCATAGTGCCTTTGCGCGTGGCCTCATATAGAGTGGGTGCGTACATTAAGGTGATAAAACGGCGGGGTGTCAATCTGGTTGGTGGTTCCGATCTGGCCTGCGGTAATCCTGAAAAGAGCAGTCGAAGTTAACCGCAAAGAACGTAAAGAACACAAAGACAAGGGAATGTGGCCCATGTCCTTGGGATTTCAGCTCGCCCGCCGGGTGATAGCCTGGTTGTCTGGCTGAGATGGGAGAACCTTCATTTTGCAAGTTTTCGACGATCCGGAAACATCAAGTACGGGCGCTGCTTATGGGCGGCCAGGCTTGCGTGTTTTGCGGCGCAGCGAAGTTTAGGATAGTGAGGCACCGCGGGAAGCGCTGGATGCCGAGGCGCGCGCCGAGCGTGAGGGTGGCTGAGGCTCCTGAATTGGACAGGAGTATTCTCCCTGCGGACCACATGGCGGCAGGTTTCAAGCACTCCGTTCTAGCGCCTAATTGCAGAAATTCGCGCTACGCCGAACAGCGGCAGAGGACAGCCGCACTCCAAGACGCTTCGCGAGTTCAGGTGCATCGGAGGGCGCGTCAGCGTCTTGGAGTGCGGCTGTCCTCTGCCGCTTTCGGGTTAAGCACGAAGGTCGAGTTAGCCCGACCGACATTGGGAAGGACCGCCTCTACTCCTGTCCCGGAGGGACAATTGATAATAGACCAACGTTTCAACGTTGGGAACCAGCGTCCGAGGGAGAATGAGTCCCGAAGGGACTGCTAACAGGTCGCGCGGGTTCAGCCGTCCGTTCGCGATGAGGATGGAATCCGATTGGTGAAGATTCCTGAACCATCTTCATGCTTCTACTGGCCGTGCTTGATTCGATCACAACCTGTAGTGCCTCTAACTCCACAGACACCCCATTAGTCGCGCAAGCTCCAGTCCGTTCATGTGCGCATCTGCGATTTTTCAAAGTAGCTTGGTGCCGTTGAACCGCCGACGGTCAACGTAAGTCGAAACAAGGAGGGGGCTGGCGCTTTTAGCGGGAAAAATAGTTTCCCTTTGTCCGGGA
>Ga0118677_10000909_pt1 | contig 43659 bp, 37 predicted proteins | sample AliMusrvi5mmetaG_FD_86154 | JGI IMG/M metagenome (GOLD analysis project Ga0118677, IMG submission 86154)
AAGGAAGTTTGAAACGTAGACTGTATCAGTGTTTTAAGGGGAATGGTCACTCTACTGGATCTTCACCCTCAAAAAAACACAAATCTGATACAGCGACAATATAAATATTCGGAATCCTTAGATAAATGGTCATTACAGCAAAAGTGTCCAAGCCCCAGGCTGATCACCAAAGGCCACTTGATTACCATGCCAAAACAACGGAGACCAGCGGAAACGCTGTTTTTTTTTTACTCCCTTTTACGGCAGTTTCATACCTAATTATGGATCAAGAGGAATTACCGGATACGACGCACTTTCCCTATAGCCGCTGTATCCATTGCATATGAATCCTGTATCAATCCTATATCGTTTCTATATCTGGTCACCCTCGATCGACCCTGCTGCCAACCATGTAGCTCCCTGTTAAAGCCCTGATAAAACCCTGATAAAACCCTGATAAAGCCCTTGGTCGTATATTTGTCACTCCCGCCATCCACAGCAGGGCATCACGCTCCATGACAATGTCAGCTATGGCATCAGAACCTTGGATATACCAGGTATCAATTCAAAATTTCCTATGGTTGTCCTGTCATTGGAATTTATCCGGTTTATACGTGAATAAGGATGACAAATTACCATGTTGACCTGTTGTGCATAAACAGGTTGTATCTTTGTACCGGACAACCCGCTTTTATCATGCATCAACCTCCTGAAAATCAAAAAGAAAAAGAATATCATTCCAGGATCAGGAAAGTATTGTCATACATCCAGGAAAATCTTTCAGAAGAACTGCCACTGACAACACTCTCTGAACTAGCCTGTTTCTCGCCATTTCATTTTCAAAAAATATTTTCCCGGTATGTTGGTGAATCCCCGAAACAATACATGATGCGGCTGCGTATGGAAAGAATTGCCCACTACCTGGTGCTCTACCCGGCATTGAGCATCGGGGATGCAGCTTTTCAAAGTGGTTTTTCTTCTTCATCCACCTTTATCCGGGCATTTAAAAAATATTATGGGACGACTCCGGAAGGCTTCAGAAATCTTTCATTGGATGAAATCAGCAAGATTGGCACATCGAAACCTCGTAAAGGTCAATCCTATGAACTCCAATCATCCGAATTTTGGAGTCTGAACCTGATGAATGAAGACGTTACAGATTTGACTCCTGAAATGAGAATCGGCGTTAAGATGATTCGTTCTTTGAATGTTGCTTTTATCGACTCCCACCTGGGTGATGAAGATGCCATCCCCAATACTTTCAAAGCGCTGACCCGTTGGGCTGCACCGAGGGACCTGATTACCCCTGACACACAGTTTATCGGTATTTTCCTTGACATGCCCTTTTTCACTGAATACGATAAATGCAGGTACAGGTCATGCATCAGTTTACCCGAAGGTTTTATTGCACCAAAAGATATTGGTTCCGCTATAATCCCAGGTGGTAAATATGCCTGTTACCCGATGAAAGGATCAATCCGGAGCGTTTTTAAAAGCCTGATAGCCTTCGGTCATGGATGGCTGGAACAATCAGGCTACCAGATTGCTGAGATTACCGGGTTTGAATTGTACCCGGAGAATCCGGCATCAAGACCCTATGAAAGCATTCAACGACAGATATTCATCCCTGTTAAACCTGCATGATGATTTACGATTTTCGATTTTCGATTTTTGTGTAATTCAGGATCCGGTCACGGATTGTGCATTGTCAATCATCAAGGCTGATTACATTCGCAACTCTTCATTCGCAAATCTTAAATAAACATGGAGGAAAATAAAATGAAAAATGGGCATTGGTTATCAATAATCGGGCACACGAAAATTATTGCAGCAGCCGGAGTCATTGGATCAATTCTGATGCTGATCCTGATGCCGCAAATGAAATGGTTGGCTGGCCTGACACTGGGCGTTGTACTCATCCACATAGCACTGCTGCTCGTGTTATCCTTGTCGGTGGTGGTTGTAATGCCAGGGAGTTTAAAACAACGGCTGATGATGTTCGTGCACAGGAAGATGAATAATAAAAATTTTGACGCGGGCTGGAGTGCCGGCTGGTTAAATGGATTCTGGGTGACTTCTGTGGTTTTCCTTGCACTGGCTGTTCACATTTACTTTACATTTCCCGATTTTCAATTACTTGCTTATTTGTTGTTTCTGTTGTCAGTAAATTTTTTCATCGGGAATCTTATTATCCGCTCCCCTAAGCATACCCGGTACCTGACATTGCCCTGGGTAAAGCTCTATAAGGAAGGGAGTACACAAATCCTTGATGCAGGATGCGGGGCCGGAAGGACAACGATTGCCCTGGGTAAAATTTATCCTGGGACCATCACAGCAATCGATCTTTTTAACTCCGACTATATTGCCGGTGGCGGAAATACGCTGCTGGAGCGAAACCTGGAGATTGCAGGAATGTCGAACCGGGTGAAGATCGTTAAGGGAGATATTACCAAAACCGCGTTTCAGGAGGAAACTTTTGATGCCGTGGTCAGCTCATTCATGATTGACCACCTGGGGGATCAAAAATTCAGCGCTTTGCAGGAGATTAACCGGATACTCAAACCCGGAGGCCGTATGCTGATGATCGTATTTACGCCAAACCTGACATCATTCGCAATCATGAATATCCTCTCCTTGTTCCTGACTTCCGGGAAACAATGGAAAAAACTTTTTGAGAGGACCACTTTTAAACTGATTGAAGAAGGGGAAGTGAACGGGGGATCCTGGTTTTTAATTGAAAAATGATCACCATGTACCAGATATTCATCGGGAGCCTTATTTTGAGTATTATTCATGCCTTAATCCCTAACCATTGGCTCCCCTTGATTGCCGTCGGAAAAACGGAGAAATGGACGCAAAGCCAGACCTTATGGGCTACCGTTATCACCGGCACGGCACATACCCTGAGTACCATTATTTTCGGCATTGCAGCAGGTTTTATCGGCTACAGAATGTCAGCAAAATATTCTATAATTTCTGAAACAGTTGCCCCGGGAATCCTTATCGGGTTAGGGCTGATTTATATTTGTCTTGGTTTCCTCCGCCACAGCCACCATCATTCGTTTGATTTGAAACCGGTGACATCAAAACCCGGACACCATAAATCCAGGTGGATTGCCGTTCTCACTTCACTCAGTATCGCTATGTTTCTGACACCTTGCATCGAAATTGAAGCCTATTACTTCCAGGCGGGTACCATTGGCTGGATCGGAATTTTCATTGTATCGGTGGTTTACCTTGTTACCACTGTTGGGGTCATGCTCCTTCTTGTTTACCTTGGTATAAGCGGTGTGAAAACTTTCAACGCCCATTTTCTTGAACATCATGAGAAAGGAATAACGGGTGTCGTACTGATTGGCCTGGGAATCCTGGCTTTGATCATAAAATTTTGACGGGGTCCTTTTTGGACAAGCCTATGGTCGTGCGATCGCGCTGTTACTGATTGTTAATGACTTGTTAACGCGGTTGATATGCCCCGCAAAAAGACTAATTTTGCGGTCTTCTATGAAACTGAACCGAACCTGGCTTTTTGTCACAATATCTTCCATCGCACTGTTAACTGTGCTGGTAATCCAGGTGAATTGGATATTCCAAACAGCAAAAATAAAGGAAGAACTGTTCAATGAAAAGGCGAACATGGTTCTTTCAAAAACAACCGATGCACTGCGTTCTGACAAAGAGACCTGTATGAAAATCGGAGCATGTGCTGAAAGGGATGGCACCTCTGAATCGGCAATAAAATTGGGGAAAAATGAAGTTCATAAAATAGATTCGTTACTGACCCATTTTATGAGATTTTACAACTTCCATATCGATTACACTTTTGCGGTGGCCAAACCGGGATGCCTGACCACTTTAAATGAAAGCGGGTCTGCCAATTACGTTTATTATAAACCTTTGGAAGGTGAGGCCGGCAAAAATGATTTTGAACTGAAGCTCATCTTTCCTGAGAAAAAGCATTACATATTAGCGGAGATGGGGTCTTTGTTTATCACCTCTGTCATCCTGATCCTTGTTGTAATTATCATGTTCTGGCAAACCATCCTGTCGCTCATGAAAGAGAAAAAAATATCGGAGCACACCGCCGACTTTTTAAATAATATGACCCATGAATTTAAAACTCCATTAACAAACATTGCGCTGGCCGGGAAGATGATCCTGAAGGATTCCGGTACAAAGGATGGAGATAAAATAAAACATTACTCGGGAATAATTCTTGAAGAGAATGAGAAACTGAGACTTCAGGTCGAGCAGGTACTGAGTATGACCGCACTTGAGCGGGGTGAAATTCCATTTCGGATAACGGAATTGGATTTCCATGGGCTGATTTATGATGCGCTAAAATGTATCGGCATACAGATCGAAAACAAACAGGGGAATTTAAGATTAAACCTGGAAGCCGGAAGGTTTGTGGTAATGGGCGACAGGACACATCTTACCAGTGCGATGTGCAATCTGATCGACAACGCTGTCAAATATTCGGGTGACAAACCTGAATTATCCATTCAAACATCCAATATTGGTCAAAATTTAGTTGTTGTTGTTTCCGATCAAGGCATCGGTATTGAAAGGGAGTATCAAAAGAAGGTTTTCGATAAATATTTCAGGGTCCCTACCGGGGATGTGCATGATGTAAAGGGATTTGGACTCGGTTTAGCTTATGTAAAAAAGATTTTCGAAATGGTTGGAGGAACCATTGAACTTTATAGCGACAAAGGAAAGGGAACAACATTTACAATTACAATCCCCTATGTCTGAAGAAAGGTTTAAAATTCTGCTTGCGGAGGATGACCTTAATTTGGGCATCCTTTTAGTCGATTACCTGGAGACTGTGGGTTTTGACGTGAAACTTTGCAAAGACGGCGAACTGGCCTTAAAAGCATTCCAGGGCAATCAATTTGATCTGTGCCTGCTGGACGTCATGATGCCGAAAATGGATGGTTTCACTCTTGCTAAAGAGATCAGGTTAAAGGACGAAAAGGTACCAGTTATTTTTATCACTGCAAAGTCATTGAGGGAGGATAAATTAAAGGGATACAGCCTGGGCGCTGACGATTATATTACCAAACCATTTGATGAAGAGGAATTGCTTTGGAAGATCAGGGCAGTTATTCGCAGGGTTCATGAAAACAAAGGTGAACGCAGGCCTGAAATTACTTCATTGGGAAAATACACCTTTGATAGGAGCAATCAATCCTTAACCATAGGCGGTAAGGTAAAACGAATAACAGAAAAGGAATGTGACATTCTTGGCTATTTATCTGCCCATCGGAACAATGTTTTAAAACGGGAAGAGCTTTTAACAGAACTCTGGGGGGAGAACGATTATTTTTTCGGCAGGAGTCTCGATGTCTTCATCACCAAAATACGTAAATACCTGAAGGAAGATCCGGAATTAAGCATCGAGAATGTTTTTGGAGTCGGGTTCATATTTAATGTTCCTGCAAAATAGCAGTGACCCTGTTTTTAGATTGTTTTGTACATCAATCTGAAAAGTCTCAAAGCTACGCTTCTGCTCCGGTCATTTTTGATTCGGTTGATCCTTAACCGCATTTCTAAATGAATTTTAAACAATCTCTTATGGGGAATAAAAATATTTATCCGCAAAAGAAATCAGCTTGTCGGGTAATCGTCCTTTTATACAAGCTTTAAGCTGGCGAAAACTATACTGGCGCATATCCTGTTTTCGCAGGCAATTGGTTTCGGGATATCTTAAAGAACCCTTATCTTTGCGCACAAACTCATTAAACCTGCAACTCTGGCATGACACCCATCAACGAAAATATATTCCCTGTATTTCATGAGATACTGGGCAGGGCCGAAAAAGAAACATTATTACACCAGCGGTCAAAAGTGATATGGCTTACGGGATTATCAGGGGCTGGAAAAACGACGCTGGCGAAGTATCTCGAAGAGGCGCTCCATAATAAAGGGTTTCTTACCCAGGTCCTTGACGGGGACAACATCCGGTCGGGAATCAACAACAACCTTGGTTTTAGCGACAGCGACCGCTACGAAAACATTCGCAGGATCGCCGAGATTTCAAAGTTGTTCATGGATTGCGGTGTAATAACCATCAATTGTTTCATCAGCCCTACCGAAGACATCCGCGACCTTGCGCGCCGGATCATTGGACAGGATGATTTCATTGAAGTTTATGTAAATGCTCCCCTGAACGTTTGTGAAGCACGAGATGTAAAAGGTTTATACACCCGTGCCCGGAGAGGGGAGATCAAGGAGTTTACGGGCATCACCTCGCCGTTTGAGACACCCGAAAATATTGACCTTGAAATCCGCACCGATCTGCTTTCCATCGAAGAATCGGTTGAACAGATCCTGGAGGTGATCCTGCCTAGGATTGATTATCATTGATCCTGTAAACACCGCACGGAAAAACCATTTCTCCTTCCCGAAGAATAATCAGAAACCGACACAACCGCATTGTTCAATCCATGTGCTTTGGCCTGCCATAAACCTGTTGGTTCTGAGGACCAGAAAAACGTTGCGGCGAAATCAGGCGGATTGAACGACCAGTTCGTTTGATTCTGGTAAAGAACTCCTCCCATCAAGGCTTTAAAACTGCCTGCTCCCTTATCTCTGAGTAACTCGCCCGCTGCAGCTTGACCACCATAAAAACCGAACAGTTCAGCCCATTCTGCTTCTGCCGGAACATGCCATCCCGGAGGGCACAACCCCTGGTGTCCTTCAACGGCCTGATCATATCGCATAAGCTCATCCCATTGATAAATGCCGCCGAAGATGTTGCAATTTGCTTCATTGTTGTTGAGGCAATATTTATCATTTACACAATTATCCGTTTGGGGATCAGTCGCGATTTTGAGTGTGCCATAGTTTAAGTTCCCTGCAAACCAGCATTGGGTTCCTATCCGCACAATCGGGTAAACCCTGAGATCACGCAGGTCGGTTAGAGCCGGATCCACCAGGCAATTTGCAGGAGGCTCGCCATGGTTGTTTATCACCTGCAACTTGCTTACCGCACACATGCCTGAGGGAGGATATGTATAGGTTACGGTGTGGGCACCCTGGCCGGCAACGGAAGGATCGAAAAAACCAGTTAATGAATTTACCCCGTCCCCTGAATAAACACCTCCGCTTGGAAGGCCTCCCCTCAGCCTGAAAGGTTTGGCATAGACAGCTGTTACTATATCATGGCAGGCTGCATAGGTAACCACGGGGACTGTGACCACTGCTATGGTCAGGGATGCACTTATGGCAGGGTTGACCGTCGGACATAAAACATCGGCTGTCAATTCGCAGGTGATCTCATCATTGGCGACCGGGATGAAAGAGTAGATGGCATTGGTGGCACCGGGTACAGGCTGACTATTTACTTTCCATTGATACAAAGGAACAGCCCCGCCATTCACTGGGATGGCCGTGCAGGTTACAGGGGTTCCACCACAAACCAAAGTGGCGGAGACCGAAACCGAAACACTCACGTTTACAAGGGGATTCACCGTCATCGTCACCGGGGTGGAAATGGCCGGATTACCTGTCGGACAGGCCGCACTGGAAGCCAGTTTACAGGTAATAACATCATTGCTTACGGGGATAATTGAATAGGTGATACCGGTTGCTCCGGAAATTTCGACACCATTTACCTGCCATTGATAGGCAGGTGTCATCCCTTCATTCACGGGCACTGCCGTGAAGGTTACCGTTGTACCCGAACAAACCTCATCGGTTACGGGTGCAATTGAAATGCTGACCGGAAGGTACGGGTTCACTGTCATGATCACGGAACCCGATGCAGAGGGATTAACAAAGGCACAGGTAGCATTTGAAGTCAGTACACAACTGACAAGGTCATTGTTTACCGGCACATAGGTAAAAACAGTGTTACCCGTTCCTGCATCGGCACCGTTGACCTTCCACTGGTAAGATGGCGCATTGCCGCCGTTGACGGATGTTGCTGTAAAGGTAACCGGCGTCCCGGCGCAAACCGGGTTTGAAGAGGGTGCAATCGTTATGCTAACGGTAAGAACCGGGTTCACGGTCATGGTCACAGAACCTGAATTAGCCGGGTTGCCTGTTGCACACACTGCATTGGAAGTAAGTTCGCAGGTGAGTACATCATCGTTTACCGGGACATAAGTATAACCGGAACCGCCCGTTCCTGCATTCGTTCCATTGACTTTCCACTGATAGGCTGGCAAAGTTCCCCCGTTGGTGGCAATCGCAGTGAAGAGCACCGGCGTCCCGCCACAAACCGGGTTGGCTGAGGATGAAATCGAAACACTTACCGGCAGAATTGGATTCACGATCATAGTCACTGCACCGGATGTAGCCGGGTTCCCCGAAGCACACATTGCATTGGAAGTGAGCTGGCAAGTGATTGCATCATTGTTTGAAGGAACATAATTATAAACTGAACCTGCTGTTCCGGCATCGATTCCGTTGACCTTCCACTGATAGGATGGAGCAGTGCCTCCATTGATAATGGTGGAAGTAAAAGTGACAGATGTGCCGGCGCATAAGGGGTTGGAAGATGATGCAATCGAAATGGCGACCGGAAGAACCGGGTTAACGGTCATGGTCACGGGGGCGGAAGTTGCCGGGCTGCCGGTTGAACAGATCGCATCGGAGGTGAGTTCACATGTGATCACATCATTGTTTGCCGGCAGATATATATACACGGGATTACCTGTTCCGGCATTGGTACCGTTGACTTTCCACTGGTAAACCGGTGCAGCGCCGCCATTGGCCACTGTGGCTGTAAAGGAAACGGAGTTGCCCGCACATACCGGGTTGGAGGATGGTGCGACCGAAATGGCAGCCGCAAGGACAGGGTTCACAGTCATGGTTAAAATACCGGAGGTTGAGGGATTGCCTGTCGCGCAGGTTGCATTTGAGGTGAGTTCACAGGTTATCAGGTCATTGTCGGCGGGCAAACAGGTGAAAATTGAAGTGCCTGTTCCAGCATTGGTTCCGTTGACTTTCCACTGGTACAATGGCACCGTGCCACCATTGATGGTCGTTGCAGTGATGGATATTGGTATTCCGGCACAAACCGGATTGACAGAAGGAGCAATCGAAACACTGACCGGCAGGTTTGGGTTAACGGTCATGGTAATGGGTGCCGAAGTATATGGACTTCCTGCGGCACAGACAACATCTGAGGTCAGAGTGCAGGTGACAATGTCACCATTTACCGGTGTACAGGTGAATACCGGCCCATTTAAACCGACTGCTCCTCCGTTGACCTTCCATTGAAACAGGGGGGCTGAACCCCTGTTTATTGTTGTTGCCGTGTAAGTCACCGCTGTTCCATAGCAGACCGTGCTTCCCGGGCTGGAAGTCACCGAAACGGAAACAGGCATATTAGGGTTAACTTCGGCAAAGATGGGCAGCGATGTAACAGTGTTGGCGGATGAACATGTTGCATTCGACATCAAGGTACAGGTTACAACATCGCCATCTGCCGGGGGATACGAAAATGTAATGGAATTCGTCCCTGCAGGAAGTCCGTTGACTTTCCATTGAAAGGTAGGATTTGAACCACCATTGGAAGGCCAGCTTGTAAAGGTAACAAAGGTGCCAGCACACACTGGGCCGGTCGGAGATTCAGTTATAGTGACATTCACGGGTATTGCCAGAACGGTCATGGTAATGACGTTTGAAGGCGAAGGATTCACCGTTGCACAAGATAACTGGGAGTTCATAAGGCATTGAACAGCATCTCCATCAAGCGGGAAGTACGAATAGGTTGTGCTGCTGGTGCCCACATGGTTACCATTAACGTACCACTGGTATGAAGGGGAAGGGCCTCCAAATGTTGAAGTTACGGTAAAAGTCACCGGGGTCAGCGCGCAAATCGGGTTTCCGGATGCAACAATAGTGACGATCGGGGCAAACGATGAACCGATTATCATGTTGATCCCGTTAGAGTATGCCGGGTTGCCGCTCACGCAAAGTTCACCGGAAGTCATTTTACAGGCGATAACATCCCCATCTGCGGGGGCATATTCAAAAACAGGAAGATTTGGTCCGGTATTCGCCCCATTCAGCAGCCACTGGTAAGCCGGGGATACACCTCCGTTGACCGCATCGGCCGTGTAGGTCACAGGAATTCCGACACAAGCCGGATTTGAAGAACATACAACAGAGACACTTGCCGGTAAAATCGGGTTTACCGACATTAAAATCGGGTTTGATGTTGCCGGATTGCCAGTGGCACAGGAAAAGCTTGATGAAAGTTGAAAACAAGCGTTGCGCCACTTTTTAAAACGCTCCAGGTAGAGGAGGTCAGGGTGGAGGAACCGGTCGTTTTGATATAAATTTTTACCGGACAACCAACCGGGTTACCCGTGTTCACGTACCATCCGATAGATGTAATCAGGGTTGATGTAGTCAAACCTGTATAAAGGGTTGCTGAGCGTTCATACCCGTAATACATCCCAAAAGGCTGCTTCTGCGTTGCAGTTCCAGTTCCTATAGTAAGGACAGTTTGGGCTGACACCAATTGGCAAAATGCGAAAAACGCCAGGATTAGTAATGTTTTCTTCATCAGGAAAGGCTCTTATAAAAACAAAATTGATCTCCTTATTAATGAATTGTGAATTTCGCAAACAACGAAAACTTTCACAGATCAAATTTTTATAAAGGTAGGCATGACCCTGATAGAAGTCAATTGTTGGAATCCCCATGAGGGACTTACTTAAAACCGGAACAAGGAAGGATCGAATATTTCTTATCATCCTATGATCCAGAATGAAATCAATTCCGAATGACAAGTGGCTGTTACGCCAAAGAATCTGATAAAATCAGTGAATTTCAAACCCAACCATCGATAGATGGTCCCAGAAACGGGGATAGGATTTCACAACTACATCCGGGTTGAGAATATTAAGGGATAATGCTTTCATGGCAAGTGGAGCCAGGGTCATTGCAGTCCGATGATCGCCATAGGTTTCGAAAGTAAGTCTGCCCGAAAAAGTAGTTTTTGAGGGGTTGATCTCCAGTGCCGTAATTAAATCGCCCTCCCTGGAAAATGTTACGACGATCCCCAGCTTTTCGATTTCGTTCTTCATTGCCCGTAACCGGTCGGTCTCCTTGATCTGCAGACTGTGCACCCCTTCAAATCGTCCCCGGATCCCAATTCCGGCACAGGTTGCAATTACAGCCTGGGCAATATCGGGAAAATCGGTAAAGTCAAAATAAAAGCCATCTATTTTTTTATGAAACTTCGTTAACCGAATGCCACGATCCGTATATTCGGTTTTGATTCCGAAATTTTTGTAAATCACAGGTAAAATTGCATCCCCCTGAAGACTTTCAAAACGCAAGCCCAGCAGTTCAAGGTCCACTTCTTCAGCAAAAACCGCCGCCTCATACCAGAATGCAGCCGCCGACCAATCCGATTCTACTGTAATTTCCTGCGGTTCATACCCCCCCGGCTTGACATGTATCCGGGTTTTTCCCTGTTTTACCTTTGCACCAAATAATTGCATCAGCCTTGTGGTCATTTCAGCGTAAGGGGTCGATACGGGTCGCCCTTTCAAATGCAGGATCAGTCCTTCAGGCAGAATCGGGGCGACAAGCAGCAATGCTGTTGTAAACTGGCTGCTTACTCCTGCGTCAATGGTCAGTTCCCTGCCGTGCAACTCTCTGCCGCTGATGAGTAAAGGCGGGTAACCCGGCTTTGCAAGAAAATCAATGGATGCCCCCAGGTGCTTCATTGCATCAGCCAATACCCCTATGGGTCGTTGTTTCATTCGCTCCGAACCGGTCAACACCCATTTACCGGGAATCATGGATAAAAATGAGGTGAGAAAACGCATGACCGTTCCTGCATTGGCTGTATCGAGTTCCACAACTTTTTTCCTGCCCGGTCCCTGAAGGACAATCTCCAGGAGATGTTGCAACAACAAAGTATCTTCCGCCTTCGATAAATTATTGATTGTAAAATCCTTACCACATAATGCACGAATCATGAGCAACCTGTTGCTGATGCTTTTTGAGGCAGGAAGAGGGATGCTACCTTTTAAAATTTTATCAGGTTTGCTGAGGAGTATCGATTTCATTGGTTTGCAGGATAATTATTGCCTGAGAGGGAATTGTAAAACTCAATGGCTTCCAGAATTTCCCTATTTTCACACGAAACGTTCATCAACGGATGGCCGGGCTTTGAAATAAGGGTAAACTGCAATTCTCCTTTGTGTTCTTTTTTATCATGCATCATCAGCTGCATAACTGCAGGTATGGATGAAATTTCAACCGGAATAACAGGAAACCCTTTGGCCAGGTAGGTTTTAATCGCATCCAGTTCTTCAACTGCAAGACCGGCTTTGAGATGCGAGAGATAGGATGCACAGATCATCCCGGCTGCGACCGCCTCTCCATGCAGCAGGAGATTGCCAGGCCGGATGTGTGAAAATGCCTCCAGTGCATGGCCGACCGTATGACCAAAATTCAGTACTTTCCGGAGTTTGCACTCCCGGTAATCCTGAACCACCACCTTGTTTTTATATTTCACCGTGCCGGCAATCAGGTCAAACCAGAACCTGCTTTCGACCGGCTTCTGAAGTAGTCTCCTTACCGGGTTTCTGAGGATTTTACGCCATAAATTTGCATCGCTGATCAGGGCAGTCTTGATAATTTCAGCCAGGCCCGAGCGAAGATGCTTCTCCGGCAAGGTCTTAAGAAATAGTGGCATGATAAAGACAGCCCTGGCCGGATAAAAAAATCCTACCTGGTTTTTTATATTTCCGAGGTTAACTGCCGTCTTTCCACCGATCGAGGCATCTGCCTGTCCAACGAGAGAAGTCGGAATATTGATATAGCTGATTCCTCGCTGGTAACCTGCAGCTACAAAACCACCAAGGTCACTCACTACGCCGCCACCAAGGTTTATCATTAAACTGGAACGGTTTGCTCCTGAGGCCATGAGTTCGTTCCACAGTTTTTCAGCATTTGCGAGTGTTTTGGATGACTCCCCTTCACCCGTTTCAATAACACGGGCATTTTCCAGGCAACGGGTTTTCTCAATGAGGTGAGGAAGACAATGTTCCCTGGTGTTTGGATCAACAAGGATGAATATATCAGAGGGACGCATGTTGTATACCAAACGGTCAATCGATGAAAAGGTATCATTTCCGAAGAAAATTGGCGTTCGGTCGGTGGTGGTGATCCTGCTGAAAAGTTTCATTGCCTGAAAAGTCGGGAAAGTTAATGAAAAGCAGCCATTAAAAGGCTTATATCCTGAAATGGAATATTATACGATTTGCTGATAAATTGATTGGTGAGGATTCCGTTGTAAATATAGACCCCCTGCCGCACACCATGATCCCGTTTAAGCATGTTTTCGATGCCACCTTCGGAACCGATATCAAGAATGATGGGAACAATGATGTTGTTCAATGCCTGCGATGCCGTATGGGGCACTTTTGACGGGATATTTGGCACGGCATAGTGGGTAACGCCATGAACCTTATACACAGGGGATTTATGGGTAGTAGGTTTTGATGTCTCAAAACACCCCCCCTGGTCGATGCTCACATCGATGGCAACGGCACCATCTTTCATCTGCATGATCATCCCTTCGCTGATGATGCATGGCGTCTTGCCTTCGCGGGCGTGAATGGCCCCGATCAGGACATCGGCGGTCCGGAGCGATTCAACCAGCGCTTTAGGGTGTAAAATCGAGGTAAATACCCGCATTCCAAGGTTGCTTTGAAGCCTGCGCAGGCGATACACGGAATTATCGAATACTTTGACCAGTGCCCCCAGGCCGATAGCTGAACGGGCGGCAAATTCCCCGACGGTACCCGCACCGATTATCACCACCTCTGAAGGAGTAATCCCGGTAAAGCCTCCAAACATCTCTCCCCTGCCAAATTCCGAACTCGCCAGATAGTCTGCTGCGATAAAGATTGAGGTACTGCCGGCGATTTCACTCATTGCCCGGATGATGGCAAGCTGGTTTGTCTTATCGCGGATTGTTTCAAAAGCAAGGGCAGTCACTTTTTTCGAAAGCACCGCCCTGAAATACTCTTCGCATTGCATGGCAATCTGGATGGCCGAAATGACCGTCTGTTTTGGCCGGAACATCTCAATTTCTGCCCGGTTTGCCGGCCCCACCTTGAGGATGATATCCGCTTTATAGACATCCCTGGGGGAATAAACAACCTGCGCTCCCGCCTCACTGTAAGCGTGATCGGTAAAATGGGCGGTAACTCCTGCACCGGCCTCTACCATCACCTGGTGCCCGTTGCGGCATAATAAAGCCACACCATCGGGCACAAGCGACACCCTGTTCTCCTGCAGCGATACTTCCTTTGGAACACCGATGAGCAGGCTGCTGGGCTGGCGGGCCACCTCAAGCATCTCCTCCTGAGGCATCAGGCGCTCAACCGGCGACATACGTATATAATCCGGGCGGGGATCTTCCATGGTCATGAAAATTTACACGAAGATACAAAAAAGGTATAGTTACAGAAACAGCAGGCAGGAGAAAAGTTATCCGACACGGCTTATTTTACGCAAAGCATCCACATCAAGGATCACTATTTCATGATCTGATATTTTCACAAGCCCTTCCCGATGAAAATCCCGCAAAATCTTCACAGCGCTCTCCCTCGACATGGCTGACAGCTCAGCCAGTTCAAATCGCGAAAGGATCATCGGAAATTTCACCTGTTTAAAAATCTCATCATACAGGTAAAGCAGGGCATCGGCCATGCGCCCTGGCATTTGTTTCTGGGTAAGGTAGATCAAACGGTTGTAAACAGCAAGAACATCACGACTGAAATCCTTAAGGAACTCCTCGGCAAATGTATGGTTCCCCTTGAGTACATCTTTAAACACCTGGAGATTGATGAAACACACCGAAGCATCGGTCAGCGCGGTTATTGAATAATGATGACGCTGATCAAAATAAATACCAGGACCACCGATGAAACTGGTAGCTTTGACAATCCTCAATATGGCCAGCCGTCCATCGAGCCCTTCGATGTATACTTTAGCAAGCCCGTTGTTCACTGAAAGAACATGCGACATAAATGTTCCCTGTTTCTTGATGGTTTCGCCTGCTTTGAACTCAACATGAATCTTATTGGCATCCACATAGTTCAATTCTTCAGGGTTCAACAGACAAAACAAGGGCGACATGCACTGGCATTCCTGGCAACTTCGGGGTGATTTATCAAAATACTCTGACATCAAAATACTGATTTTACATTTGAGTGCATAAAATTAACGCAAAATTGACATATATCAATGTTTGACAGGGAATATTTCCGGTTTTTTCAAATAAAATGTTCACTATAAAACGTCAAAATTGCCGGCATTATTGGAAGGTACCGAATGTATATCCAAGTAGATTTGATATCTGAAAACTAAGAACCTCAGGTTATATGAAACAAAAATCCTCAAACCGAAGAAATTTCCTGAAACTCGGCATCGCCGCCGGAGCTACCGCCCTGATTGCCAGTGGAGGTAGTGTTTTATCTGCCTTCAGTGACCCGGAAGACAAAGAGACTGGTGAAAAAATGAAACTGCTTACCCCTGAAGGCAAACTGGTGGAGGTGGACAAAGGCCATATATGCTGCCAACCTGCAGGGAACCTTGAAGCCAGGCAGGGATTGCCAAATAAAAAGATGGTGATGGTCATCGATCTTGCTAAATGCCGGAATGCAAGAAAATGTCTCGAAGGATGCCAGAGCATGCACAACCTGCCTCCTCACATGGAATGGATCAAATTCTACCTTTTACGCGATTCGCCCGATTTATCTCCCTATTGGTTCCCGAAACCCTGCCTGCACTGCAATAACCCGCCCTGTGTCAAAGTTTGCCCCGTAGGAGCGACTTTTAAACGTACCGACGGAATCGTCCTGATTGACAATGACCGTTGCATCGGGTGCAAATTCTGCATGGCTGCCTGCCCCTATTCTTCTAGGGTTTTTAACTGGGAAGAACCAAAAATAGCAAAAAGCAATCACCAGGCCCCCTATTCGCCTGAAACCAGTTCGCCGCCAAAAGTGGGAACGGTGAGCAAATGCGATTTCTGCCCCGACATGGTCAGAAAAGGGGAATTACCAACCTGTGTCACCTCCTGCCCAAACGGGGTTTACTATTATGGAGATAAAAATGAAGATGCGGTGACAAATGGAACTGACACTGTACGATTCAGCGAGTTGATCGAATCAAGAGCAGCTTACCGCTTCATGGAGGAGCTCGGGACCGAACCAAGTGTCTATTATTTGCCTGCCGTTGACCGTGCATTTGATTACAAGGTAGGATTTGAAGGACTAAGCGAAGAGGAAATTAGCTTGTATAAAACTGAAGCCAAAATAACTGAATAAATAGAACTATGTACGAGGACGAAAAAACACAGCAGAATCTTTATGCCTTCAAGCCCCAACTGGAAAAAATGGACAAAAAGGGAATTGCCCTGATTGTGTTTCTTCTGATGGTGATCGGGTTTGGCATGTTTGCCCTGTATACCCAGATTGTAGAAGGTCATATTGTTACAGGCATGCGCGACAATGTGGTATGGGGATTGTACATTGTCAACTTCATCTTTTTCATCGGTATCAGTTATGCCGGGGCGCTCATTTCCGGGATACTTCACCTGTTAAGGGTTCCCTGGCGCACACCCATCATCCGCATGGCCGAAATGATCACAGTGATATCCACCATGATCGGGCCGACCTATATCCTGTTATGCATCGGGCGCCTCGACCGTTTGCCGAATTTATTGCTTTTCGGCAGAATCCAGTCGCCGATCATCTGGGATGTGATTGCCATCACGACATATTTGTCTGGCAGCATCATCTTTCTCTACCTGGCCATGATCAGGGATCTGGCCATCCTCAGGGATAACCCGGTAAAAAATGCCAGGTGGCGGAATCCTATCTACAGGTTTCTGTCGGTTCGCTACAAGGATACTACAAAACAAAAAGAGTTGCTGAATGTTTCAACGGATTTGCTGTCGATCGTCATCATTCCCCTGGCCATCCTGGTTCACTCCGTGCTTGCGTGGATTTTCGGAATGACACTGCGGCCGGGTTGGCACAGCACTATTTTTGCACCCTATTTCGTCATCGCTGCCGTTTATTCCGGAACCGGTGTGCTGATCGTGGTGATGTGGGTATTCAGGAAGATTTACCACCTGGAATCACAAATCACAAAGATCCATTTCAATTATCTTGGCATCATCATGATCATCCTGGGTGCCATGTATGGTTATTTCACCTTCAGCGAATACCTTACAAGCTGGTATGGTTCAATCAAATGGGACATGGAGGTTCTTTACAGGCTCTTTAACCCGAGCCAGTACTGGCACCTGTTCGTCTTTGCCGTTTTCATAGGAGTTTTATTGCCAATCATCATCGTCACCGTCCCGAAATTCCGAAACATCAACTCCATTGCATTTGCAGCCAGTATTGCAGTGCTCGCCCTCTGGGTTAAACGATACCTGATCATCATCCCCACCCTCGAATCTCCTCTGCTTCCTCTCCACGATCTCCGTCCGGAATATGTTCATTATTCGCCAACCTGGGTGGAATGGGCCCTCACCTTCGCCGGCATCGCCCTGTTCATCCTGCTCTTCTACCTGTTTTCAAAATTCATTCCCATCATCCCGGTTGTGAGAAGCGGTGAAGAAAAGGACTATTCGAGGCTGAGGAAGATCGTTTTTGAAAAACAGATGAAAAAAGTGATCAAACAGAATAAAAAAAACGCTATAGCTTCAACCGGGGTTATTATCCTGTTCCTCCTTATGTCGTCATCGGTTGCCATGGCACAGGACGAAAACAAAATTCAACCTGTTTTAAAACTGGAATATTTTAATGTTGACTCCGTGACCAAACTTAATGCTACCTTGCGGACGAAAAAGGATGGACGGTTTTCACCCATGCCTGGAATGGAAATTGATTTCACTCTTCTCCACGGAAATAGCCCAAAGTCAATCGGCAAGGCCATTACAAATGCAAAAGGCATTGTATCCCTGCCCGTTCCTGCAGATGTGCTCTCCGGCGGTGGCGAAAAAGGTGTTTTTACTTTTGGAGCATCGTTTGCCGGGAAAGACAACTTCGAAAAGGCTTCTGCAGGAACCAGCATGAAACCGTTGCACCTGGAGATGTCATTTTTCCAGAAGGAAGGAGAAAAAATGGTCAGTCTGAAAGCGCTTGAAGCAGGAATTAACAACCAGTGGACACCAGTGGATAATCTCGATGTCATGCTGTATGTTCCCCGGACCTTCAGCCTGCTGAAAGTCGGAAAGGTTACCATTGCAAATGGTTCGGCTACCCTGGAGTTTCCGACTACTGTCCCCGGAAATCAACTGGGCTATCTCACCCTGTTGGCAAAAGTTGAAGACAACGAGGTCTATGGCAATGTTGAAGCAAGCGGAACCATTAACTGGGGAAAACCTTTGCCCCCGGAAAAGATCATCATCCGGGGCCTTGGTGATACGAACGCCCCGCTGTGGATGGTATACACGCTCATCGTATTGCTCTCCCTCGTGTGGTTTCATTACATGTATGTGATCTTTACAGTATTCAGAATAAGGCATTTAGGTAAATCATAATAATTAATATCAACTAAAAATGGAGGTTTTATGAAATCAAATCAAGTCAGATTAATCGTAATTTCAGCAGGGATGCTGGTAGCTTTGTCATTTGCAACAGCCCTGCATGCTCAAACGGCCGGCGGCTGGAATATCCCGGCGAAGGCCAAAACAACGAAAAATCCCGTTGCCTCGAGCAAGGAAAGTATCGCAGAAGGGAAAGACCTTTTCGGTAAACACTGCAAATCGTGCCATGGCGCCAAAGGATTGGGCGATGGTCCAAAAGCTGCAACGCTGGATGTTTCCTGCAGCGACTTTTCCACCAAAAAATTCCAGGCACAGGCTGATGGTGAAATTTTCTTCCAGGTATCAGAAGGAAAAGGGAAAATGCCATCCTTCAAGAAAAACATTCCTGAAGATAACGGCCGTTGGGCAATTGTGAATTATCTCAGGACCCTGGCAGCAAAATAAGGAGGGACCAATGATACAGGAAAATCAGGATCAATCGACCGGCATCGGGGAGTTGCTTGCGAAAGTAAGATTCCTTGAAGAGAGGATTGAGAAGATTGAAGGTCAGTTGGAAGTTGCAGTTCACGGAATGGCACCGGCTCAGCCGGCCCGGTACCAGCCTGAACATTCGGAGAACCCTGCAGAGGAAGAGGTGTTCGTCGACAAGGGATTGATCGAATCGAACATCTTTGAATTTGGTCTGGCATGGTTTGGAAGCCTGGTATTGCTTTTCGGCATCGCATTCCTGTCGAACTTCGCCATGAAATACCTGAATGGCCCACTCGCCAGCTTCGTCGGTTACGGAGCTGTTACCGGCGTATTCTTCCTGGGCTGGTATCTCAGGAACTCATTCACCCACCTTTCTTTCATGCTGAACTTAAGTGCCCATCTGCTGGTATATTACATTACCCTTCGTTTGTTTTTCTTCACCGACCATCAGGTAATTCCCGTAAAAGGCATTGTTTTGTTCATGCTTTTCGGAGTAATCTGTGTCCAAAGTTACTTCGCCGTTCGCAGGAATTCTGAGTTACAGGCTGCAATTGCCCTGATGCTGTCGCTTGCAACCGCATTGTTCGCTGATTCCACTTTTTTCAGCCTGCCCCTGATCATCCTCACCGCCGTCTATTCCATGTTCCTGTTTATACGGTTCGGATGGTGGAAACTGATGCTGACAACGCTGATCTTTGTCTATATCGCTCAATGTATCTGGCTGCTTAACAACCCGGTTATGGGAAATCCAATCGGGGCATTTGCAACCCATCCTTTTAATTTAATCTCGCTATTTGCCTATGGGGCCGTCTTCTCAGTGGTACCAGTAATCAGGCAGGAAGGTAAATTCCCTGACGGCATATACCCGGCCACCATCCTGCTCAACGGCATGAGTTTTTCGGCCGTGCTTTTGCTTGTGATTGCCTCTTACTATTCGGGGAGCTATATCTGGATCTTCGCTATGATCTCGGCTTTGTGCCTTTTCTATTCAATATTCCTCAAATACAGAACAGCACGTATTTTCGATCCTGCATTTTATGCCATTTACAGTTTCATGGCCCTGAGCGTGGCCGTGTATGGCTATTCAAAACTCCCCGATGCCATCTGGCTGCTTTCACTGCAAAGCCTGTTGGTGGTTTCCTGGGCACTTTGGTTCCGCTCAAAAATCATCGTGGTTATGAATACCCTTTTATTCATTGGAATCCTGGTAATTTATACGGCATTTTATCCCTCTGTGGATAAAGTCAATTTTGCCCTGGTCATCACCGCTTTTGTCAGCGCACGCGTGATCAACTGGAAAAAGGAACGGCTGACGCTCAAGACGGAAATGATCAGGAACATCTACCTGATCTCATTGTTCTTTACCATGTTATTTGCTTTGTACCACCTTGTACCAGAACAATACGTCACCCTCTCGTGGACGGGTGCGGCAGTGTTCTATTTCATCATGAGCCTGATCCTGAAAAACATAAAATACCGGTGGATGGCAATCGCCACTGTTCTCTCAACCGGCATATACCTCTTTTTCGTTGATTTTTCACATCTCCAGACCGGATACAGGGTTCTTGCATTTCTTTTCCTCGCAGTCATTTCCCTGGGGGCATCCCTTTATTTTACAAAAAAAGTCAGAAAAAAAACGCAATCAGGTTCACTTTCCTGAAATCGGGTAGGCTTTCCTGAAATGATCTGCTTCCCTTATTCATCCAGCGATTGTAAACCTCAATGATACGGGAAACGTGGTCATCCTCATTTGCTTCATGGCATTGATCAACTTCGGCATCTGGAAAAAGAAAGAACATCTGCGCATAGGGGCAATCGCACTTTTTGCCATAGTTCTGGCAAAGCTCTTCCTGTAGGATATCGCCTACCTCGACACAATATCAAAAACAATTGTATTTGTAGCACTTGGAGTCCTGCTGCTGATCATTTCATATCTCAACAACAAGTATAGGAAACTGATATTTTAAGAATCCGATTCAATGACTCTCCCCGGCTCACCGGTGATGCGAATACGGATCGTCTCTTCCGGGAGCAGGGATTCAATCAGTTCCGGCCATTCAAGAAAACAATAACTGCCGGAATAGAGATAATCTTCATACCCTATGTCAAACACCTCCCCTACATCCCTGATCCGGTAAAAATCAAAGTGAAAGATTGATTCCCCTGCGCCGGTTTTATATTCATTTATGATTGAAAATGAAGGGCTCTGAACAATGTCGGTCACGCCAAGTTCATGGCACAATGCCTTGATGAAGGTTGTTTTACCTGCTCCCATGCTGCCATAAAAGGCAAAGACCCGGGCAGCGGGGAAAGTTTGGAGTAACTTCCCCGCTGCCGGTACCAGTTCGGATTCGGATTTACAGATTAATTTCAAGATGCTGAAAAAGAATTATTTGTCAACAAAAAAATCGGCAATACCGGAAAACGCCTGCCTTCCCTCCTGCATTCCTGCATTTTTGCATTTTTGACATCCTGCATTTATTTAGGCTTGAGCGTCACAAAGGGAATCATGATCTCTTCCATCGAAATGCCTCCGTGCTGAAAGGTATTCTTGTAGTAATTCACATAATAGTTAAAGTTGTTGGGGTAAGCAAAGAAATCGTTGCTGCGGCAGAAAACATATGAAGAGTTGACAGATGTTTTGGGAAGAAAAACATCGGCCGGGTTGCGGACCTCGAACACTTCGTTGTTTTCGTATTTCAAGGCCCTACCGGTTTTATAGCGAAGGTTGGTGTTGGTGTTCCTGTCGCCCAGAATTTTCACGGGGTTGTCAACACGAATAGAGCCATGATCGGTGGTAATCGCCACGTTGACATCCTTTTCAGCAAGGTATTTCAGAATTTCGATAAGCGGTGAATGTTGGAACCAACTCACAGTGAGCGACCGGTAGGCCTTCTCGTCATCGGCAAGTTCGCGGATTATTTCCATCTCGGTACGGGCATGCGAAAGCATGTCGACAAAATTGTAAACGATAAAATTGAGTTTATTGACCATCAGGTTGGGCATCAATTCCACCAGCTTTTTCCCGTAGGTTTGATTCAATACCTTGTAATATGAGTACTTGACATCCCTCCCATAGCGTTTGAGCAATTCGCCAAGCAATTCACTTTCAAAATTATTTTTTGGTCCTTCCTCATCTTCATTGATCCATAATTTCGGATACTTTTTTTCAATCTCTGTAGGAAGAAGGCCTGCAAACAGTCCATTTCTCGCATACTGGGTCACTGATGGCAGGATGCTGTAATAAATTTCCTCCTTTTCGATGCGGAAGTAATCTTCAAGTATTGGCTGAAGGACCTTCCACTGGTCAAAACGAAGGTTATCGATGAGGATGACAAATAAAGGTTTGTTGTCGTTCATCAGGGGGAATACTTTTTCCTTGATGAGGGTATGCGATAGTACAGGTTTGTCCTGGCCCTTGCCGCTGATCCATTCAACGTAATTCCGTTCAACGAATTTGCAAAAGACCTGGTTTGCCTCGTCCTTCTGCATTTTGAGTACCTGGTTCATGCCGTCGTCCATCAACTGGCCCAGTTTCAATTCCCAGTAGGTAAGCTTTTTATATACTTCCGTCCATTCCTCAAAGTTCAGCCTGTTGCTGATCTCCATCCCGATGCTGCGGAACTCCTGCTGGTACTGATGGGTGGTTTTTTCACTCACCAGTTTCCTGTTCTCCAGGTTTTTTTTCAGACATAACAGTATCTGGTTGGGCTTCACCGGTTTGATCAGGTAGTCGGCTATGCTTGATCCGATGGCATCTTCCATGATGCTTTCTTCCTCGCTTTTGGTAATCATCACGACAGGCAGCGAAGGATAAATTGCCTTGACGCGCGTCAGTGTTTCAATTCCCGACAATCCGGGCATCTGTTCATCGAGGAAAACAATGTCAAAAGGTTTATTCTTAATTATTTCAATTGCATCGTGTCCATTGTTGACCGTTGAAACATCGTATCCCTTTTCTTTCAAAAAAATGATATGCGGCTTCAGGAGGTCAATCTCGTCATCAACCCACAAAATTGTGATCTTATCCATAGTTTTTGTTTGCTTAGATAAATGTCGTAAGTTTGTTTTTATTGTGCCGGCAGGGCTGTTTTATATTTCTTTAACAAATTTAGTCGATTTTGTACACAACCAATAAGCAAAAGATCATCAATGACCCGGTTTATGGTTTCATTACCATTCCTGATGCACTTATCTTCGATGTAATAGAGCATCCCTTCTTTCAACGGTTGCGGAGGATACTCCAGCTTGGCCTCACACACTATACCTACCCTTCTGCCCAGCATACCCGGTTTCAGCATGCACTTGGCGCCATGCATCTCATGGGGCTTGCCATCGGGGTATTGCGTTCCAAGGGGATCGAAATCAGCAATTTAGAGGCCAGGGGACTGAATCTTGCCATCCTGCTGCACGACATCGGGCATGGGCCATTTTCGCATACGCTTGAACTGGCAATTGTCCGCGACCTGAGTCATGAAGATCTCTCAAAACTTTTCCTCGCCGAACTGAACCGGCAGTTCAGCGGTGAACTTGACCTTGCCTGTGCAATTTTCAACGATACCTACCCAAAGAAATTCATGCACCAGCTGGTGTCAAGCCAGCTTGACATGGACCGGCTCGATTACCTTGCGCGTGACAGTTTTTTTACCGGTGTGGCCGAGGGAGTGATAAGCTATGACCGCATTATTAAAATGCTCACGGTTTGCAACGATGAACTGGTTGTTGAAGGAAAGGGCATCTATTCGATTGAAAAGTTCCTGATTTCACGGCGGCTGATGTACTGGCAGGTATACCTGCATAAAACCGTGATCGCTGCAGACCAGTTGCTGGTGAACCTGTTGAAACGCGCAAAATTCCTTGAAGAGAATGGTGCCTCACTCTTTGCCACTCCGGCATTTGAGACCTTTCTCCGATACAATCCAACCAGGCATGATTTTGAGACAAACCTCCAGTGGCTCGACCTCTTTTCACAACTCGATGATTTTGATGTATTCGCTTCGGTCAAAGTGTGGGTCAGCCATCCGGATCCGATCTTATCGGACCTTTGTGAAAGACTGGTGAACCGCCGGCTTTTCCGGGTTGAAATGCAAACCACGCCATTCGATCCCGTTTACATAGCCATGGTAAAAGCGAAAACCGCTGAAAAATACAACCTTGCTGCGAAGGAGACCGGTTATTATTTCACCTGCGACAAGGTGGAGAACAAAGCATACAACCCCCGTCACGAGCGCATCATGATCAAGGGGAAATTCAACGAACTTATTGACATTTCTGAAGCCTCGGAGCAACTCAACAACGCCGTGATGCCAACCACCGTGAGCAAGTACGTGCTTTGTTATCCGAAGGAGATAGGGTGATAGATTTACGATTGACGATTGACGATTTACGATTGACGATTTACGATTGACGATTGACGATTGACGATTTTTAACATATTGATTATCTGAATGTTTATAAATTTTTTCTTCGGGATAACGAAATATTTGGTAAATTGCGGCACTTTTTGATCCACAAAAAAATCACCAAGTTCAATTGATGGAATTCACTGCCGCCCAGATTGCCGGATTTCTTAATGGAACCGTTGAAGGAAACCCGGAAACAAAGGTTTTCAACCTCTCAAAAATTGATGAAGGTAGGCCCGGAACTTTAACGTTTCTGGCAAATCCAAAATACACCCCTTTTATTTATAAAACGGAGGCATCCGTCATCGTTGTCAATGCCGATTTTATTGCTGCACAACCAGTGGCCGCTACCATGATCAGGGTAGCCGATGCCTACTCATCTTTTGCAACCCTGCTGGAAATGTTCGACCAGTCGAAACTTTCAAACACGGGTATTTCGACGCATGCCACCATAGACCCATCCTCCTCCCTGGGTGAAAATGCATTTGTAGGCGACTTTACCGTTATCGGAAAAAATGCAGTGATCGGGAAAAATGTAGTGATTCATCCCCAGGTATTCATTGGGAACAATGTAACCATCGGTGATTATTCCCTTTTATACCCGGGAGTAAAGGTTTATCACGACTGTGTGATAGGCACTCATTGCACCCTGCACTCCGGAGTGGTAATCGGTTCCGATGGGTTCGGTTTCGCGCCTGTTGCCGGAAGCAATTATCAGAAAATCCCTCAATTGGGGAATGTAATACTCGAGAACCAGGTGGAGATTGGATCAAACAGCACCATCGACCGGGCTACCCTGGGTTCAACAATTATCCGGCAAGGGGTGAAACTCGATAATCTCATCCAGGTAGGACACAATGCGGAGATCGGAGAAAATACAGTCATTGCTGCGCAATCAGGGATCAGCGGGTCGACGAAAATCGGTAAAAACTGTATGATTGGAGGACAGGTGGGTATCATCGGGCATATTACCATCGCCGACAATGTGAAAATCGGGGCCGGGTCGGGAATTGAAGCCAGTATCACGAAGGAAGGAGCCATAATGCTTGGCGCTCCGGCCATCGAAATCAGCAAAGCCAGGCGCAATTTTATCCATTGGCGCAACCTCGATGAAATTGTCAGAAAGGTTTACGCCATTGAAAAACAACTGAACAAGTCACATGAGTGAAAAACAAAGAACCATCAAGGCTCCGGTAAGTATCACCGGAGTCGGATTACATACCGGCAACGAAGTTATTATTACTTTCAAGCCCGCCCCTGAAAATTACGGGTATAAATTTCGCCGGGTCGACCTTACTACCGGAACGCTGGTGGACGCGGATGTGGATCATGTGGTGGATACATCACGCGGGACAAGCATCGAACAGGACGGGGTTCGCATAGACACCATTGAACATGTGCTTGCTGCACTTGCAGGGCTGGAGATCGACAATGCAATCATTGAACTCAACCAGTCTGAAACACCAATCCTCGACGGCAGTTCTAAGGTTTATGTGGAAGCGCTGAAAACGGTTGGAATCGTTGAACAAAAAGCGCTCCGTCAATATTTTGAGGTCACTTCAAACATCACTTACCTGAACCCTGAAAAAAAGGTGGAGATGATTGCCATCCCATCTGCTGAATTCAAAGTTTCGGTGATGATCGACTATGAATCAAAAGTATTGCAATCGCAAAATGCCACCCTGAACAACCTCCGCCAGTTTGAACATGATTTTGCTTCATGCCGCACTTTTGTCTTCATGCATGAGCTTGAATATCTGCTGAACAACAACCTGATCAAAGGCGGCGACCTGAGCAATGCCATCGTATTTGTTGACCGTGAAATGTCAGGCGTCGAACTTGACCACCTGGCTCACCTCTTCAATAAACCCAAAGTCAAGGTGTTGAAAGAAGGAATTCTGAACAACCTTGAACTTCAATATCCAAATGAACCGGCACGGCACAAGTTACTCGACATCATCGGCGACCTCGCACTGGTGGGAATGCCTATCAAGGGACATATCATTGCCACACGGCCGGGGCACCACTCCAATGTGCAGTTCGCCAAGCTGATCAAAAAGCAGCTCAAGAAGGAACGGCATACCGAAAATGTGCATACATTCGACCCCAATAAACCACCATTATACAATATCAACCAGATTAAGAACCTTCTTCCGCACCGTCCGCCATTCCTTTTCATCGATAAAATCATCGAAATGGGAACAGACTATGTGGTGGGCGTGAAAAATGTCACCATTAACGAAGCGTTTTTCGTGGGCCATTTCCCTGAAGAACCCGTCATGCCTGGCGTCCTCATGATTGAAGCCCTTGCACAAAATGGAGGAATTCTGGCCCTGAGCACCCTGGAAGATCCTCAGAATTATCTTACCCTGTTTGTTAAGATCGACAATGTAAAATTCCGGCACAAGGTAGTTCCGGGAGATACTCTTGTATTCTTCTGCCAGTTTAATGGCCCAATGAGACGTGGTTTGATATCCATGAAAGGAGTAGCCTATGTTGGCAGCAAGATCGTTATGGAGGCCGAAATGATGGCGCAACTTCAACGTAAATAATATTTTGTCATGAACCAACCCTTAGCATATGTAAACCCACAGGCTAAAGTCGCAGCCAATGTGGTTATTGAACCATTTGTTTCGATCGATAAAAACGTGATCATCGAGGAAGGCACCTGGATCGGCTCCAACGTAACCATCATGGAGGGTGCACGCATCGGAAAGAATTGCAAAATATTTCCTGGAGCGGTCATCTCTGCAATTCCGCAGGATCTGAAATTTGCCGGCGAAGATACCATTGTAAAGATCGGGAACAATGTCACAATCCGTGAATTCGCAACGATCAACCGCGGCACGAAAGCCAGTTATGAAACTGTTGTAGGCGACAACACCCTGTTGATGGCCTACGTTCATGTTGCCCATGACTGTGTCGTCGGCAACAATGTAGTGATGGCGAACGGTGCAATGCTTGCCGGCCATGTAACTGTTGATGACTGGGCCATCGTAGGCGGTGGGGTGCTGGTCCTCCAGTTCTGCCATATCGGATCTCACACCATTATCGCCGGTGGGTCGGGTGTTGGGAAAGACGTCCCTCCCTATACAAAAGCCGCCCGCGACCCCCTTTCGTATGTCGGGGTAAATTCGATCGGGCTTCGCAGAAGAGGTTTCAGTCCGGAGGTGATCAATAAAATCCAGGAAATTTACAGGATAATTTTCATCAAGGGGTATAATGTCTCCCAGGCAGTTGAGATCATAGAAGCCAAAGTGGAAGCCACACCCGAACGGGATGAAATCCTTTCATTCATTGCCAACTCAAGTCGTGGAATTATGAAAGGCTATTCCAAAATGAGGGAAAAATAGCATCTGAACCGAAACCGCCTGCCCCTGGTGCCGGTCAAACAACCACGATGAAAATCCAGCTTGCACAAATCGGGAAGAAATTCAATACGGAGTGGATCTTCCGGGATGTTTCATTTGAATTTGAGGAAAAATCAATATCAGCCATCCTTGGCCGGAATGGTTCAGGAAAGTCGACACTGCTGCAGGTGATGGCAGGCAACCTTCACCCTACTTCAGGAAAAGTTATTTATACGCATGGCGGGCTGAACATCGGCGGGGAGGAAATTTTCCGCCACCTCGCAATGGTGGCTCCTTATCTTGAATTAATTGAAGATTTCACCCTGCACGAAATGGTTAAATTCCATTTTTCGTTTAAGAGGTATCTGCCGGGGTACAATAATTCATTGGTCACCGACCTCCTTGGGTTCCCTGCCATGAAGAACAAACAGATCCGCCAGTTTTCTTCGGGAATGAAACAACGGGTGAAACTGGTACTGGCCTTCCTTAGCGATGTTCCTTTGCTACTGCTAGATGAACCCACCATGAACCTCGACAAAACCGGCATTGACTGGTATCTTGAACTCATCGGAAAATTTGCAGGAAACCGCACAGTCATCATCTGCTCAAACCTTCATCAAACAGAATCGGCTTTTGCAAGTAAAGCCTTACAGATCGAAGATTTTAAATAAAAGGGAGGAACTCTGACAAACAGGCAACCGGGACAAACCAGGAATCCCGCCCTTTGTCAATTGTCATTTGTCATTTTCTTTATGGGTGCCCCACGAAATAGTACTCACTCCCCTTTTCAAACATCCCGCAGAACTGAATTTCAGTAAGGGAAGGAGCATGATCGAGATAGCCCCTGAGGGTAGATATTCTCATTCCGCACTCCCGGGTCAGAAATGCATGCAACACATCCGGTTTAGAATTATAAAAGTCGGCGGCACCAAGGCCAAATTCAAAAATAATGACCGGTTTGCAGCGGCGGAGAGTGGCCACGCCTCCTTTCAACACCCTGAATTCGGCTCCCTCCACATCAATTTTCATGAAGTCAACATGAAGATCGCCCGGAATGATGTGGTCCAGCAGTCCGGTTTCAACCGTAATCTGATCGATATCGACATGCTTTCCGTCGTACTTTCGTTTTTTGATACCACTGTAAGCAGGGGCATTCAGGACATGCTGGAAAGTGGTGGTTCCTGCCTGATCATAGAGCGCTATCTGATGAATGAGCACATTTGAATCTCCGGAATACTTTTCGATGAGGAATTGATACAGCTCGGGGATTGGCTCAAAGCCTATTTTTTTTCCAAGCGGCGCCCCTTTGATCATCAGGTCAAGAATTTCTCCTTTATGGCATCCGATATCAATGCAATTCGAACCAGGTTTCAGACTGCGTTGAATAATTTTTTGGGTATAGGCGTCGTATTTTTGATTACGGGTCACCGCAATATGCAGCAGGGTAAGAAGTCGTTTCAGGAGTTGTTTCATCATCCGGGGTGAACCATATATTTCAATACAGGCGCAAAAATAACACATTTAATCCAAGATTTTTCACTAATTTTGCAACCCTTTTTAAATCAATCGTCAAAATATTTTTATGGCTACAACAGCAGATATCAGGAATGGTCTGGTCATTGAATTCAACAACGACTTGTACAGCATCGTGGAATTTCAACATGTAAAACCCGGAAAAGGCCCGGCATTTATCCGCACCAAATTAAAAAGCCTGAAACATGGCCGCGTAATTGCAAACACCTTTGATTCAGGTGCGAAACTTGAAATTGCCAGGGTTGAACGCAGAAAGTACCAATATCTCTTCAAAGAGAACTCTGACTACCATTTCATGCATACCGAGACTTTTGAGCAAATCTATGTTCCTGAATCACTCATCAATGCATCACAGTTTCTGAAAGAGGGCCAGGAGGTTGAAATCCTCTTTCACGCTGATACTGAAACTGCGCTAACCTGCGAGCTCCCTCCCTTTGTAACCCTGAAGATAACCTACACCGAGCCGGGGATGCGTGGCAATACTGCCACCAATACCCTGAAGGACTGCACCGTTGAAACCGGGGCAATCGTCAAAGTGCCTCTGTTCATCAACGAAGGTGAAACAATCAAAGTGGATACCCGGACGGGTGACTACTCGGAGCGGGTGAAAGTTTAAGGTTATGAAGTTTGTACTCCCGTTAAAACTCAGTGAACTGGCGGTCATGCTTGGTGCCCGGCCAGTTGGTGATCCTGACTTTCTGGTGACCGGGATGAACGAGATCCACATGGTCGAAGCCGGAGATTTGACTTTTGTGGATCACCCTAAATATTATTCCAAGGCGTTGAATTCGAATGCCACCACCATCATCATAAACAAGGAGGTGGATTGTCCCCCGGGAAAAGCCCTGCTGATCAGCGAAAAACCTTTCGATGACTATGTTTCCCTTGTTATGCGTTTCCGCCCGTTTGAAAGAGCCCTTTCATCTGTGAGCGCCAGTGCCAGGATCGGCGAAGGAACGGTGATACAGCCGGGTGCATTTATCGGGAACCATGTTACGATCGGCAAAGATTGCATTATCCATGCAAATGCCAGCATTTACGACCATACTGTAATCGGTGATCATGTGATCATCCATTCCGGTGCGGTGATCGGGGCAGATGCCTATTATTTCCAGCGGCGTCCGGAAGGCTATAAAAAACTTGAGTCGTGTGGCCGGGTAGTTATTGAAGACCATGTGGAAATCGGGGCTCTCTCAAGCATCGACAAAGGGGTTTCAGGTGATACCTTCATTTCGAGGGGGACAAAGTTTGACAACCACGTACAGGTAGGCCATGATACCTTTATCGGCAGGAACTGCCTGATTGGTGCATTCTGCGCAATTGCAGGGGTCACCAGGATCGAGGATGATGTCATTTTATGGGCCAGCGTGCTGGTTAACAAAGACCTTGTGATCGGGAAAGGGGCCATTGTCCTTGCAGGATCGGGAACCGAAAAATCTCTTGAAGGTGGTAAAACCTATTGGGGCGCCCCTGCTATAGAAGCCCGCAAAAAATGGCGTGAAGTAGCAGCCCTGAAGATGCTGCCCGATATCCTGAGCAAACTGAAATAACAAGTCACCCGTCACGCGTCACCTGTCATCTAACACACTCCCCTTGCTTTCCTTTCCCGAATAGATATCCAGCGCCACGATAGCTGCCATGAATCCCCAAACGGGAACAGAAGCCTTGTCGGTATCTAGGAAATTGTTCATTGTTCCGTGCAGGAAATAGGTCAGGAGTGCAAGCATCAGCGACAGGCTCAGCATTCTCACTTCACGATCGGCCGAACGCCGGTAAACACGCATGGCTACAACAATAAAAGATCCTACCAGTACAAATACGATCAACATGCCAGGCAATCCCTGTTCAGCCAGTGGGCCGATATATTCGCTGTGGGCATTCCCCTTGTCGCCTGCATTGGTGCTGATCAGTGTTTTCTCTCTCGCCCGCTGAAAAGGGGCATACTCGAATTGATATGTTCCTGGTCCATAACCGAATACCGGCCTGTCTTCAAACATCCTTAGTGCCGACTGCCACCTGTTGATTCGCTCAAGATTGGAATTATCCGTTGAAATATTGGAGATCGAGCGCAGGTGTTCCACAAAATTGGCCGAAGGCCCCTGCCGGTTTTTCTCAAGCCGGTCTAGTATCTGGAAAGAAAAAAGATAAAACAGGATGCCAAAAATGACAGAGACAAAAAAGATCCACTTGAATTTGATCCTGAATAGTACGATGAACAGCACCCCGAGTGCAAAAGCGAGGCTAAGCCAGGCGGCGCGGCAATAGGAAAGAACAAGAGCTGTAAGGAGGATCAGAAGGACAACTGCGGAAAAAAAACGCATTGTCCCTGAATAAGATTTGCTGAATGTGAAACCGCAAAAAAGCGGTATATAAAGCGAAAGGATTGCTCCATAGGCCGTATGATCGTTGTAAAATGGTTCCATGACCCAATGCCCGGCCTGTTCATCAAATCCCCAGAGTGAGTGATTGTAAGTTGTATAGGCAATGACCCCGATGAGGGGTACGGTATAAAACCAAATGAAAAGATTGATGTTTGAACGTTTTTTAAACAGCTGAATTCCAAGAATATAAAATGGGATTACAAACCAGAGGCGTGCAAGCAGGTGTTTGAATGAGACGAGTGGCATGTCACTCGTAATGCTGGTAAGCAACATCCAGACCAATTGCAACCCAATGACGATGGTAACCGGATGACTCCATATCTTTTGATCAACCTGGTTGTTGTAAAACAATTTAACGACAAACAGCAACAAAACCCCCAGCATCATTGGTTCTACCGGAAGTGAAACACCCACATTCAGGTCAAACTGGGTGATGTTGATGGCAACAGGGGTCAATGCAGTGATCAGCAGAAGAATTTTATCAAGGGAATAAAAATAGAGGTAAAGGATCACAAGGAAGAGCGGAAAGAAAAGAAGCCAATAGAAATCCCGGTAAATCAGATAGCAATTCAATCCGATGAAAATGGCACTCAGCACATAAAGGATGGTAATCCTCTGGTTGCTGCCGGTAAGGTAACTTCGTATTTCGGCAACTTTATCCTTCATTGACATCTGTTTCCAGGTCCTGGAATTTGTTGCGTTCTATCAAACCAATAATCAGGATGGCCAGGAAGAAAGCAGCCAGGGTGCTGAATACCACAATTAGCCAGCGTATCGGATATGCCTTTTTATCTGACACAAAAGGCTTGCTGAGAACATTCACGTAAGTATACTCCCTGTTGTAATCAAGCAGGGCGCGGTCGGCATCCATTTTCATGGCACTGTAGGTACCCGATTCTGACCGGATCATTTCGGCAAGAACCAGCATTTCACCGCCTTTTTCCTCGAGGTTCTTCTTCATTGCTTTTGCCTCTGCCGAGCGCACAGAGCCTCCCCCGGTACTAAGATAAGCCCGCATCACCTCGCGGGTTTGGGCCTGGTATTCGAGGATTCCAAACTTGGTTCCCAACTCCTGTGCCGCGGTTTTCAGTGAATCCATGTAAACTTTTTTCACGCCCATGATGAAATTATAGTTCTGGACAACCTCCCCAAATTTCGCTTTGTGCATGGCCCTGATCTTCTTGTTGTAAACATCGAGCATTGAATTGATCATGTCGCGGGCCATTATTGGGTCCTTGTCCGATATTTCAATCTCAACAGCTTCAAAAGGGGTTTTGTTGACGCGAACCCGCTGGCTGTATATCCAGTTTAGGGTGCTCTCAAAATGCTTGTAGCTTGAATCAACTTCCCAGTGTTTAGCCAGGTTGAATCTTTTTACCAGTGAATCACGAATATCCCTCGACTGGAAAATCTCAATGCTCTGTTCCGTTTCACTTTCATCTGAATAGGGTGAAATGTTGGACGGGTACAACAAACAACTTGATTTATAAAGGGGGGTGATAAATATCGGACTCGAAAAGAGAATAGAAAGCAGAATGGCTGCCACGATGACCACTACAAGCTGTACCTTCCATTTAAGCACAATATCAATAATATTTTTACTTTTGAAAAAACTGTCCATATTTCGGATTTTATATTATGATTGTCCTATCTGAAATTTCTTGTGCGAATTGTAGTCTGATATTTTTTCCATGATCATGATCACGATAATCGACATGAAAAGTGCTGCAATCGTTGATACCATGATGATCAGCCAGCGAACGGGATAGGTTTTGCGTTCTGCCTTATAGGCATCGCTCACAATGAACTTCTGGGGCAGGTTTTCCTCTGCATCGACTTTTGCATGTTTATACTTGGTTTCAAGCAAGCTGAGCTGTTCTGTTTTATACTCCAGGGAATTTTTCAGAGCCATGTAGATTCCTCCATATTTCCCCAGGATATCGAGTTTCTTCTGCAGGGCTGCCTGGGCGGTTTTGTTCCCGTTCATGAGTGCAATGGCAAATTGCTGGTTGAGCACCTGTGACTGGTATTCCACGTCATTCACACCCAGGCTGCCAAGTGCAATCAACGAATCCACAATCTGGTTCTTTTCGGCTTTCATGGCTTTGTATTCAGCTTCGACAACCTTGAACCCCTTGACCGAACGCTGGCGCATCATGTCGTTTTTAGCCGAATCAAGTAATGAGGCAATGGTATTGGCAATATCCGCGGCCACCTGGGGATCCTTGTCATTCACCGAAATCTGCACAGCCATGAACTCGGTTCGCCTGAACGTGATGTTGTTGTCATACTCTTTAAAGAGATTCGAATATTTAATTTCTGATGTACTGTCGATGTCGTAGTGGCGCATGAGGTCAAACTTGCGCATTACCCTGTCGCGGATTTTATTGGAATTCAATATCTGAAGCAACTGCTCGGCCTGATCATCCTCCCCGAACGCCGTAATATCCTGTCCTTTAACCGATTGCTCGTTTAGCAATGATTTAGAGATTGAACTGCTGCTTGCAGGGAACATGATGACAGTCGATTTGAATTTGGGCGTTATAAACCAAGGTGAGGAAAAAAACCATGAAACCACCACCGCAACTACCATTATAATGAACAAGGGTTTTCGCCATTTGTAGAGAAAGATCACGAGGTTTGAGGAATCGAAATCTTCTCCTTTTTTCATTTCATTGGCCATAGAAGACTTTTCAAAATTGATGCCAAAGGTAGGGAAATAAACGGAATGTACAACAGGAGGTTCCTTGGAAAGGCTAAATAATCAGCGGTCTTCGCGCAATATTTTGATCATGGATTTTAAATTCCAGAGTCGCAGAAATGCAGCAAGGAAAACAGAGGCAACCAGCATCAGTGCGAAATTGCCAAGCCAGGCTTTCTGTGCCGGCAGGAAAGACCAGTGTATAATCCAGAACCGGGAAATGACATTTATCATAACCACACCAAATAAAAACAGAAAGAGGGTAAACAGGTAACGATAGTTTACTTTGAATTTAAAAACACGTTGTACCATCAGCACCTGGAGAATTGCCATGGTAAATTGTGTGACCAGGCTTGAAATGGCGGAGCCTGCAGCCAGCATATGCGGGATAAGGAGATAATTCAGGACCAGGTTGATGATTAAACCCATCAGTGCTATTAAGTTAAGTTGCCTCAGATTTCCGTTCGCAGTGAGCAGGGTGCCGAAAATGTAAGTAGTGGAAACCGCTATGAAACCCGGGATTAAAAGCCGGAAGACCTTGGTAGAAGCTGCGATATGGGTGTTATACAATAAATCCATCAATTCGTAACTGTAAAAAAATGAGCCGAACCCGATAATAATAGCCAGAGTAATGATGAGGGTAAAAGAAAGCTTGAGCATATGCTCGATGGGCTGCTTTTTTTTGAGCATCTTGGAAAAAATGGGGACCAGAAGGACGCCAAAAAGGTAGGCGATCATGTTGGCGGCATCGAGGAGCCGGAAACCGGATGCATAAATACCTGCCTGGAAATTGCCGGTCTTTTCTGCAAGCATATTTTCCAGTATCAATGGGTTCAGATGGTTGACAGAGGCCAAAATCCCGACCTGGACATTTGAAATTTTTGCCGGAAGCAGCCCCTCCAGCATCACGGGGTCAAGCCGATTGTACAATGTCATCAACAAAACCAGCAATGCAAAAGGCATGCTTTGTTTCATGATCATCAGGAAAAACGGCCAGTTCCAGTTGAGTTTGCGAAAATGGGCTTTCTTGACGACAATAAAAAAAGCAAGTGCGGCAGTTATTGAATACGCTGCGGTCTGGGAGTAGACAAACCACTCGATGCGGAACACCGATGAGGTTATGTGCCCCCAAAGCAACATCCCGCAAAAAAGGATCATCAGCAAACGATCCAGCACGGAAAGCAGGCTATCCGTTTTAAACATCATGAACCCTGAAATATTTGACCGCAGATAGAGGATGAATGAGAGAAGGAACTGGTTCAGTGCGAGCCAGCCCAGAAGCCTGAATTGATCTGCATTGTAACGCAGGATGAAAGCGACAACAAAAGCAATAACGACATACGTCAATCCAAGCAGCAGTTTTAGAACAAGAATCCCAGAAAAATGTTTGTTAAGCAGGTGATTGTGCTGGGCAATATTCCTGTTGTTGAAGTTGGTAATCCCCAGGTCGAGGATGATGTTGAAAAGAAATGAAAAATTCAGGATCACAAAATAGAAGCCGTAATTTCCTACCCCAACACTTCGCTGTACGGTTAGGTCAATCCCAAAAATCCAAATGGGTTTTATGAGGAGATTTAAAAAAAGGAGTAACCCCAGGTTTGTCAGGAACTTCCGCTGCATGAACCAAGAATAAAAGTTGCCGGGAACGGTAACTTTTTATTATAACTCAAAAAAAATTCAGATATTTGCTACAAAGTTAATAAAATTAATGAACATCGCTGTTAATACCCGGCTGCTGATCCAGAACAGGCTCGAAGGAATCGGTTGGTTTACATACGAATCGCTGAAACGTATAACAACGCAACACCCTGAGCATCAATTCTTTTTTATTTTTGACCGTGAATACGATCCGGAATTTATCTTTGCAGATAACATCACACCCATTATCCAGTACCCGCATGCCCGGCATCCGGTGCTTTATTGGGCCTGGTTTGAAGTTGCCATCCCCAGGTTGCTCGAGCGGATCAAACCAGACCTCTTTTTGTCTCCCGACGGATTTCTCTCTTTAAAGACTCCGGTGAAATCCATGGCTGTTTTCCATGATCTCAACTTTGAACATTATCCACAGGATATCCCCTACTGGACACGCCGTTATTACCGCCAGCATTTCCCAAAGTATGCTGCCAAAGCGATACGGATAGCAACGGTATCTGAATTTTCGAAAACGGATATCGTGAAGCAGTACAAAGTGTCGCCGGATAAAATTGATGTCGTTTTCGACGGGGCAAATGATGAATATCTTCCCCTTACAAGGGATGAAAAGAAAAAGGTCAGGGAAAAATACAGCGAAGGTCGCCCCTATTTCATTTTCATCGGTTCGCTGCATCCGAGGAAAAATCTGGTTAACCTTTTCCGCGCCTTCGACCTGTTTAAAAAATCCAATCCTTCAGATGTAAAACTGCTTATTGTTGGCGCAAAAAAATGGTGGACCCGCGACATCGACCTTGCGTTTAACCGGATGGTTTTTTCAGACGATGTGATTTTTACCGGGCGCCTCAATGTTGATCTCCTTGCCAGGGTACTGGGGTCTGCCATTGCCCTCACCTATGTATCCTATTTCGAAGGATTTGGAATTCCCATCGTGGAAGCTTTCCGCTGCGAAGTGCCTGTAATCACCTCAAATGTCACCTCCATGCCTGAAGTGGCAGGAGATGCAGCCCTGCTGGTGGATCCTTTTAACCCCGAGTCAATTGCAGAAGCGCTTTACAAAGCATACCAGTACGAAAGCATCCGTGAGGAACTCATTTTCCGTGGCCGCCGTCGTAAAAACATGTTCTCCTGGCAGCAAACTGCCGACCGGTTGTGGGAATCCATTGAAAAAGCTGCTAAATCCTGATCTGCGATGAACATTCTTCTGCTTGGCTCGGGAGGCCGCGAGCATGCGCTGGCATGGAAACTTTCCCAAAGCCCCCTGCTGTCCAACCTGTTTATTGCACCCGGCAATGCCGGAACATTACAATTTGGAACCAACCTTGCCTTGTCCCTGAACGATTTCGATGAGATAAAAATAGCCGTCCTTAAACACCAGGTCAACATGGTGGTAGTTGGCCCTGAAGATCCCCTGGTGAACGGCATTCACGATTTCTTCCTGTCCGACCCCGACATCCGACAGGTTCCTGTAATCGGCCCGGTAAAAAAAGCTGCCATGCTCGAAGGCAGTAAGGATTTTGCAAAACAGTTCATGAACAGGCATGGAATACCCACTGCCAGGCATCAGACTTTCAGCAAACCGACCATTTCCGAAGGGATCGATTTCCTTCACACACTAAGGCCGCCTTATGTATTAAAAGCCGATGGTTTGGCCGCCGGCAAAGGAGTGATCATATGTAAAACGCTGGAGGAGGCCGAGAGCGAATTCACCAGGATGCTGTTGGGTTCAACATTTGGCGCTGCATCCGACAAAGTGGTAATTGAAGAATTCCTTCCCGGAATTGAACTTTCGGTTTTCATTCTTACTGATGGCAAAAACTATAAAATCCTACCCGACGCCAAGGATTATAAAAAAATCGGTGAGGGAGATACCGGCCCAAATACAGGTGGGATGGGTTCCATATCCCCGGTAGTATTTGCAGATGCACTCTTCATGCAGAAAGTTGAAGAACGGATCATCCGGCCGACCATGAATGGGCTTCTGTCCGAAAAAATTGATTACAAGGGATTTATCTTTTTCGGGTTGATCAAAGTTAAGGAAGATCCTTATGTAATTGAATACAACTGTCGTTTGGGCGATCCCGAAACAGAATCGGTGATACCGCGGGTCACCAGCGACCTGGTTCAATTGTTTAAGGCAGTTGCCACCCAGGCACTGGATGCCGAGACTATTTTCACCGACCCCCGTTTCACAGCTACTGTTATGCTCGTATCCGGGGGCTATCCCGGTCATTATGAAAAGGGGAACATCATTTTGGGGGAGGAGCAGGTCACAGGAAGCATGGTTTTTCATGCCGGCACTGTGCTGAACTCAGAAAATGGCGACATCACTTCCAACGGAGGACGTGTGATGGCAATCACCTCATTTGGTGAAACCATGGAGGATGCCCTTTTAAAATCCTATGAAAACGTAAAAAAAATCAATTTCAAGGGAAAATATTACCGACCCGATATCGGCTTCGACCTAACCTAACACTTAAAACTTAACTTTAAAGTGTTTATCAAATTTTTCAAATCCAGCTTTTTTATCCAGTATCTCGTTATCGGGATTACAGGGTTATGCCTTTGGATCAGCGCGTTCATTACCCCGCCGGGAATGCCTGCACCGGAGGGTCCTGTTCCGCTCTATTCCCTTTGCTATCAAATGTTTCACGGCATGCCGCTTCTGGCAACCGTAATTGGTTTTTGCCTGCTGCTGGCAGAAACGTACTGGCTGACCCGGATTCTCAGTCACCACGAGCTTGTTCTGAAAAACTCCTCCCTTTCAGCGCTTGTTTTCCTGGTGATGATGAGTTTCCTGCCCGACCAGCTTACCCTCAACCCTATCAACATTGCCCTGGGATTTATGATCCTCATTCTTCATCATCTTTTAATCTCCTACAACAAGCCCGAACACCTCGACAGGATTTTCGCCGCAGGATTTTTTACTGCCATTGCCAGCATGTTTTATCTACCTTTCATCCTGTGGTTTGTATTCGTAATTGTGAGTTTCCTGGTTTTCCGTGCAGGCAACTGGCGCGCCTGGATGGCCGCTTTTATCGGGCTCATCACGCCATTCCTATACCTGGCTGTCTGGCATTTCTGGCACAATGAACTGGTCGTCAAAGCGCTGGAATTCCCAATTTTTTTTGGTCATTTCCTTGTTTTCCCAAATCCGTTTCACGCCGACTTCTGGATGTTGTCGGGCTTTACACTGCTTCTGGCCCTGTGGGGTATTTTCCTTTTCCAGGGAGGGCCTCAAAAAACGGTCGAGATCAGGGTTAAAACAAACATTCTGCTCTGGACCCTTGTTTTCACCCTGCTCTCTTTTGTCTTTTCCAGGTCGATGGCCATTTTTCACCCTGCACTGGCCATGCCGGCTCTGGCCATGGTCATAACAGGTACCCTGATAGGGTTAAAAAAGACCCGTGTCGCCGAGACGATCCTGCTGGTGTACTTCTTCAGTGTTTTGCTCAACAACCTGTTTATTCATAATTATATTTACCATTGATGAACGTTAAAAATGCTTCTCAGCCACTTTTCTCAAAACCTTTCAGAGGCAGGATGTGACGAAGCGGGGCGGGGATGCCTTGCAGGACCTGTATTTGCAGCCGCGGTGATCCTTCCCCACGATTTCAGGGATGAACTTCTGACCGATTCAAAACAGCTGTCCGAAAAGCAACGCGACAGACTGCGTCCTGTCATTGAAGCCAATGCCATCGCCTGGGCCGTTGCCAGTGTGGAAGCCGGGACCATCGACGAGATCAACATCCTCCGGGCATCCCTCCTTGCAATGCATCTTGCCATTGGTCATCTTAACATACAACCTCAGTTGCTGCTGATAGATGGCAACCGCTTTAATCCCTACCCCGGTATTCCACACCAATGTATCGTGAAGGGAGATGAAAAATTTTTGTCCATTGCGGCTGCATCGGTTCTGGCCAAAACCTACCGTGATTCCTTCATGAAGCAGATCCACGAAGAATACCCGGTTTACGGCTGGAGCAACAACAAGGGCTATCCTTCGAAAAAGCACCGGGAAATCATCGCCCTCTATGGAATTACACCATATCACCGCAAAACCTTCAGGATGATCGGGAAGTGACGGGTTGATTACCGGTAATGGAATAAGTATTGATAATTTTTTCGCCATAACTTATTTCTTCACCCTACCTTTGTCACGGTTTTTTCCAAAAAAAACCAACCATGAGAAATTTCAGAACCATTCTGATCGTGTTGGCAGTAGTTGTTGCCGTGGCAGGTTTTTCCTGGCTTGGCTACGCGCTGTACAACAAGTTCCAGCGCCCCTCTGAATCTCCCTTCAATGCGATCCCAGGCAACACAGCCCTGATCATACAATTGAACAAAGCTGGCAACCTGCTCGAAGAACTCAACCGGTCAAACCTTTTGTGGAGGGCTCTGTCACGCTTTCCCGGAATCAGTACCGTAAAAAATGAGCTTCATTATGTCGATTCGGCAAGCCGTAAAAATGAGAAAATCAATAAAATATTCCAACAATATAACATACTGGTTTCCATCACCCTGAGTGGCCGCAACAATTTTGGGGCACTCTATCTCGCTTCCGTCTCAGGGAGAGATCCCGAATCATACATTCTTGAATTCATAAATGAAATAAACTCCCGGAAAGCAATCCTTTCAGAAACGCCCTATTCTACAACCCGGCTGCACCGGATCCAATCAGGTGGCAGCCGTGAAGCATTTTATTTTGCCGTGCTGAAAGGGGTTTTCATGGGAAGCTTCCATGCCGACCTGGTCAAACGTGCCATCGACCGCCTCTCTCTCAACACCCCGATGGCCGCTTCCTCGGGCTTTCGAAAGGTGCAGGCTTCCTCAGGGAAAAAGGCAGATGCCAACATCTACATCAATTACCGTTTTTTCTCCCTGGTCCTTTCGAAAATAACCCGGGAGGAAAATCTCCCTGACTTGTTGAAATTTTCAAATTTCGCAGACTGGAGCGGACTCGACCTGATCATAAAAAAAGACGAACTGCTATTCAACGGAATTACGGTGGCTTCAGACAGCAACCAGCAATTCCTGTCGCTTTTCACCGATCAGAAGCCCCAGAAAAAAGAGATTGCTGCCATTATTCCCGAAAAAGCACTCTATTTTACCGCTTACGGATGGAGTGATCCTTCGCGCTTCTGTCAAAGATTTCAAAACAGGATGCAGCATGAAGAAAATTTTACCGGCGAACAAAACGATGTCATTTCCATGATCGACCGCTACCAGCTGAATGTCAGCGAATATTTTCTTCCATGGATCGGAAATGAAGGCTGCCTGTTTGTGATGGAGGATCCTAAATCAAATGTGGAAATCGGGTTCACTGCGTTCAGTTCACGGGATACAATGCTTACGGCCACTTCCCTTTTCGCCCTGGCGGATACGCTCGGCATCCGCTACGATTCAATTCAATTCAAAGGACATAAAATTTACAGGCTGGCATTGCCTGCTTTTATTCCATCCCTCTTCGGCGAATTATTCGGCAAATTCGATGTCAATTGCTTTACATTTTTAAAGGATTATGTGGTTTTTGCCTCTCAACCCAAATACCTTGAACCGGTAATAGAGGCAGTTTCCGAACGAGCTACCCTTGCAAAGGACCGGGTTTTTAACGACTTTGAAGCCAATTTGTCCGATAAATCCAATGTTTTCTCCTATTTCAATACACGCAACGCCATTCATTCTTTAAAAGGATTGTTGAGCCAGGATCTCTCTGATCAGTTGAATCCCATGATGGACACGCTCAGGAAGTTCGAATCCGTCGCTTTTCAATACAGCAATGCTGAAGGACAATTCTATTCAAGCATGTTCCTGAGGTATGACCCAAACCTGGGTAAAGAAGGTCCGCTTCAGTGGCAAGTGAGCCTTGACACGGCGCTTGTCGGGCAGCCGCAGATCATCCCCGCCACCACCAAAGGAAACCCGGCTGTTGTTGCCAAAGACGTTGGCAACAACCTCTATCTTGTTACCTCCCAGGGGCATATTGCCTGGAAACTCAATATCATGGGGAAAATAATGGGGAAAATACATCCCGTCAGATTACGAGGCAATGATTCGTTGTTCCTGCTGTTCAATACCGACACCCATCTCTACCTGCTTCATGCCGATGGCAGGTTTGCCGACAAGTTCCCGATGCGTTTCCCGCTCCATGCCACAAATGGAATCACCGTAACCGATTGGGATGAAAACAACGATTACCGTATCATGGTTGCATTCCAGGACAACAGGATATATTGCTTTACCCTCGACGGGGTCTCACTTTATGGCTGGAAACGACCAAACATAAAGGAGGAGGTGACAGAACCGGTATCCTGTTTTAAGGTTGGAGGAAAAGACTACCTGCTGGTTTCGGGCGTAACCGGGAATACCATGATCCTCGACCGGAACGGGGAACAGCAAATTACTCCCGGACCAAAATTCACCCATGCACCTTTGTCGGGTTTTCACATCAATAAAACCAACAAAAAAGGGCCTTTCCTAACAACCGGGCCGGATGGGAAAGTGATCTTCATCCATGAAAATGGTAAAACATCAGAGGTTACCCTGAATATTTTCACACCAGAACACCGCTTTTTCTATGAAGATATCAGTGGAAATGATCAGCCGGAGTTTATCTTTTCCGACAAAAACAGTATATTTTATTACAACCGGAACTATAAATTGACATACTCCTATGCATTTCGTCGTGAAATAAGCCATCCTCCCTTCCTGTTGCGCGGCAGTGAAAGTAAAGTGATGATCGGTTATGTTGTGCCTGAAACAAACGAATTATTCCTGTTTGACCAGAACGGGTATCATGAGCTTGAATCGGGCATCCGGGGGAATACTCCGTTCGACGTGGGATATCTTGAAAATGAAGCTCACTTGAACCTCCTGGTCGGTGCAGGAAAATTATTGAAAAACTATCGCCTACCGAAGCCGTAACACGGTTCCTTTTAACGGTTCCACACCCTCCCGCAGATTATTCCGTCTGTAAATAAATTTGAGTTTTATACCATAAAGCTGTGAAATGGTATAAAGCGATTCCCCGTTTTTCACCTTATGGTTTTCAACCGCCCCTTTCCTTCGCTTAAGTTCGAGGTAAACAATCTGACCAGGTTTCAGTTCGTTTGGATTTGACAGGTCATTATACTTAAGCAATTTGCTGACAGATATTTTAAAATCGCGGGAAAGGAGATAAAGGTTGTCATCTTCCGAGGCAATGATCATTTGCAACCGGTTGTTTTCATATATGTTCCGGTTACCCGGCCCCTTCGTAACTACCTCGAACTTCCTCAACCATGCCTGCGTCCCGGGATTATTGAGATCATGCAGGCTGTCGCTGAAAATACAGGCAGTACCGGCTTTATCATAATTATAAAGGTTGAAAGTCTCAATAGTTTTGATCAATAGCTGGGCATACACCGGATTTGTTGCATACCCTGCTGATTTCAACCCATTCGCCCACCCCTTGTAATCGGCCACATCCAGGTCGAACAGCCCCTTGTAACGTTCACGCTGGGTAAGAAACCAGGAATGATCCCGGAAGGATTCAAGCGGGCTGTCATATTTCCTGAAACACTCCTTTTTTGTTTCATCATCCTGAAAATAGGTCTTACCTGTCCATTCCTTATGGCATTTGATCCCGAAATGGTTG